>Ga0272441_10004133_pt1 | contig 26714 bp, 21 predicted proteins | sample SSMProp6N_FD_193582 | JGI IMG/M metagenome (GOLD analysis project Ga0272441, IMG submission 193582) | Marine sediment archaeal communities from Little Sippewissett salt marsh, Falmouth, MA, United States - SSM-Prop-6N | ecosystem: Environmental > Aquatic > Marine > Wetlands > Sediment ... | reverse complement strand
ACCGTGCTGGCCGATGATATCCAACCGGAAGTGTGCCTGGCGGCGATCCGGGCCCTGGGCAACCGGGCCGAGGAAGAACAACAAAAAAAGGCCCGCCAATATTTGAGATATCAGGCCCCGGATGGCGATAAAGTAGCGACCCGGCGGGTACGGGAGCTGGCACTGCTGGCAATGGGGAGCCTCGGTACAGATCGTGACATCCGCTTGCTCTATGACTTTATGGGTGATTCTTCCGAATCGAATTATTTAAAGGTAGCCGCCGCGAGAGCCTGTCTGGACTATGTGAAAAAAGTGCGGCCGGAGATTCTTTCGCAGCCGGCGCCCTAAAGGAAAGTCTAACTTACAAAGCGAAAATCCCTGTCGCCCACGTGAAGGAGCAGAACCTTGTCGCCGGAAATGGTTTTAATATTATATTTTGCCTTAGCCTTGGTTATTTCCTTTCTATGTTCGCTGCTGGAAGCGGTTTTACTTAGTATCTCGCACGCGTATATCGGGACATTGAAGGAGCAGCACCCCGGGGTGGGACGCATCCTGAAAGGGCTAAAGGAACATATCAACCGGCCGCTGGCCGCGATCTTGACTCTCAATACGGTAGCGAACACCGTCGGGGCCGCCGGAGTCGGCGCCAAGGCCTTTCACATCTGGGGTAATAAATATGTCGCGCTGGTCTCGGGTATTTTGACTTTTTCGATTCTGGTGTTTTCCGAGATCATCCCCAAGACGCTGGGGGCGGTCCATTGGCGTATTTTAGCGGCCCCGGCCGCCTATGCGATATGGGCCCTTATCCATATGCTTTATCCACTTGTAAGGCTCTTTGAATTCATTTCCCGCTTACTCGCCGGCAAACATCGTCGGGTGCGTCTATCGCGAGAGGAGATGGTCTCTGCCGTCCAGATCGGTCATAAGGACGGCACGCTGCATGCCGAGGAAAGTCGTATCATAAATAACATACTGCATCTGCGTAATATCCGGGTGAAAGACATTCTGACCCCTCGCAGCGTTATGCTGGCTTTTCGGCAGGATCAGAGTGTGACAGAGACACTGGAAAAAAACAGTCCCATTCCTTTCGGCCGCATCCCCATTTACGGCAAAGACCTCGATGATATAACTGGTATAGTCCACCGTTACAAAATCGTCCAGGCCCAATCCCAGGGGCAGGGGCAACTTGCGCTGAAGGCTATTGCCTCAGACATCTATGCTATCCCGGAGACCAAATGCGTCGCCGATACGCTGGATGAGTTCATCAAGCGCCGCAAACATATTTTTCTGGTGGTGGACGAGCATGGCGGTACGGCGGGTATCATAACACTGGAAGACGCCATCGAAACGCTGCTGGGCGTGGAGATAGTGGACGAGTTCGATACGGTGGAGGATATGCGGCAGTGGGCGCTGCAGCAGTGGCAAAAGCGCAAACGTGACGCCAACGTCAAAAGTACTTTGCCCCCTGAGCGTTGAGATTATTTTGGTGGGATTTATCTGACTTTTGGCGGTCACATAAAACGTCAACATTAACTATAATTGCAATTTTATACCATGCAGGAAACCATCTTAATAAGCCTGGCAGTTATTATTGTACTAGGGATTCTGGCTCAATATCTGGCGTGGCGGTTTAGGCTGCCGACAATATTACTGCTTTTGATTTTCGGTATCCTGGCCGGGCCGGTGACGGGTTGGATCGATCCGGACAGAATATTCGGGCCTATCCTGTTTCCTTTCGTGTCGCTGGCGGTGGCGGTGATTTTATTTGAAGGGGGACTGAGCCTGCGTCTGGCGGAGATACGTGGCAGAGGAGGCGTGCTTTGGTCTCTGATAACCGTGGGGGTGATCGCGGGTTGGCTCATCAGCGCGGGGGCGGGCTACTGGATACTAAAACTTCCTCTGGATATGGCGGTTCTGCTGGGGGCGATTCTGGTCGTAACCGGTCCGACGGTGATCATTCCCCTGCTGCGTCACGTTCGCCCGGAAAGGCGGATAGGTTCACTGATTAAGTGGGAAGGGATTATTATCGATCCGATCGGGGCCTTACTAGCTGTTCTGGTTTACGAATTTATCAGCGGTGCACCCGGTGAACAACTAATCACCGCTGCAATTATTAATCTATTCAAAACGGTTCTGCTTGGTTCTTTGCTCGGTCTGACGGGGGCTTTGATAATTATAAAGGCACTAAAACGTTATCTACTACCTGAGCTTCTACAAAACTCGGTGGTCTTGATGATAGTTCTGTCCAGCTTCGTTATTTCGAATCTCCTCCAGAATGAGTCCGGACTTTTTACGGTGACGGTTATGGGGATCATTCTGGCCAACCAGAAAACCATCTCAATCGAGCGTATCGTTCATTTCAAGGAAGACCTGCGGGTGCTGCTGATCTCGATTTTGTTTATCGTTTTATCCGCGCGGCTGCCGGGGGATTGTCTGCAACTGGTCAATCTGCGCAGTCTGGGTTTTTTGGCCTGCCTTATCTTTCTGGCGAGGCCGGCGGCGGTGGCCTTATCGACAATCGGCTCACCGCTATCTGGGCGGGAGCGTTTGTTTCTGGCGGGTATGGCGCCCAGGGGTATCGTAGCGGCGGCGGTCTCGTCCATTTTCGCCCTGCGTTTGATGGAAGCCAACTATAGCGGGGCCGAGGGGCTGATGAGCCTGACCTTTTTGGTTATCATCGGCACAGTTACCTTTTACGGGATAAGCGCCTATCCCCTGGCGCGGTTGCTGGGTATTTCCCAGCCCCATCCGCAAGGTTGCCTTATCCTGGGCGCCCATGAACGGGCCCGCAAAATCGCCCGCGCCCTCCAGCAGGAAAACATCTCGGTCCTCTTGGTAGATACGAATTATTCCGCAGTCAAGGCCGCCCGGATGGAAGGTATCCCGACTCTTTACGGCAGTGTATTTGCGCCGCGTATTATGGAAGAGGCCGAGACCAGTGCTATGGGGCGCTTTTTGGCGCTGACATCGAACGCGGAAGTAAATTCGCTGGCGGCTGTTCACTTTAAGAAGGTATTCGGTGGTAAGGAAGTGTATCAGTTGCCCGGCGAGCCTGCATCCAGCGGCAAAGAAGATTCCGCGCCGGCGGAGCTTAGAGGACGATTCCTGTTCGGTCCCCAGGTAAATTACGGCTATCTCTATCGCCGTATTCAGGGTGGGGCGATTGTCAAAAGGACCAACCTCACCGAAGAATTTACCTTTGAGTCTCTTAAATCACAATATGGCGACTCTGTAGTTCCCCTGTTCCTCATCAATGAAGACAAACAACTGCAAATTATAACCACTGATACGGAACTTGATCCCCAACCGGGCTGCATTCTTATCTCTCTGGTCGATCCTCCCCCGGAAGCTGACCCTGCCAGCGCAGATTAATATCAATCGTATTAGATATAAAAGATTATTATACGATGGGTAACGCGGTGTGGTTTGTTTATCCCTGGCGGAGGGGGTCGGAGCGTTCCTTGCGTAAATCGCGGAGTTCGACGTATTGGTAATGGTCCAGGGAGCCGGTCTGTTTGAAGGCACGGTATAAGCTGGCCAATTTGGATTTGGGCGGCGCTTCATAATAGGGCCGTTCGCGACCAAGGGCGGCGCCCCAGCGAACCTCGGTCTGGTTTTTGGTATAAAGCCTTAAATGGGGCCGACTCTTATCGACGCGGCCTTCGTAGTTGCTGACGTCCATCACGAAAAGCTGCGAGAATAACCGTTCCTTGTGCGGCAGCTGCTCGTCCACCTGGCGGATAAGGTTCAAAACATCCAGACCCGCCTTGACGGACTGGGAGGAAACGATATGACCCGGTTCGGGCAGCCGAGATAATTCACCCTGAAGTTGGACCAGATGACCATAAATCTCCATCTCGGGCAGTACCATACCCTGACTATCAACAAATACATTACGATTGTGCTGTCTAACTGCGGCGATCGGCCGGCGCAATTCACAATCGATCACTATCCGGCCATCGTAGCGCTTTTGGATTTGATGTACCTCTTTGACCCAGGGATTGTCGGATAACCTAGCCGCCCATTGTTTGACTAGATCCTCATTCAGCAGAAAATCGTCACTCCTGACACCGGTGGACAGGCAGACCTGTTCAATTAAATCCTGACCGGCCCAGGCGGGAGTATTAGCCAACTCGACTGAGAGCTGTACCTGCCGCTGGCGGTTGACATCCTTGACGTAACCCTCTAAGTATTTCAACCCCACGCCCGCCACCGCAATCAGCCCGAGTACTATCAAAAACTTCCCCAATCGCTGGGCGACTATTTTGCGCTGCTGCGGATCACCATCCTGCCACCAGCGTTTGAGCCAATTTGGTCCATCCTTACCACGTTTTCTGCTTGCCTTACTTCTGCCCATTTAGCTCCCTAAATTTTGTATCTAGCCACTTACCCCTAACATCTACTTGTTATATCGGCCGGGAGTAGGCCAATTGTACAATCTGATCGCAAAGATCAGGCATACCAATCCCCATATGGGCCGCGGCCTTGGGGACCAGGGAATGATCCGTAAATCCAGGTATAGTATTGACTTCCAGCAGGCAGTTATTGCCCTGGGAGTCCCGAATAAAGTCCACTCGGGCCAAATCACGGCATCCTAAAGTAGAAAATGCCCGCAGGGCCTGGTCCTGCATGAGCTCAAGTTCCTTTTCTGAAAGGTCCAGATCGAATAGATAGCTGGTATCCTCGGCTAGATATTTGGCCTGGTAATCATAAAATCCAGTCGCAGGTTTGACCTCCAAAACCGGTAAGGCCCTTTGCCCGACAATTCCAACCGTTGTCTCCCGGCCGGATATAAACTGCTCCAAGAGACAATCGCCATAGCTGCTGAGGGTGTCACGGATCGCCTCAAGGGCTTGGTCAATCTGGCGGGCTATGATTACGCCGACGCTACTGCCCTGCAGGTTCGGCTTGATCACGCAGGGCAAACCAATCTGTTCTATCAGTTCTTCATACCAGAGGTCCGGGTCCTGGCAGCAGGATTTTTCCAGCCGAGCACGATCAAGCAGCTCCGCATGGGGGGTTAAAAGACCTGCTTTAAGAAACACCTCTTTTGAGCGGTACTTATCCATAGCCAGCCGGCTGCTTTGTGAGTCGCTGCCCACAAACCGGATGCGGCGATCTTCCAGTATTTGCTGTAACTGACCGTCTTCCCCGAACGTGCCATGCAAGACCGGAAAGACTATATCGATTTTTTTGAAATCCTCCCCTGCCAAAATCGAGAGGTTGTCCGGAGCAATATCAGCTTCTAGAACCTCATGGCCCGCCTTACGCAGCGCGTTAGCAACACACTGTCCGCCGGCCAGACTCACCTCGCGCTCGGCACCGGGTCCCCCGCGTAATACGAGAATAGCCAGCTTCCGGGCGGTTACTTTCACTTGATCTCCTGCGAGAAATGGGGTTGCGCTTTTTTCCTGCTCCTGACGGTGCTCTTTGAGGGGATTTTGATTTACGCTCTGCACTTGACGCTCAGCGATTCTTTACTTCCAGATTTCCAACTCCAGCTCCAGTTCCACATCGAAGCGTTCCCGTACCCTTTGGCGAATCAGATCGATCAGCTTGCACACGTCATCGCTGCGGGCTCCATCTTCGGCCACAATGAAATTCGCATGCGTATTACTGATCCGGGCGCCGCCTACGGTGGTTCCTTTCAGTCCCGCCTTGTCGATCAGGGCGCCGGCGGAAAGGGCACGCGGATTTTTGAAAATGCACCCGGCGTTGCGGCTGCTCATCGGCTGGGAATTCTTCTTGAGCATCCACACTTCCTTGATCATTCTGCCGATCCGCTCGGGATCATCCTCCACCAGGGAAAATTCCGCGGCCAGGATAAATTTCGCCATGATATTGGTCATGCGATAGCCAAAGTAAATATCATCACGGATGCGCTCGAAGCGATAGCCGCTGCTGTCCATGAGCTTTACCGACTGGGCCACATTGCCGATATCGCCGAATCGGCCGCCGGCGTTTATCTTGACCGCCCCCCCTACCGTACCGGGGATGCCGGCCAGACACTCCATACCACTTAGTCCCTGACGGGCACTTTCGCGCAATAGCTGTCCCAACTCCGCCCCGGCGCCTGCCTTGACGGTGGCACCATCAAATTCAATCCAACTGAAATGCTCATGGAGCAGCCGGATCACCACGCCGCCGAGCCCCTCATCGGCTATGAGCAAATTGGAACCCCGGCCCAGGACATACATGTCCACAGAATTCTCGTGACAGCGCTTGACCACTTCTAGCAGTTCGTCTTCACTGCGTGGTTCCACGAAATACCGCGCGGATCCGCCCAGTCGGAACCAGGTATAACCGGCCAGCGGTTCATTCTCTTTAACTATCTCTTCCAAGCCTGCAAATAAGTTCATCAATTACCTTCCATACATCACCGGCGCCCATGCTCACCACCACATCGCCCGGGCGTACCTGAGAGGCTAGTTCATCCACGATGCGGGTGAAATCAGCCAGATAGCGGGCCTGACCGCCGTTTGCGCTGATCTTTTCGGCCAACTGCAGAGCGGTCACTTCGCGACGCAGTTGTTCACTCTCTCGGACGAAATAGATGTCTGGCAATAATATTATATCCGCCGCACGGAAACTTAAAGCAAATTCGTCCAGAAAAAATCTGGTACGGCTGTGCTGATGCGGCTGGAACACACACCACAATCGTCCGGGCCCTTGAGGATTGCAATATCGAGCCCGAATCGCCTCCAGGGTCGCTCTGATCTCGGTAGGATGATGAGCATAATCATCGAGCATTACCACCCCCTGATATTCGCCCTTAAAGCTCATTCTGCGGCCAGCGCCGCGATAGCTCTCCAGGCCGGCGCATATCTGCTCGGCTGACAACTTTGCCTCCCGGGCCAGGGCCGCCACCGCCAGGGCGTTGGCAACATTGTGCCTGCCGGCCAAGGCCAGTTTTACTCGTCCTAATTTTTGTCCCTGATAGGTCAAATCAAAACAACCCTGCCCCCGCTCCATACTTACATTTTCCGCCTGCCAATCCCCCCTGCCCTGCAAACTTAACCACTGACAACGAGTTTCAAGTGGACTTTTATCTTTGACACCGGAAGTACCCCTAAAGATCCGTAAAATATTTTCGTCGTCGGCATTGAGTACCAGCAGCCCGTTTTTGTCCACCAAGCGGGCAAAGGTAGCAAAGGCCTCGATAATTTCATCCAGGTCGCGGTAGTAATCAAGGTGATCCGCTTCGATATTCAGGATGGCCGCTGCCTTTGGTCTAAGGTAATGAAAGGATCGATCATATTCGCAGGCCTCTACCACCATATATTCACCCCGTCCGGCGCCGCTGCCGCCGCCGAGCTGATCCACCTCGGCCCCCACTACAAAGCTCGGTTCGAGACCGGCGTGCTGGAGAACATGAGCCAGCCAGCCACTGGTCGTACTCTTGCCATGCGTACCCGTTACCGCCAGGGTCTTCACCCGTCGGGAAACCTCACCGAGCATCTGAGCGTATTTACATACCCGCACCCCCTGCTGCCGGGCACAAACCAATTCCGGATTATCATCAGGCACCGCCGCCGAGATCACTACACAATCGACATCCTTAGGTACCGCCGAGGCGTTATGGCCCACCTGAATGGTTATCCCCCGCTGCTGCAATTGCTGCAATACAGATGAATCCTGCATATCGGTACCCGAGACCCGCTCACCCAACTGCGCCAATACCTGGGCCAGCCCGCTCATCCCACAACCGCCTATCCCCACAAAATGATATTTCTTTACCATGGTGTCTTGCTCGGGACGGAGAAACAACAGATTTCCCTGATTATACTGTTTATGGTTATGCTTAGCCTTTGTAGTATCCATAATATTATATATGCATGAAACTTTGCATTAATGTGAGGTCAACATTCTCAACTCCTGAGCTACCCTCAGGGCCGCGTCAGGTTTTCCTATTCCTGCGGCCGCCCGGGCCATCTGCTCCAATCTTCCTTCCTCCGTTAAAATCTCCGCCAGTACTGCTTTCAATTCCTGTGCGGTTTTCTGTTCGTTGCATTGATCGATTACCACTTTGGCGGCGCCAGCCTGTTCCAGGATACGTCCGTTACAAAGCTGATGCTGATCCTTATGGTAGGGATATGGTAACAATATACTCGGAATGCCGGTCGCAGTCAATTCCGCCAGGCTCGAAGCACCGGCCCGGCCGATTACCAGATCAGCCTGGGAAAGCAACTGCGGCATCTGATGGCTGAAACTGAGGACCTCAACATTTAATCCACAAGTGCGGTATTTCTCCTCTACTACCTGCTTATCTTGAGTCCCCGTTATATGAACCACGCACCAATTTTGCAGGAGGGATTTTTGGTCCCGGATTTCTGTAAGAGTTTTCACTACCGCCTGATTTAAGTTTCGACCGCCCTGCGAACCGCCCATAATCAGCATTAACTTTTCACTGTTATTATTTTGGTGCTTAGCTGCTAACTCAACAAATTCTTTGCGGATGGGACAGCCCGTTACCACACATTTGGATTTATCGTTGCCGAAATGGTCCAGACTCTGCTGCCACTGTACAAATATCCGCTGGGCATATTTTCGACAGAAACGATTCGCCCGGCCCGGCAGGGCGTCGGGATTTAACATTGCGGTCGGCACCTGCAACCGGGAAGCTGTCTTCAGAGCCGGGCCTGAGGCGAAACCACCCAGCCCCAATACAGCTACCGGTTTGTTTTCCTGCATTACCTTCCGGCACAGCTTCATACTCGCCCGCCAACACTGAAAGAAGTTGACTATCTCTTTCAATCTCGGCCTGGGTATTGGTCTTATGGGCTGGGTTTCAAACGGCCAGGGGCTTTTTTCAAGTATTTCCCGGTCGATCGGCCTTTCGGTGCACAGAAAAATTATTTCCGCTTGCGGCTCCAACTCTTTTAGCGCCTCGGCCACCGCAATCCCCGGATATAAATGCCCCCCACTTGCTCCCCCCGCCAAAATGTACCGCCTGACCTGACTCGTAACTTGCCACCTTATTTTAATGAATTTACAAAATCCTGATTATCTTCACTCAATGAACTCAACAAATTCCAGCATCTTACTAATTTAATATCCTGTTTTCTCGCGAATATATAACCTGAAAAACAGTCTATTAGAAATATTAATGGTACTACTCCAAAAGCACCTATGAAAATCAAAAAACTTAAGTCCTCCTCAACTTCGCCATTAATAAGAAATGAACAAACATCTTTAAAACCCGCCTCTTTGATTTCTAATATTATGTAAACCACGTAAAACATCATAAATGAAATCGACACCAACATAATCGAAGTAAAAGCGAAGACCCATTTCCCGATTTTCAACTTTTTTTCAAGTCCGTTCAGGTTTTTTATTTCTTTTTCTGAAAAATGATATCTTAAGTTCATTCTTTACCCCTTTATTTTGTATTTTTATGGCCATCAAAATACGTAGCTAATTCTTTGTGGTTAATTTTTATGGCGGGCGATGTTGATCAGGACGCCGGCCGCTACGGCCGTCATTACCAGACCCGAGCCGCCTGCACTTACAAATGGCAGGGCTATCCCCTTGGTCGGCGCTAGGCCCGTCACCACCAGCAGGTTCATCAGCGCCTGGGCGCCGATTGTTCCGGCGATCGCCAATCCCAACAGTTTGCCCGCCCGGTCGGGTGTGCGCCGGATAATTATTACACTGGTTATCATAATCCCCAGAAACAGTAGTACCACCAGCACGCAGCCGGCAAAACCGAGCTCTTCTCCAATTATCGCAAAAACAAAATCGGTCGTATCTTCGGGCAGATGGCCCTGCTTTATGGTACCTTTGCCCAGTCCGACCCCCCACAATCCTCCTGAGGCAATGGCCATGATCGACTGGTTCACCTGATAAGCGGTACTCTGAGCATGGGTTCCGTCGGTATCCATAAATGCCACAATCCTGCCCCAGCGGTAAGGATCGGAATATACCAGTACATAAAACGCCACCGCCCCCAGCGGTATCAAAATCAACATGTGCCACCACCGCACCCCCCCTACCAGCAGTACCACTACGCCCATCACTCCCACCAAGGCTCCCGTACCGAAATCTTCCTTGCCTATCAGTCCCACAACCACCAGCAGTACCAGGCAGGCCGGCATAAAGCCGCGGTGAAATTCGCGTATTTTGTCCTGGCGATGAACCGCATATACCGCCATAAACATAACCGTCACCCACTTGGCCAGTTCCGAGGGTTGAAAGCGTATGCCATATTCGCCGCTGCCGAACTCCAGCCACCTTCTCGAAAAGTTTACCTCCCTGCCGATACCCGGAATCAGCACCAGCACCAGCATAACAATAGAAATTCCCATCAAAGCTACAATCGGCGACCGCCAGAAATGCTTTTCGTTAAATACCCACCGTCGATAGTTGAATTGGCTTACCACGGCCAGGACCACCCAGACCACCGGCACAAAGACTACCCGCCTAAGGGTCGAATACCGCCAGAAATGCCGCAGGTCAACCTCCTGGTCCAGACCGGCGCCTGCCGAAAAGACCATCAACGCCCCCAGACACAGCAGCGCACTGATGAATACCATCAGCCAGCCCGCCAAATCGCCGGCCCGTGCAGGTTCTTCGGCCCTTTCATTAATCATTTGTACGTTTTCAGCGTATAAGTATGCCACATATCAGTTATCGGCCTTATCGGCCGATTTGTTTCATATTTGTCCCGGAGCTGTGCGAAATACGCGGTTGATGATTATCTGAGTTTCAAGGTCGCCAGGGCCAGGGCAGCAAAGGCCGTACCCAAAAGCCAGAATCGTACCACTACCTGCGGCTCGCTCCAGCCTTTCAGATGAAAATGATGATGCAGCGGAGCACACTGGAATATCCGTTTGCCCCCGCTGTAACGGAAATAGCCCACCTGCAGGATCACACTCAGGGCCTCCATCACAAACACGCCCCCCACTATCGGCAGCAATAGCTCCTGCCTAGTCACCACCGCGGTATAACCAATCAGACCTCCCAGCGGCAGCGAGCCGACGTCACCCATAAACACCTGGGCCGGGTGACAGTTAAACCACAAAAATCCCAAAAGGGCTCCCACGACGGCTGCGCAAATTATCGCCATCTCGCCGGCTCCGGGTATTTGCGGCAGGAGTAAAAATTCCGCCCAGGTGCGTTCCACCCACTGGAGCCCCACCTGCGGCATAGGTACATTGGAAGCGAACATCGTCTCACTGGCCAGATAGCACAAGATGACAAATACCATGCTCACGAGCCCCACACAGCCAGCCGCCAGTCCGTCCATGCCGTCGGCCAGGTTGACTGCGTTGCTCGTGCCGGTCACCACCAGGACCGTCATGGCCAGAAATCCCCAATATCCCAGTTCTATACCGTGCTTATAAAAGGGCAGCCATAACCGCTGACCATCCGGTATCTTCTTAAAGTCCCAGCACAAAAAGATGGCGATCAGGACGGCAATACCCACTTGAAACACCAGCTTCTCCCACAAATGCAGCCCGTCACGCGTGCGGTGCTTGATCTTGGAGGTCAGTTTGAGCCAATCGTCAACTCCGCCGAGCACCCCCAGCCACAACATCAGGAACAACGCCTTCTTAACGAACATATTCCGCAGGTCCCCCCACAAAAGCGTACTGATAAACACACCCGCCAGGATGATCAAGCCACCCATCGTCGGGGTGTTCGTCTTGTGCCTGGTCAACTCTTCCAGTTTGGCGTGATCGAACTGGGGAATGTCGCCCACCTTTTTGCGAATCAGCCAGCGGATAATCTTGGGCCCCCACCACAGGGCTATCAGCAGACTGGTCAGTATCGACAACACCGCCCGGAGCGAGACTTCCTCCCACGCGTAAAAGTGCAGCTTCGTCTGCAATACTTCCCGATAATGTTCCATTATTAAATAAAGCATTAATCAACCAACTCAGTTTTGTATTTTTACTTTTACCTTTTTTCGTGCTGGGACGGTGCTTATGGAGCTATTCCTTACCCTTCCAGCGTTTCAAGGAGACGATAACTTTTTCCATCTCCATCGCCCGGGAACCTTTAACCAGTACCACATCACCGTCGAATAATAAACTCTTAATTAATCGGGCCATCCGCTTACTGTTGATACAGCGCATGATATTGCCCTTGCCCATCCCCGCTTCCAGTGCCGCTTCGGCCGCGAGCGCCGCCTGAGGCCCCACTGTCAAAAGCAAATCAACCTTTGCCGCGTTGATATCCCGGCCCAACTGCCGATGATATTTTTCAGACTCCTTACCCAGCTCATACATATCCCCGACCACAAATATCCGCCGCCGGTCCGGTTTGATACTGGTTAACTCATCCAGGGCCGCCTGCATACTGGCCGGGTTGGCGTTGTAACTGTCGTCGATAATGGTGATTCCGTTTACTTCGCTGCTGTTCATCCGACCCGGTACGGGCACAAAATCCTTCATCGCCTCGGCAAACTGACTGCTGGTAATCCCCAGCCGACGTACCACCGCCAGGGCCGCCAAGGCATTTTTGACATTATGCATGCCGATCATAGGCAGCCACACTTCGCACCTGTCATTAGTAACAAAACGAATCCCCCCCTGACGACGCTCGACTTTCACCGCGTAAACATCACAGCTTTCATCCAGGCCGAATGTTATAATGTGACGCCCCAGGGCCTGGGCTCTTTCCAGAGTAGGTTTATGATCAACTCCCACTATCAAGGGTCCATGCTCGCTCAAACCTGCCACAATAGAAATTTTTTCTACGCTCACCCCTTCCACGTCTTTCAATCCTTCCAGATGCGACGGCCCCACCCGCGTTATCACCGCCACATCCGGTTCTGCTATCCGGGAAAGCTCGGCCACCTCACCCGGGGCGTTACTACCGATCTCTACCGCGGCAAACTCATGTTCGGCTTCCATCCCCAACAGCGTCAACGGCACGCCAATATGATTGTTATAATTCTTCGGCGAATGATGCCCCTTTTTATACCGGCTCAACACGTGATAGATAATCTCCCTAACCGTGGTCTTGCCGTTACTGCCGGTTATTCCTATCACCGCCACGCTACCGCACAACTTCCGTCGATAAAACCGTGCCAGTTGACCAAGTGCCTTGACCGTATCCTCCACCAGCAGTACCACCGTCTCAGATTTTTTCACTTCCTCCGGCAGAGGGATATTCCTCTCGATGACCACCGCTGGGGCCCCGGCCTGAACCGCCTTACCAATAAAATCATGCCCGTCGAATTTTTCCCCCCGCACCGCCACGAATAAATTGCCCTGCTTGACCTGCCGCGAATCGGTCGATACCGCTGTAATCAATCCCTTCCGCAGAGGCGTTTTGAGCTCTGCCCGCAGAATATTTTTCACTTCTTCCACCAATAACGCCTTCATCGACTATCCCTTCTCGGCCCTTTTAGTTTTCAATTTCATCTTTTTTATTTATTTTTTATTTACTCGTGTTTTCTATTTTAGTCATTAGTGATTACTCAACCACTCCCGGGCCACTTCCCGGTCGTCAAAATGCCGTTTCTCTGCGCCCACCAACTGGTAATCCTCATGTCCCTTGCCGGCTATCAAAATTACATCGCCCTTGTGTGCCTGTTCGAGCGCATAACAGATAGCCTCGCGCCGGTCCGGCAATTCGGTAACTTTTTTACGACCGGACTTTGAAAATCCCGCCCGGATATGCGCTAATATCTGCTGGGGATCTTCCCGGCGGGGATTGTCGTTAGTAACCACGATCAGATCAGCCCATTCCTCTGCTTTTTGCGCCATCCGCGGACGCTTCGACGTATCTCTCTGGCCGCCGCAGCCAAACACTAAAATCAACCTTGCCGGGGTAAACTTGCGCAGACTTTGCAACACATGTCCCAGGGCATCGTCCGTATGGGCATAATCGACCAAAACAGTAAATTCGCCCTCTGTATTAACTCGTTCCAGACGTCCCGGCACCCCCGCGAAACTTTCAATCGCCTCAGCAATGGTATCCACTTCCACTCCTATCGATTTAGTTAACCCTGCTGCCGCCAGACAATTGCTTACATTATGCTCCCCTACCAGCGCCGTACGAACTTTTCTTTCTTTACCCAATGCTTCGAGTGTAAACTCGCTGCCCCAAAGTCCCCGCCGCTTGATATGAGCACGAACCTCCACGTCCTTATCGATTCCAAAACGCCAAATCCGCCCGTGCGTCATCTCAGCCAACCGTTCCGAGCATTTATCCTCGGCGTTGAGAACCGCAAAGGCATCTTCCGACAAGCCTGAGAACAGTTTACCCTTGGCCGCCAGGTAGGACTCGGTATCCCTGTGATAATCCAGATGATCACCACTGAGGTTGGTAAATGCCGCGGCGTCGAAATCGATCCCCGCCGTTCTGTCCTGATCCAGCCCATGACTGGAACACTCCATGACCATCATCTCCACCTGGTTCTGCAGCATCTGTTGCATCATCTGGGCCAACTGCACTCCATCGGGCGTCGTATTTTGTGCCACGAGAGTTTTCTGGTCTCCCAGATCGTATTCCACCGTACCTATCATTCCGCACCTGCGGCCGGCGACGCGGCATATGTGTCGTACCAGATATGCCACCGTTGTCTTGCCATTTGTTCCCGTAACCGCCATGGTGCTTAGCTTGCCGGCGGGATTACCTGCCGCCACCTGAGCCAGCTCCCCCAGGGCGGCCGCACTATTTCCCACCTGTACTAATCTCACACCCTCCGGCACATCCACCGCCTGCTCTGCCACCACTACGCGTGCTCCGTTGCCAAGAGCCTGATCGATGAAATCATGCCCATCAACCGCTGTCCCCCGTACTGCCACGAACACATCACCAGGCTTTATCAGTCGACTGTCACAGCACACCCGACCACTTAAACATAAACCTTCCACATGTCTAAGCGCTGTCGGCCCTTCAGGGGCAAACTCTATCCCGGTGGAACAGAGAAGTTTCTCGTCACGGGTTCTGTCAGATGGGTCTTTAGATATGATTTCGAATACTTTTTTGAGGTCTTTCAGATCCATTGGGCGACCTGTTATCTTGGGTTTCCAGATGCGATACTCATCCCTGAGTACCGTTAATGTTATTATATTCCTTATTCGCCCAATTGCAATGTTTCTCCCTTCGACCTGACTATAAGAGCTTGGCGGTACCCTGTGCTGATTCTCAAGGGCTTATTTTCTTTGCGCCAGCATCTCTTCCTTTTTCTTATCTTTGGGTACCTCCAAATACGCCAGGCTCCGCTGCAATATCTCTTTTACCACTGGTGCCGCCACCGCTCCTCCCGTATAGCCAAATCCTAAACTGCGGTCCGGTTCCTGTACCACAACCAGCACACAAACCCGGGGATTTTCCGCCGGTGCTCCGGCTATGAAGGAACTTTTATATTTACCACTTTCATAGCCCCTTCCGTCTTTTTTTGGTACCTGGGCCGTGCCCGTCTTACCAAACACACACCATTCATCCAGATGGGCCTGATGGGCTGTCCCCCCTTCCCGCGCCACCACTTCCACCAAGGCCTTAGTTACCAATTCCCGAGATACTTTTTCCGATATGATTCTCTCCGGCTTTCCAGGCTTTGTCCTTTGCGCTTTTCCTTGTGCAAATGAAATTTCCGTATAAGCGTCCTTAATTATTTTACCGCTAGTATCGATAACTCCCCGCATTACCCTGGGCTTGATCAGTAATCCCCCATTTACCAGAGAACAGAAACCCCGAAGCAACTGGATCGGAGTTACCGCAATTGTCTGCCCATAGGCCACCCGCGTCAGGGTATAGCCCGGCCCATATCTATCTTGTAACTGTTCAGAAAGGGTAATCTTTTCTCCGTTAGTACCTGTTTTTTCCTGAGGTATTCCCGCCCCTTCACCCGGCAGATCGATACCCGTCTCTGTGCCGAATCCAAACTTCTCGATCATCTTATAATAATACTTTCCCCCCATCTTTTGGCCCAGCTTGGCCGCCCCGATATTACTCGAACGTATTAAGACATCCGCTACCGGAATCACACCGAAATAATATTTATATTCCGGAATCCTGCCAAATCCCTTGCCCACATAAGGACCTTCCAGGCAGTCTATCTTCTGGTCCAGAGTTACATATTTGCCTTCCACCGCCGCCGCCACGGTAAAGGGCTTGAAGGTACTGCCCGGCTCATAGGGATCGGTAAGGGCCTGATTACGTAAAAGTTTTTTATCACACTGCCGGGCCACAGCCGGATCAAAGCCGGGCCAATTTGCCAGGGCCAGCACCTCGCCGCTGTCCGGCTCCATCACGATCGCCAGCCCCCCTTTGGCCTGGAACTTTTCCACTACCTTATCCAGCTCTTTTTCCACACACGCCTGAATCACGGCATCTATACTTAACACCACATTATTGCCGTCTTCGCCGGGGGTGCACGGCCCCAGCGAACCTATCGGGCGCTGCCGCACATCCTTTCGCAATATCATCTTGCCGGGTTTACCGCTGAGATATTTATCGTATTGAAGCTCAACCCCTTCCAGCCCCTTCCCGTCTATATCAGTAAATCCTATCACATGCGCGGCCAATTGGCCCATCGGATAACTGCGTTGATATTCCTGCTGAATCATCACTCCCGGTAAAGAGCGCTCTTTGATCTGCTTAGCCTGCCTGTCACTTACAAACCTCCGCACCCACATGAATCTCTTATCCTGGTTTTTCTGCATTTCTTCATAGATTGCATCGGCATCCATACTCAGCGTCTCGGCCAGAACGATCGCCGTGTGTACAGGGTCCTTTACTAACGCCGGATCCAGACACACCGACGGCATCTTTACACTCGTGGCCAGTACCCGACCGGCCCGGTCCAGGATCAAACCCCGCCGCGCACTCTGGGGGATTATTTTTAATTGCTGCCGTTTGGCCTTTTCTTGATAATACTCCGACTCGTAATACTGTAGATGCCCACAACGAGCCAACACCCCCAGAAGCCCCACCACCAGCGCCGACCAGAACATATACCCCCATATCCGCCCTCTGCCAGGTCCTGCCTTTTGTGTGCTGGTCTTACTATTGGTCATTTTGAGAAAAGTCCTCCCCCTGCCTTAATGATGCCCTCAGCCCCCTGCTTCATTTTTCATATCTTTAATTCGTAGTTAGCGTTTCCTCGGCTAACCCTGTCTGCTCCTTGCCCGGCGGCAATACCGAGACCTGTAATTCTTCCACCCGCTCGGACACCTCTTCGGGTGATTCCAGTGCCTCACTGAGTCGTGTCTGCTGTTCTTCCAGTTGCCGCCGCAACTGCTGCTGCTTCTCCGCCCCCAGGGCCATTTGATTCACCGCTTTGTAATGCTGCGTCCGCAGATGCACCATTACCATCCCGACCAAAAGCCCCAGACAAAATAAATATAATATCCGTCTCAATTGCGTCTTATTCCTGGTTGGCACTTCGGATTATTTTATATGTTCTTGCTTATAAAGGTTTATTCGTGGCTAACTCTTTTTTGTAATTTAATTTTGCGGCAGCTTCAGTTTCCAGCCCGGATGTACATCGCCCTGATCATTGATAAGCTTCTTGTTTAGCTGCTTAATCTCCGGATAGCGCTTGCCGTCCCCCAGTCTCGCCTGCGCTATCTTCCAGAGTGAGTCGCCCTCCTGTACTACGTATAATTCAAACCTGGGTTTCTGCTTGACCGGTTCCGTCTTGCTGTCTGGTTGTGCCTTTATTTCCTGGGCTGTCGCCTTCTGCCCGCCGGGAATTATCAATTTCTGTCCCACCCGCAAATCATTCATCTCGGGGATAATTTTAAGATTCGCCTGATGAATCCGCTTAATATTCTGCCAAAGCTCCCTTTCGCTTTGTTTACCATAGACCTTCCGGGCTATCTTGGTAAGGTTGTCTCCGCTTTGCACCACATAAGCCTGTGCTTTTTCGCGGACCGGCGGCGTTACCACCTGCGTATCCCTGGATTCCAACTGTTCGTTCAGCTTATCCACTATTTGCTGCAGTGCGCTCATTTGCCCTTCTTGATGCTCTGCCTGTTCCTCCCGCACTTGCTCTAATTCGGTATCGAGCATCGGCTCTTCCGCCGGCAACTCCAGCGTATAGCGCACCTCTTCGGTCAGCTCCGGGCTCTGCTCTTCCCTCGCCAGGTCATTCTTGCTCACCATTTCCTGAGTATTAGTGTCCGTTTCAAAGATATTTCTACTCTGTTCTTCGAGCTGCTTGACCCCTTCCTGTAAATCGCCCTCACCCGGCACACTCTGTTCCAGTTGATTCTGACTTACCACCAGAGACTCCCCCAGACTTTCATCCGGTGCCTTATTCACATCCCGTAACACTACCGCTATCGCGATGATAAACCCCAGTCCCAACAACAATCCGATTTTCGCTTCCTTGGTCACTTCCGGGCCTCCTGCATCAAAAGACTAAATTGCTAACCATCCGTGTTATTAATTAAAATTTGGACAACTCGCAGCCAATTTCCGGGCTATTCGCAGTTTTGCGCTGCGACTCCGCGGGTTTTCACTGCGTTCTTTGTCATCTGCCGTTATCGGCTTGGCAGTCAATATTTCGTAAACTCCGGCTTTCTTATTATCGCGAAAATTGTATTTCACCAGACGATCCTCCAGGCTGTGAAAACTGATGACGGCTATTTGCCCCCCTGCTTTCAGTAAGCCGGGGGCCTTTTGCAGCAATTTTTCCAACTGGCCTAACTCGTCGTTTACAGCTATCCGCAGCGACTGAAACGTCCGCGTCGCCGGATGAATCTTGTATTTTCGTTTCGTCCCTTTTATTCCCAGGGACCTGTTTATTATTTCCACTAGCTCCAGTGTTGTTTCTATCCGTTTCCGCTTCCGGGCATCCACAATCGCCCGGGCAATCCGCCGGCTCTTACGCTCCTCACCAAAGCGGTATATTAAATCCGCCAACTCATCCTGTCTTAACTTGTTGACCAGATCAGCCGCGTTCACCTCCAGGCGCCTGTCCAGTCGCATATCCAGCGGACCGTCTATCTGGTAACTCATGCCCCGCCGGCCCATCGCCAACTGCGCTGAGCTGACACCCAGGTCCGCCAAAATAATATCGACTGCGGTAATTTGTAATCCGGCTAGGGCCTGATCTATCGCGCCAAAATTTTCGCGTTCCAATGCTACCCGATAATGAACTCCTTTTAATTTTCTTCCTGCCTCACTGAGGCTGTCTTCGTCAATATCAAAACCTATTAAAGACCCCTCCGGGCTTAACCTCTCGCCCAAAACCCGGCCGTGACCACCCTGGCCCACGGTAGCATCTACTACAATACCATCCGCCGGATAGCACAGTAATCTCAGCAAGGGTTCTATTAATACTGGTGTATGTACGGCTGCCGGTTCGCACAACGGCTCAACCTCTTTTCATTCGTAATAATTAAACAAACACTTGGTTACGTGACTTGGCGGGAGCCGAGCCATAATCATGGTCTGTGGTTAAAATCTCTTTGACCTGATCGGAAAAATTGATTTGAGCGTATCCCCCCCCCCAACCTTTAACTCTTTCCAAACGCCGCCTGAGTATTTCCAGATAGCAGCGCTGGCTTTCATCCTTCTGAATAAACTGTCGATCCCCCGCTATTAACCTTTGTTGTAACTGCTTAAGGGACGAAATCCCTGCCTCCTGTGCTTCCCGCCGAGTGTTACACTCCATTTGAAACCTCCTGTTTCTGTTGAAAGGGTCAGAACAACTAACCGCCAGCCTGTTGTATTTGCCTTTATTACCAAGCCAAAGTTGAATTCATCCAGAGTAGTTAAAGATCAGCCAGCCAACTTTAACATCGCTACCGTTTTCTGAACTGGTGTATTGCTCTGCCACTTTTCAGATCACACCAACATTCGGTTTCGATAGATTAAGTATTTATAATTGCGTTACTTACCTTACCATCCGGCTGTTTCCCTTTCTCTACGCAGGGCTTCTTCTCTAGCCTGTAATATCATTTGTTCGTGTGTAGGTAGATTTTCGGTTAAATATTTAGCCCACTGTGACTTATCCCAAATTTCCAAATGATCTCGCACCCCTATCAGCGACACCTGATCCTTGATCCCGGCTCGACGGACTGCCTTTTCTCCTAAAAGCACCCGTCCTTGCCGATCCAGCTCAACCCTGCCGGCCTGCGAGAAGTTGACCCGTTCAAAAGCCAACAGCTCATCCGGGGCCACCATCCGTGGGGCCACGGCAAGGGCGATGCGCTGATAATACTTGTCTGGATAAAGACTTAAGATTCGATTCACTCCCAATACCAAATAAAAATCACTGCCATTCTCCTCAGAAACAACCTGCTCGCGTACCTTTGCAGGTATGAAAAGACGGAACTTTTCGTCTATAGTCAGGTCGAATTCACCAGTTAAAAGAATCATGGCGTTAGAACCTTGAATAACCGTTGCCGTACGTGAGTTATCCGAAAAAGTATAACCACTACGCTCCAATATTTACCACATTTCTCCACCAAGGCAACCTGAATTTTTAGATTTTTCTATTCCTATTCAGGTAATAGGAATGGTTGGTATTACCATATATTGATTTTTTCCAGGGGCTTACTACTAGATATCTGATTTTCGGGGGAATAATTTTTTTTAAATAATTTTCTCTATAAACACTTAAGTATTTTTGAAAATTATCGGCCAAATGTGGAGAACCTGTTAGATTATGCGGCATATTATTCCGGGTTTACCTATGAGATTACTGGGTTTTGATAGGTGACAAGGCGGGGCCGGCAGGGTTATGAATGAAGGGGGTAAATGCCTTAAGATAATAATTAGTAACATGTTACAAATTATTTACTAACAGGCTGGCCGGGGAATATTGTCGGAGATCAAGCAAGCTAAATGGATATTATTAACATCTAAAAACTTCGAAAAAGGCCATATCAGTAGCAAGAAGGATAGTGGATAAAAATATTGGGGCCAGGTGGGGGAAAAACGGCCGGCGTTGATGGTTTATAACAGGAATTGCCATAAGTTCTTATATTTAAATGGGGGAAATTGATGTAAGTGCTTATTTTTGGAGGTAAAAAATTGCTGTAAGTCGTTATGTTTCGAGTCGAAAAATGATGTAAGTCCTTAATTTGGGGCGGGGAATTCTCAGGATTTCTTCTGAAAACGTCTGGATTCTGCTGATTTCTGCGCAAAAGTGCTCATGTTTTTAGAGAAAGTGCATGGTTTCTGACATAAATCTTAAGGGATGTGGGGTTAAGATAGGTAAAGCAAGAAGTGGGCATTGTGGAGAAATCTAAGAATAGTTAATCATAATTCTGCGCGAATCAGAGTGATAACACTGAGCAAAACACAAGATATTTTTCCTTGAAAAATTAGCCATTTACGCATATATTGACAGTTAGACCAAAACAAAAAAAAGACAAAACGATCCAAGCATTATTAATGTGCGCAGTCTCTAATTTCAGGTTTAAGTTTCAAAAAGGAAATAAAAACGGGATTATAAACAATGGTGATGAGAATTCTGTTTGTTCTTCATTTCACATTAGTAATACCAGCCTTAGCGCAGATAAACTTGGTTGAGAATCCATCCATGGAAGGAGATTTCATTTATCAGGAATCACTGGGTTATATCGCTGAGAACTGGACCGGTTGGCAAGAGGAAGATTACGGTTGGTTCAGCGAAGGCAACTATGATCATGAAGGCAGTAAAAGTCAGAAGATTCATTGGAACGGTGCGGGCTATGATGAATTTACTACGAATGGTATTTATCAACAAATAAGTTCATTACAACCAGGGAAATGCTACCGGGTTTCAGTGTGGTTCAAATTCTGCTTCCAAGCATGGATCGTGGAACCAGCATGTACTCAAGGTTACATAACTTTCGGTGTGGGGGCCAACACAAACGGAGGAACTGACCCCGCTATGGTCAATAATTGGTCTGAGCTTACAGATTCTTATGACTCTGACATAGCATGGTATGAAGGTCCCTGGCTTAAGGTGGTGACATTTTTTTCTCCTGTTGACACAACAGCAACCCTTTTCATGAAGGCCAGCGGCTATGGTGATGCATGGGAAGTTAATCTTGAACCTCCATATGATATGCTTCCGGCTGATTGGGATGCCTGGTGTTACATCGACGATGTTAATGTTGTGCCAATACAAATTGACCCCTGCGAAAGCATTGTAAGTGCCACATCGCCGGTTCCCGCCAACAACGCCAGTTACAGTGAGGTGACAATCACCGTTTTGGATTCGAGCTCCAATCCCATAGAAGGTATTCCTGGTTTTGAGATTGAGGTCAGTTGCAGCGGCAGCGGTAACCTTGTAATCGGGCCGGATTCCCCAACGGATGTAAACGGACAGACGACTGCAAGAATCGTAAGCACAGTGGCGGGAGACAAAACGGTAGGTGTAACCGTTTCAGGAACGGTTCTTTCCGAAACATTAACAATCCATTTCTGTGAGTCAAATTATTTCAAGTTACGCGCCTCTGATGGTGCAGCTTCCGACAACTTCGGCAGGAGTGTGGCCATTGATGGAAATACTGCCGTAGTAGGGGCATTTTACGATGATGACAACGGGGCCGGATCCGGCTCGGCGTACATATTCCGCTTCAACGATTCGAACTGGGTTCAGGAAGCCAAGTTGCTCGCCTCCGATGGTGCCGCGTCTGACAACTTCGGCTGCTCCGTGGCCATTGATGGTAATGTAGCACTGGTGGGGGCAGACTATGATGACGATAATGGATCTGTGTCTGGTAGTGCGTACATATTTCGCTTTAATGGATCAAACTGGGTCCAAGAATGTAAACTGCTCGCCTCGGATGGGGCAGAGTATAAATACTTCGGAAGTTGCGTAGCCATTGATGGCAATACAGCACTAGTTGGAGCATACGGCAATGATGATAACGGGGACAGATCAGGTTCGGCGTATATCTTCCGCTTTGACGGTTCGAACTGGGATCAGGAAGCCAAATTGCTCGCCGAGGATGGGACAGATTATGATTATTTCGGAAGGTGCGTGGCCATTGATGGCAATATTATTGTAGTTGGGGCAAACGGCGATGATGATAAGGGCGACGGGGCAGGCTCGGCGTACATATTCCGCTTCAACATTTCGAACTGGGTTCAGGAAGCCAAATTGCTCGCTGAAGATGGGTCTGCTTACCATAGGTTCGGCTGGTGTGTAGATATCGATGGTGATAAAGTCTTGGTTGGGGGAGGCTCGGCGTACATATTCCGCTTCAATGGTTCGAACTGGGGGCAGGAAGCTAAATTGCTCGCCTCTGACGGTACAGCAATAGGAGGATGGGTGGCCATTGATGGTAATACAGCACTAGTGGGGGCAGATGGAGATGATGACAATGGGGCTGAATCCGGATCGGCGTATATCTTTCGCTTTGATGGCTCGAACTGGATCGAGCAAGACAAATTGCTAGCCTCGGATGGTGCAGAGCATGACTACTTCGGAAGATGCGTAGCCATTGACAGTAATACCACCCTGGTTGGAGCATTCGGCGATGATGATAACGGCGCCCGTTCCGGGGCGGCATATGTCTTTCCTGCACTAACCGGTGATTTGAACAGTGATAGCAAGGTAGATCTGATTGACTTGAGCAACCTTTCCGAACAATGGGGCCAGGAACCAGTTCAACCATCTGCCGACATCGCACCCTGTGGCGGTGATTGCATAGTAGATATCTCAGACTTGATGGTCTTTTGTTATCATTGGTTAGAAGATACTATTCCTTAGCTTGAACTTTGCCATTCTAAATAGCATTCTCCAGAAACTTCTATCAATGGACGGTAAGAGAGAAGAAAACAAAGGCCTGCGGCTTGGAAAACAGGCAAAGTGTTACCTCATCTTGTCCGTAATAAGCGGCGGCGCTCTGTTATTGAGTTTTTATATACAGGCAATTACCGAAAATGCGATCGCCAGGGTTATTTATACAGTTTGTTTTTACCTGTTTCCCGCAGTTACGATTTACGCTGCTGTTTTAATCGAGAAAAGTACCGGCAAGACAATACTTTGGAGGATATTGGTCATTATCGGCTTGTTATTGTTTTTATTTTTGATATTTCATTATAATGCCAAGCAAATTGACAAATACAGGAGCGATAAATCAAAAGAGGAAATTAGAATTGATGGCAGGCTCGGCCCGCCCTACTAATAAGAAAAAATCCTGGATTCCCGTTCCCCGATCGGAGTCGGGGACAAGCTTCACAGGAATGACATCCCCTGATTTTACATCAGGGGCTAATTGCCCCACCCAGGGCGGTTTAAACCGTTGACCGTAGACGGTGGACCGTAGACCGTAGATCGTATAAAAAATCCGAAGCACGAAATCCGATTCGTCCTTCGCTCGCAATACGAGCTTCGGAGAACAAGAATCCTAAACAAATTCAACCCGACTTCGCCAATCCGCCTTCACTAAAGTTTCACCGTGACAGGGGCTACGACGGGCAAGATCACCAAAATCAAAATTTTCAAAACAATATGAACCATGCTCAAGAGTACTTGAGCATGCCACCCGGATTAGGGGGAGATGTGAAGGTTTTTTATGGGGTTGGGGAGATCGAGGATGGGGTCGTTGGGTTGGAGGGTATTGTCGTTGACGATAACGTTTTTGAAGGTAATGTCGTGGATAAGGCCAGCATTGGACTGGTCCATAATAAGGATTTTGGGGTCGAGGACATTAAAGGCATTGATATTCTCGAAGGTGAGACCAGTAATCTTAGAAAAGGGTTTGCCGGGGGCGAAGTCTTCGCCGGGTTTGGGGTGTTTGACATTATAGATAAGGATGAGGGGGCGATGGGTAGTGCAATTCTCAACAGTGATGTTCTGGAAGCGGAGGTTTTTTACCGTGCCGCCGAAGGCGGGGTGAACGAAGATCGCGCCGCGGGAGGTTATGCCCTCGAAGGAGTTGGCTTTATAGGTATAGTGCAGGATGGTCATATTGCGCCAGGTGACATCCTCCACGAGAGAATCGATTTCGTGGCAGACGCCTAAAGCGCAGCCGGCATCGCACCAGGCCTGGCTGTTTTCGAAGACGATGCTGGAAGCGCTAGACTTGACCTCGTAGCAGTCATCGGCGGTGTGGATAAAACAATTGGTGGCGCGGCTGTCGCGGCAGGCATGAAAGCAGATGCCGTCGGAGTTGGTGAAGTAGCCGAGGATGCGCACGCGGTCGAGGAGGCAGTCGTGACATTTGTCAAGCAAAAGCGTCCAGGCGGTGGAACGGGTGAAGGTTACGCCGCGGATCTGGAGGTTCTTAATATTTGTGCCCTGGAAGAGGCCGAAGCGTTTGCCGGCGGGGAGAGCACGCTGGCCGGAGATGATGCCGCGACCTCTGATGGTGATATCAGAGCCGGCGGCGCGGATAGGAAAGACGGTCCTGTAATACGAAGCACCGGTGTAGTGAGGCTCTTTGTCCGGCAGTAAAAGGCGGGTGGGGCAGGGGCGAAGGACAGCGCCGCCGGCAAGGTAGAGGGTTTGGCTGGAGTTGAGCTGGAGGTCTTCGATGTCATGGACGCCGGGGCCGAAGTAAACGACGTTGGGATCGCTGGGAGAAGGGACATTCTTTTCCGGCAGGTTGGTAAAAAGGTGCAGGACGCGCAGGCCGGTGCTCAGAGGGTCCAGGGTGAGGTCGCAGGGATGGTCGAGGGTGAACTCGAGTGTGTTTCCATTGATTTTTGGTTTGATGGCCAGGGACAAGGGGCGTATCTGCAGGGCATTGAGATCGCCAAGGTCTTCGGAATTTATAGTAATCCGAACCGTGACGGGGCCGGTGAAGTCGAAGATGGCGTAGGCCTGGGGTGAGACCTTCATGCCAAAAAGTGAACGAGGAAAATCGGTGTTGAGGCGAAAGTCCTGGTAGCAGAACACTTCGCAGCCGTCCACTTCGAGCTGATAGTCTTGTGAAGATTCAATACCTGCAGGGGCAGGGAAAACAACGAGATTTGAAGCCTGGTTTGGTTTATCAGAAGAACCGGGATCGGTTTGCAGGCCGAGCTTTTGGGCAACTAGGGGGAGATAGTCATTAATGTCATGGTCGAGCAGTTCGAGTTTGAGTTTTATCATATCGGCGCCAGGTAATTTGTGCTGGTAGCCGTTGCCGCCGTTATAACCATAATAAAAATCAAGACGCATGTCCTGTTGCATTACAGGAAGAGCAGCGAGGGAGTTTTGTCGTTCATCGAGAAGGACCCGGCGCCAGCGGTCGAAGTCTTTTTGGGCCTGGCGGCGCTGGTCGTTCGAAAGAGGGCCGGAGTTGGTTAGCTTCGTCAGGCTGTCGCGCAGGAGGCAGGATTCATAGAAGTTGGCGGTGGTACGGACGGTATGATAGAGCCAAGAGGTGGCGGACTTTTCGGCGGCGAAGGTTAAACGGTAAGAATCGGGGACCAAAGGATTGGCGTCGTTAAGGGCGGCGTGGGCCTGGGAGAGGCAATGTTCCATGCGTCGATAATATTCCAAGAAAAGTTTGGCGCCGGCCTGGGGTGATTCAAAAACGCCGGAGGTTCTGGGGCCGTAAAAAGCACCTATAAAACAGTCGGGTAATTTGGCACCGGGTTGGGCGCAGATGGGATGGGCCGGGCCGAGATACATGGGGCCGCTGATATACATGTCAATTACGGGGGAATATTCGATAGACTGGGAGACGAATTTCCAGGCCCGACGGAGTTGGGGGGCAGCCTTTCTACCGGCGATGCGGGCGGCTAACTGCTGGAGGAGATCTTCAACATCCGGGGCGGGGTCCCACCAGAAATATTGGAATACCTTTTCCGAAGTGCTGCCAAAATTGGGTTTGAAAAAGGGCCAGACAAAAATACCATCGGCGGGACAGGCAGCCAGGGCGTCGGCGCGGCGG
>Ga0272441_10004132_pt1 | contig 26716 bp, 14 predicted proteins | sample SSMProp6N_FD_193582 | JGI IMG/M metagenome (GOLD analysis project Ga0272441, IMG submission 193582) | Marine sediment archaeal communities from Little Sippewissett salt marsh, Falmouth, MA, United States - SSM-Prop-6N | ecosystem: Environmental > Aquatic > Marine > Wetlands > Sediment ... | reverse complement strand
CCTGCTTGGGAGCATCTACGAATTGCTCGGCATCGACCCGGAGGGTCCGTTGCCCAACCCGCGGGGATTGGCCGTGCCCGTTCTGCCCTTCGGCGAGGAGGGCGTGAAGTCCGGTGGCCGGCTCAAGGAGATCATGTAGTCCGGGGAGCATGACTGTGACCATGCCCAGACTGATGCTGGCGATTGGAATGGCCCTGTGCGGCACGACGGCATGGGGGCAGGCGGCCGGGGCACAGCCGCACATCGGCTACCTTTACCCCGCAGGGGGGCAGCAGGGCACGACTTTCCATATCAGCGCCGGCGGTCAGAATTTGCGAGGCGTCAAGGCCATCTTCGTCTCCGGCGAGGGAGTGCGCGCCTCGGTGGTCGAGTATGTGCGGCCCCTGAATCCCAAGCAGCTCGGCGACGTCGGCAGGCACCTGAGAGCACTGACCCGGCAGCGGATGGCTGAGATGGCCCAAAAGCGTGGCGCCAAGGCCCCCAAACCGAAGAAGCCCGACGCCAAGGAAGAAGAGCTGCCCGAGCTGCCGGATCACCCCCTGCTGAAGGACCTCGCAACCAAGACGCTGACTGAGCTGGCATACCTGCGGGATGTGCTCTTTGACCGCAAAAAGCAGCCCAACTCACAGATCGCCGAGATGGTCCTGATCCAGGTTACTATCGACGAGAAGGCGGCGCCGGGGGACCGCGAGATGCGCCTGGGCACCCCTCTTGGGATGACCAATCCCATGGTGTTTCAGGTGGGGTTGCTGCCGGAGGCCCTCGAGCAGGAGCCCAACGGCCCGCCGGTGGCTGAACCGAAGCCTTTCGCCCGGCGGCCTGAGCAGCCCACCTTCGACCTGCCTATACTGGTTAACGGACAGATCAAGCCGGGCGATGTGGATCGGTTCCGCTTCCGGGCTCAGCAGGGCGAAAGGCTCGTCATCCGGGCGCAGGCCAGGCATCTGCTGCCCTATCTGGCCGACGCGGTACCCGGTTGGTTTCAGGCCACATTGGCCGTGCGTGACCTGCATGGCCATGAGCTGGCCTTCGCGGACGACTACCACTTCGACCCCGACCCGGTGCTCCTGTACGAGGTGCCTCGGGACGGCGAGTACGACCTGGAGGTCCGTGACGCGATCTACCGCGGGCGGGAGGACTTCGTCTACCGCATAGCCATCGCCGAGCAACCCTTCATCACACACATGTTTCCCCTGGGTGGCCGGGAGGGCAAGCCGGCTGTCGCCACGATCTATGGGTGGAATCTGCCTGTCGAGCGAGTGCGGCTGGAAACCGATCCCGGCTCCGCCCCCGTGCGACAGGCGTTGTGGCTGTCGGACAAGTGGCTGCTGAATCGCGTTCATTACGCCGTGGACACGCTTCCTGAGAGCCTTGATACAGAGCCCAACGACACGGCGGCCCAGGCGCAGCCGGTGGCCTTGCCACAGATCGTCAATGGGCGCATTGAGCGGCCCGGCGATGTGGACATGTATTCCTTCCAGGGGCGTGGGGGAGATGAGGTGGTGGCCCGGGTCTGCGCCCGCACGCTACGGTCCCCCCTGGATTCTCTTGTGCGCCTGATCGACGCCTCGGGGCAGGTCGTCGCCTACAGCGATGACCACATGGAGAAGGACGGACACCTGCACACCAATGGGGGCCTGCTGACGCACATGGCGGATTCGCACCTGACGGCCAGGCTGCCACGAGACGGTGTGTACCATGTGCAACTGACCGATTCTCGAGGCCACGGCGGCGAGGCCCACGCCTATCGTCTACGCATCAGCGCCCCACAGCCGGATTTCGCGCTACGCATGAACCCCTCAAGCGTCACTGTGCGCCCCGGTGGCGCCGCGGCCGTCTGGGTGCACGCCTCGCGTATCGAGGGCTTCAAGGGTGATATCGAGGTCAGCCTGAGGGATGCGCCTGCCGGCTTCGCGCTGCAGGGCGGACGGATTCCCGCGGGCCGCGACCGTGTCCGGATGACCCTGACCGGCCCCAGACGGCCACTGGCCCAGCCGGTGCGTCTGGAACTGCAAGGCCGCGGGCAAATCGACGGGCAGGCCGTCATCCATCCGGTCGCTCCCTGCGAGGACATGATGCAGGCCTTCCTGTGGCGTCACCTGGCACCCTCGCAGCAGCTCATGGTGGCGGTCATGGGCTTCGGTCGCTTCGCGGCACCCGTTCCGGTGGCCGGTGATGGGCCGGTGCGACTGCCCGCCGGCGGAAGCGCAACGGTGAAGATCAATGCGCCGGGGCGCGGGGCCGCATTGGCCAACCTCAAGCTCGAGCTCTCCGAGCCCCCTGAGGGAATCAGCATCCAGCAATCCAAGGTCGTGCCCGGAGGCATGACCTTCACGCTCAAAGCCACGGAGGGGGCGCCTGAGGCAGGATACGCCGACAATCTCATCGTCGCTATGGCCATGGAGGTAGAGCGGAAGGGCAAGGATGGCAAGCCCACGGGGAAGAAGCGGCGGGTACCTTTGGGCGTGCTTCCGGCCATCCCCTTCGAGATCGTGCAGCAATAGCGCCCCGTGCGAGCCCGGCCGGGCAACAATAGGGGGCGGCAAAGGCGCCGCCCTGGGGCCTCGATGGTGCCGCGACTGCATGCTCGCCAGGAGCCTCCCTGCTCAATCAGCGGCTCGCTCGTGCGCCACACGCAGCCTCTCGAGCTTACTGTAGTACTCCCGGTCGAAGTCCTGTAGTCTACCCGCGTCGGCCCGCTGCCATGACATCCCCTGACGCCAGAGCCTTGCATGCAGGCGCAGGGCGGCGTCGATGTCCTCGGGTGTGGGTACGACGTTGCGGTATCCGCTGGCCCCCGTTGATCCGTAATAGCACCAGATGCCCACCGCGTTGCCGATGTTGTAGCTGCTGACCACCCACCGCAGGAACCTATCGCGGTCCAGTGTTCCTCGGCCCGCCTCGCCGCGTAGGATGTAGTCGGCATACGAATCGATAAAGGGGCAGTAGATTCCGGGGCTCCCCAGGGGGTCGGTACTGCAGTGCACGTACAGAATCCGATCGTCGCCCAGCATTTGCCGTGTCTTGCGTGTGATGGCGTAGGACTTGCGGAAGTCCATTGACACCCCGTCGAAGTAGACCCCGTCGGCCTTGAGAACCTCGATGGCGTCGCGCACCTCATCGAAGTATGTGCGCTGAGGTCCGCCCTCGACAAGCGCCAGAGACCCCTTGTAGTAGAATGGGCTGAAGTAGGGGATGACCTTCATGCCACGCTCCTGTACTTTCCGGCGCACCTCGTGCCACTTATCAATGTCCACCGGATAGAAGCGTGGAATCCGCCAGGGAGGCTTCTCGCCGCCGGGGAAGATATACGAGTGGATGGCCAGCACCTTGCAGTAGCGGGCTGTGGCCTCGATCAACTCGTCACTGGGGTACCACAGGGCCCTGTCGGCGAGGCCCTCGTGGGCCAGCGATTCAAAGCCGCGCGCGTGGTTGCACGGGCGCGGCGGGAAGATCGACACCCACACCTCGTCCCCGGCGCGCAACTCGCGCGTGAGGGCCCATGGCAGAGCCTTGAAATCAGGCGTCGACGGGGCCGCAGCCCGCACCGGGTAGACCCCAAGTCCGCCGAGCTCATCGATGAACAAGTGCTTGCCCCGGTGCTGGGCGTGGTACTCGGGCTCAAACAGCCCCTGAAAGGTAAGCGCCTGCGGGCGCTTGGTCTTCAGGATGAGCAGCGAGTCGCCGTGGATTCTGAGCTCGAGAGAATCGCTGTCCATACGGCAGGCGAAGTCCGTGCGCTCTCCAAGTGCGAATGGCCCGGCGCTCTGTGGCAGCACGATGCGCGCCGTCTCACGCTCTGAGGGGATGCGCTGTCGGCAACAGATGACGCCCTTCGTGAGAGTGAACCGCGCACCCGTGGTCACAGCCGCGAACTCGTCTCCGGTGACCTGCAGACCCTCGAGTGCCATTCCCATCAGTACGTCTTTGGGTAGCGGGACGGGCGCGATGTCCACCGTGTCAGGCTTGAATGCGCCGGCGTGCTCGCCGTAGCGGGCCATCACCTGCGCCTCGCTCAGAGCGCGGCGCCAGATGCGCAGCTCTTCCATGATGCCCTTGAATCGCTCACGGCCGTCCCGGTAGCGGCCCAGATACAACGGCACGTCTGTGGATGGCTCGGGAATACCCTTAACCGTCTCAGCGGCGAGCTGGGCGCCGTCCACGTATACGCGCATGGCGCCGCCCTGGCGGTCGTACACCGCGCAGATGTGGTACCAGACCCCCGGTTGCAGTACCACTTCAGTCTCGACGATGTACGGCTCAAGCCCCCCTTGATGGAAGTACAGGTATCCATCGTTTTGGGCGATGACGAAGCCCCTCTTGCCGCCGGTGTAGTTGCCCACGTAGTCTTGCCAGCCGTCGACATCCGTGTGGCGCACCCAGAGCTCGACCGAGAAGCTGCCGGTGAAGCTGAAGGCCGGATCGCTGCCGAGACTGACGTGGTCGTCCCTGCCGTCGAACTGCAGCCCATGTCCCGCGGCGGTGCGCTGCCAGGCAGCGCCCTCGATGACGCCGTGGTGCCCGCCGACCAGGTCGGTGAGATTGTCCCCCCGTCCGCTGTCGAAGTTGTAGTAGGACAGCACCCCATCCTCAGCGGCGAGCACCGAGGAGGCACACAAGAGCAACAGGAGCATCATTGCTGGGTCCTCACCTTTCACGGCGCGTGGGTCGGGCGAAGCCGCAGTGGCATCGATTCGCGCCCCTTGCCGCACACGCATGTTGAAACCCTTTGCATCTTCCCCGTGGGGTGACGGGCTCCTCTGGCCGGCTTTGGGGCGGTGCCTCACAGGGCGCCGTCCGCGCTCCGGGCCAACCGGCTCCGCAAGCACTTGACCCGTGCGCGGCTATATTTGCAGGACACCCGATGCGGGGCAGCGAAGTACTCATATAGAAAGCGACAATCCAGGCGGTATCCCGACCGGCCGGCGCTTCACGGCAGGTCTCGGCTCGCAGGGATTGCGCCTCTTCGGGGCCTCAGATCGCTGACGCCCGGCCGGGCAGGACGAGGAAGGTTTGGATCGGGACGTTGTGGAGGCAAGGCGTATGCTCTACCTGAGGTCTGCGGAGGACCTGTTTGAGGTCGTGGAGCTATACACCAACTTCGGCGCCGAGGTCCCCTGTTTCGTTGACCCCGTGTTCGAGTCCCGGACACACCTTCGCACGGCCGCCGGCAAGCTCACGCCTCTTAATTCCCCGGCGAACGGCCTGTGTTGGCTGGCCTTCGACCCACGTACTGCCTCCTGGTGCTATCTTTCGGAGCCCGAGAGGGCCGTATGGGAACAACTCCGCCAGGGCGCCGGCTACCGCGAGATCACCGAACGTCCCGACGGCATCACCGCGGAGGACGCACGTGATCTTCTGGTGCACCTGTACCGCCGGGGTCTGCTGGAGGTGGACGGCAAGCCCTCGCTGGCGCCGGACATCTTCGAGCACGGCCCTCTGTTCCGGCGCGCATACCTGATCGAGGTGCTTCTGACGGAGGCGTGCAACCTCGGTTGCCGGTACTGCTATGCCCGGGCCGGGCCCGGCCGCGACGTGATGCCCCCGGAAACCCTCCGGCGCACGGTGGACCTCGCGATGGCACTGCCATCCGAAGGGGTCACGATCCAGTTTGCCGGGGGTGAGACCTTTACCCATTTCGCCGGCCTGCAGCAGGCCGTCTCGTACATCGAGGATGCTGCCGCACGCGCCGGCAAGGAGCCCGACATCATCTGTCAGACCAACGGCACCCTCCTTACGCCCCCGGGTGTCATTGATTTCCTTCGCGAGCACAACATCAGTGTCGGGATCAGCCTGGACGGGCCACGCGCCATCAATGACCTGTCTCGCCCGTACCCCGACGGGGGCAGCTCCTACGCTGATACTCTGGCCGGGCTGCAGGCGGTGCGCGAAGCGGGCTATGAGGTTGTTGGGACCCTCAGCGTCGTGGGCCGACATAACGTGGAAGAGCCCGAGAAGCTCCTGGACTACTTCGCCGAGCTTGGTGTGATAGGTGTGCGCTTCAACCCGATCATCCGCAAGGGGCGGGGTGAGAGCGCCTGGGATGCGATGGGCATCACTCCTCGTGAGTACTTCGAGTTCATGAAGGCGGTGACCGAATACCTGGGACGCACCCATGCCTTCACAGAGGGGAACCTCGAGAGTCTGGTCCGCAACTTGGTTCTAAGGACGCGGAACTTCAGGTGTATGCGCTCACCGTGCGGGGCCGGTGTGGACTACATGGCGATCACTCCGGAGGGCGACGTGTACCCGTGCGTGCACTGGCTACGCCAGCCTGAGTTGTGTCTTGGCAACGTCGCTGAGCTCGAATCGCTGGAGTGGGCCTTCCTCAACAGCTCAGTGGTATGTGACATGACCAGCCGGATCGTCGCGAAGATCCCCGGCTGCGATGGCTGCCGGTGGCGGCACCTGTGCGAGGCAGGCTGTGGTTTGGACGCCTTGGAGCAGCACGGGGACCTGCTGACGCCGGCTCCGCTATGCGAGTTCTACCGTGAGATGTACCCATTCCTGCTGGACTACCTCGCTGGCGATCCTGCTTTGGCCACCTTCCTCCTTCCTGAGGTGGAGCGATGCCCGGCCGATGGTGGTCACGGATAGCGTTCGCCACGCCGGGCCATGTGGTGGACGCGGGGACGTCAAACCCGTACGGAAAGGAGGTGGACCGATGGACTCCGGTGATAGGCACGATGAGGGCAAACGGGCCTTCCTTGCCAAGGTGGCTTCAGTGAGCATCGCCGCTGCATTCGGTGGCGCTGCCGCACTGACATCCAAGGCGGAGGCACAGCCCAAGCGCGCTGTCGCGGCAGAACGACTGAAGATCGGGGCGAAGACGCCCCTGAAGGCTTCCTTCAACATTCTGCAGAGAGGCGTGCTGCTGGACAAGGCTCAGCCCGAAGGGTCGGCGCTTGAGGAAGGGGGGCTCAAGAACCTCGCGGACGCTCTGGACCTTCACCCCGATGTCGCTTCGCTGGCCCTGATGAAGCAGACGGCCAAGGGCTTGGCGACAGATGAGGCGGCGCGGTCGAAGTTTGCCCAGGATCCGCGTGGGGCGCTCAAGCAGTTGAGCATTGATGTTCCGGCCGGCTTGCTGCCCAATCAGTTGGAGCTGCCTAACTCGATCCGTACCGGCGCGATCCAGCGCAAGGGTTGGGGAATTGGCAGTGGGCACAGCAACCACAACCGCTGGAGTCGGCACACGAACCATCGACGGTACAGCGACTACACAGACTGGTGGTAAACCGACCTGACCCCGGGACGGGCTGTGGATGCCGTCCCGGGGCCACGCTATCATCATGTTTTACATCACCCATGGCGAAGAAGCCGAAGAGGCCGAGTTCCTCAGGGCGGTTTTCGCGATCGAGCCCCAGCCTGCCGACTTGCCGCCCGTCACAGACGCCTGTGCACTGCGTCTGGAGGGCCAAGAGACCCAGGCCGTGGGGACCGATGCCGCCCTGTGGCTGGATCCCCAAAGGGCCTGCTGGTGCGTCCTTGAGGCGGAGGAGCGTTGGATAGCCGATCATCTGCGGCGGGGGCTGTCATACGGCGAGTTGGCCGACCAGGTGGGGCGTGAGCGCGATCAGGGACTGAAACGGCTGTTGGGCCACTGGTGGCGCCTTGGCCTGCTGGTTGTGGACGACCAGAGTCGCTGGCCGGCCGACATGTACGCTCGGGGACCGCTGTTCCGTGCCAGCTACCTCATCGAGATCCACCTGACCTCCCGGTGCAACTTGGCCTGCCGGTACTGTTTCGCCAACGCGGAAGCCAGTGGCACAGACCTGTCCGCCGATCTGGCTCGCAGGGCCGTGGATCTCGCGCTTGAATTGCCCGGCGATGATCTGACCATCGAGTTCTCAGGGGGCGAGCCGCTCCTGCGTCTTCCCTTGCTGGAAGAGCTCATCGTGCGCATTGAGGAGCGGTCCTCAGAGCGGGACGCCCCGGTGCAGATCGCCCTGCAGACCAACGGGTTGCTTCTTGACCCGGCGGCCTGCGCCCTGTTGGATGCGCACCCGCAGGTGAGCGTGGGGATCAGCCTGGATGGGCCTGCGCGTCTGAACGATGTCGCGCGGGTCGGCCCGGACGGGCAAAGTCGGCACGCCCAGGTCGAGGCAGCGGCTCGGCAGGCCGTTCTCAGGTGGGACCGGCAGGCCGGCGCCCTCGCTGTGGTTCACAGCGCCTCCTGGTCCGAGCCCAGACAGGTCGCCGCTTACCTGGCCTCATTGGGTCTGGGCAAGATCAGATTCAACCCCATGGCGCTGCTGGGGCGCGGCAGCGCCCAGCAGCAGGCCCTGGGCATCTCCGCCGACCAGTACCTGAGCTTCATGGCGGGCATACTGGACTACCTCGCTGAGACACGGGCCTTCGAGGAGTCAACCCTCGAGGCCCTCGTGCACAATCTTGTGGTAAGGACGCGGGCCTACCGCTGCATGCGCTCGCCTTGTGGCGCAGGCTATGACTACCTGGTCGTAACCGCCGCGGGAGACATCTACCCCTGCGCGCGCTTTCTGGAAAGGCCCGACCTGTGTATGGGCAACGTCTCCGACGGCCACAGTCTCGAGGGGCGGTACGCGCACAGTGAGAGCGTCTGCCGGATGGCGGACCGCGTAGTGGGCGGCATCGCTGAGTGTCAGAGCTGTCTGTGGCGGCACTTCTGCGAAGGTGGGTGCGCTCTGGCCGCAGCGTCGAATCAGGGCAAGCTGGACGCGCCTGACCCGTTGTGTGAGTTTTACCGCGGCGCCTACCCATTGGTCATCGAGCACCTGTATCGGCATCCACAGATGGTGCCTCACTACTTCCCGGAAGCGACCGCACACCGTGTTGGGCCCGCCTCCGTCGAAGACGCCGATCTGCACAGCGCGCCGGCCCCGTGATCAACTACAGGAGACCGTCAGTCCCATGCTCCTTCCGTTCAACACAGAGGCCCTCGCCGAGGTGATCGACCTGTACGAGGGGTTCCAGGCCCAGTTGCCGTACTTCAGCAATCCCTCGATCGGCCGTGATGCCCCCGTTCAGCTTGCGGCGACAGCGGACGTGCCCACCGAGCGGGGGCAGTGTTTGTTCAGCCCCGACACCGCGACATGGTGCCTGCTGGACGGGGACGAAACCGTCGCCCTGCCGCTACTCAGGCAGGGGGCCACATTGGACGAGTTGGCCCGGGTCACGGGTTGGCCGACATACCGTGTGCGACGCTTCGTCACGGCGCTGTACCGCGCGGGCCTTGCCCGTATCGACGGTGCGGCCGGGCTGGATGAGAGCATCTTCGCTCGCGGGCCGCTGTTCGGCAGGCGGTACAGCGTCGAGTTGATCACCACACAGCGATGCAACCTTGCCTGCTCGTACTGCTTTGCCCAGGCCGGTCCCACAGGGGCACAGATGGACGCGGAGACCGGGTTCGATGCTATCGACAGCGTTCTGGATCTGGACATCTCTTCGGTCTGGCTCAAGATCGACGGTGGCGAGACGCTTCTGGATTTTGAGCTGCTGCGCAAGCTGGTGAGATACGCTCGCGATCGGGCCGCGGGCATGGGCAGACGCCTCGACGTTGGCATTCAGGTAACCACCAACGGCACATTGCTGGACGAGGAGAAAGCTGATTTCCTGGCCGAGCAGGGCATCCGAGTGCACCTGAGCCTCGACGGTCCGGCGCACCTCCACGACCTGGCGCGCCCGGGTGTTGACGGCAATGGGTCGCACGACGCCGCGGTCCGGGGCCTTCGCCTGCTTCAACAGCGAGACGTCGATTACATGGTCATCGTCGTGGTGGGGCGGCACAACTACACCAAGCCGGATGAAGTCACGCAGCACCTTGTTGACCTGGGTGTTGAAGCGGTGCGGATGAACCCCGTCTACTCACTGGGAAGAGGTGCGCAGGCGGATCTGCGGGTGTCCGCCGCCCAGTACGCCCAGTTCATGTCACAGGCGCTACGGGTCGTCGCGGACAGCCGGGCACTGCGGGAGGAAAACCTGGCGGCAATGGCCCGCAATCTCGTGGTACGGACGCGGGACTACCGCTGCATGCGATCGCCCTGCGGCGCGGGATACGATCACCTCTCCGTGGCGCCGGACGGTGCCATCCACCTGTGCGGCGCCTACCGTCTCGAGGTCCCGGAGGGTCGTCTGGGAGCCGTCAGCGATGTTTCTGCCCTGGACGAGTTGTATCTGGGCAACCCTCTGGCAAAGGAAATGGCGAGCCGTATTGTGGCCAACATCCCCGAGTGCAGGGATTGCCGGTGGCGGCACTTGTGCGAGGGTGGCTGCTCCCTCAGCGCCCTACGACAGTACGGCAGCCTGATGCGTCCATGCTCGTTGTGCGAGTTCTACCGGCGAATGTACCCGGAGTTGCTTTCTGCCGTTGCTGAGGAGCCGGCTCTTCTCAACCTGCTGGTGCCGGAGGCCGCCTGGTGTCACGTGTGAGGCCGGCCTTCGGGGGACTATCCGCGATGCCCTGGGTGCTTGCGGTCTGCAGCCTGGCCTCCCCCACCAGGGGCGAGTGGCTCACCTTCCACGGAGACGTCTGGCGTGGAGGATGTGTCCCGGTCGAGGTGACCATCCCCGGCGTCTCGGTGGCCGGGCCAGGGCTGCTGTGGAAGCATCATATCGGCACAGGGGCGGGGCTGTCGGCGGTGATGGCAGACCTCGCGGGCGACACGGCCCTTGAGATTGTCGTGGGAGCGGCGCGAAGCTCACTGCACTGCCTGGACGCCTCGGGTGCGCTGCTGTGGCAGAGCAAGGCACAAGGGCCTGTGATGGCGGCGCCGGCCGTCGCGTTCCGGCCGCCCGACAACGCGCCCATCATCGTTTTCGCCGACCTGAGGGGCTACCTGACGGCCTGTGACGCCACAGGGCAGCGCCTGTGGCGCACACGCATCGGGGGCTCTGTTGTCTCCTCGCCCGCCATCGCCGATCTTGACGGCGACGGAGCCCTCGAGGTGGCTGTGGGCAGTAGCGCCGATGACGTCTGCGTAGTCTCGGCCCGCAGTGGCGAGACCTTGTGGCGATACACCACGGCCGGGGCTGTGGAGGCCTCGCCCGCCCTGGCTGATCTGGATGATGACGGGCAGATTGAGGTGATCGTCGGCTCACGTGATGGGTGTTTGTACTGCTTAGGCGCTCGGGGGCAGTTGAAATGGCGGGCCGAAACCGAGGGTGACATCATGGGTGGCGCCACCGTCGCCGACCTCGACGGGAAGGGCGAGCTCTCGGTGCTCGTGGGCAGTGGCGACGGCTTCCTCCACTGCCTGGAGGAAGACGGCAGGACGCGCTGGCGCTGGCGGGCCGGCTGTGCCATCAACGCAACGCCGGCGGTGGCCGACCTCACGGCAGATGGTGAGCCCAGGATCGTCATCGGGTGCGCCGACGGCCGCGCAGTCTGCCTGAATGGGCTGGGTGAGATGGTCTGGAGCTTTCAGGCCGAGCCGGGGTACGAAATCTACTCCTCTCCCGTAGCGGCCGACCTCGATGGTGACGGAGCCCGGGAGGTTTACTTCGGCTCTTACGACGGACACATCTACGGTCTGAACCGGGCTGGAGCTCTGAAATGGAGCTTCGAGACGATGGGCAGCGTGGAGGCGACGGCGGCGGTTGCCGATCTGAACGGTGACGGCGCGCCCCAGATGGCGATCTCCTCTTTGGACGGCAACCTGTACGTCTTCGAAGCAGCACCGGGTTTTCCTCGGCGAGAACACGCCCCGGCGCTGCTGCGCCCCGCGTGGCGCACTGTGACCAGTGATGCCTCAGTGGCCGACATGGGCTGGGATGGCGAGACGCTCTGGATTGCGGCCGGCGGCCTGCTTGCCTTTGACGCTCGCGTCGGGCGATACGTACGCTTCACACCGGAGCACGGCCTTCCCGAGGCGCTGCTTACGTGCGTATGCCCCACACCCAAGGCGGTCTGGTGCGGAACGAAGCATGCAGGGATCGGCCGATACGAGCCGGGGACCGGGCGTTGGACCACCTTCGACAAGAGCAGCGGCCTTGCGGAGAACGCCGTGACCGCCATTGTCGCCTGTGGTGATGCGGTGTGGGTGGGCAGTCTGGGCAGCGGCCTCAGCGTATATGACGCCTGCACCGAGAAATGGCGAAGGCTGGGCAAGTCGGACGGGTTGATCGACACGAGCATCACAGCTCTGGCGGCGACGCGAACCCACCTGTGGGCCGGCACCCCTACGGGCATCAGTCGCCTGGAGCGGGCGACGGGTCGGTGGCGCCACTACGGAAGGGCGGACGGCTTGCCCCACGGCCCCGTAACCACACTGGCCACAGAGGGCGACCGGGTCTGGGCGGCCACACGGGGCGGTGTGGCCCGGCTGGACCGCGCCGCGGATCGATGGACTTGCGTTGGGCAACCCCCCGGCCTCGGCAGCGCCCTGTGCCTGTTGCCCCTGGGCGACCGACTACTCGCAGGTGCTCGGCGGGGCCTGGCCCAGTATACCGGTGGCACAGGCAAGTGGCGCAGGGCCCGACGGGGCCCCAAGAGAGCCGCCATCACGTGCCTGGCTGTTCACGATGACACGCTATGGGCCGGGACGGAGACCGATGGGCTCTGGCGCCTGGACGAAACCCCCCGGCGTTGGGCGCGGGCCCGCGGTCCGGGCTTGCCGAGCGCTGGCGTCAACGCGATCGCCTGTGAGCGGGGCCAGGTATGGCTTGGGACCGGAGGAGGACATCCGCACCGTCCCGGAGCCCTCAGTCAGATCGAGACCCGGACGGGCCGCATCAAGACCTGGGCGCTGGGCGCGGGCGATACCGGCGCTGTTGTGAATGCCATCGCCTGGGATGACGAGCGGGTGTGGGTAGGCACCCGAACCGGGTTGACGGTGCTGAACCCCAGGACCGGGCGCTATCGACGGCTGACGCGGCCGGACGGTCTACCCGGGGATTTTGTTGTCTCACTTGCCGTGCACCAAGGGCTTGTGTGGTTCGGCACCGACAGGAACGGCGCGGGATACCTTGACCCCGCTACGCGCCAGGTGCATCGTCTCAGCCCTCCGAGCGGTTGGGGGCAAAGGGCGGTGGAGGCCGTCGCGGCCGACGAGGTGAGTGTCTGGTTTGCCTGTTGGGACGGCGTGCGACGGTACTTCCCGCGTACCGGGCGCTGGCAGGAGTTTCGTCCGGCGGACGGGCTGCCCCATCCGCTGGTTTGGAGCCTGGGGATCGATGGGGGATTCACATGGATGGGGACCAGCAAGGGTATCGGTCGTTTCAGCGTGGATACCGGTCGCATACAGACCTTCGGCCTTGCCGAGGGATTGCCGGATGATGTGGTGTGGGGCACGGCGGTGGGTCCTCAGGGGGTCTACTTCGCCACCCTTGGCGGTGGCGTGGCGCGCTACGGCCGGACGCGGGGAGGCTGGAGCCGCCTGTCCGGGGCACAGGGCCTGGCCAGCGACGAAGTCTACTGTGTCACGTTGACCGATGGGGGAGACACACTATGGGCCGGCACTTACGCGGGGGCCAGCACTTACGACACCCGACACGGTGAGCACGGTGGCTGATAGGCTTCGATCCGGAGACGGCAGCGTGCCGTCGGTCCTGTATATCCATCCTGCCAAGCTCCCCGGGTGGGTGAAGCGTGATGGGCGCGAGGCTTTCGCTTCCTACCAGGTGATGCCCGTGGGGGCCATCGGCCTGGCGAACATGCTCTTACAGGCCGGGTTCGCGGTCACCGGCCTGAACTACGCCATGGAGCTGGACATCAACCCGCAGTTCGATCTGCAGACGTGGCTGCGCCGACGCGAAGTGCCTCTCTTGGTCATGGTCGATCTGCACTGGCTGGAGCATTCCTTTGGGGCTCTGGAGGTCGCCCGGGTGTGCCGCGGGGCGTTCCCGGATACTCCCGTGGTACTGGGCGGGATGACGGCTTCTCTGTACGCGGGGGAGATACTCGAGGAGTTCCCCCAGGTGCAGTTCGTGATCCGCGGCGATGCGGAGGTGGGGCTCAATGAGCTGGCGTGGCACCTTGCTGTGGGCGAGCCGAGATTGCCCCAGGTGGCCAACCTGTCCTTCCGACAAGACGGCGAGGTGCATCACAACCCCCTGTCCTATACCGCGAGTACGGCGGACCTGGACAGCCTGGACTTCGTTGAGCTGGGGTTCCTCGAGCACTGTGAGAGCTACCGGCTGCGCCAGAGCTCGCAGTACGGTGTGCTGCGGGGGCATTGGCTGTGTGTGGGGCGAGGTTGCACGCTGGATTGCTGTTGGTGCGGCGGCGGAAGGGCCGCGCAGGAGCACATTGCCGGAAGGCACGGCCTCGTGCTGCGCAGCCCGAATCGACTGGCACAGGACATGCGCCGGCTGGCCGACGAAGGCGTGCAGCAGGCTGCCCTGACCCATGATCTGGCCCTCGGCGGACCGCAGTATGCCGAGCGGGTACTCACCGGTATGCGCCAGGATGGCGCCAGGCTGGGACTGTGGCACCAGCAGTTCCAGTTGCCCTCGGCGGAGTTTCTTGATGCACTGGCCGCCAGCGCACCGCCTGAGGCATGCCTGCTGGAGCTGTCGCCACTGTCGGGCAACGAGGCCGTCAGACGCCGGAACGGCAAGTTCTTCTCCAACGCTGAGTTTCTGAAGGCCCTGAGGCGATGCGGAGAGTTGGAGCTGCCGGTGTTCGTCTACTTCTCGCTGAACTTGCCCGGCGAGAGTGAGCATACCTACCCGGAGACACTGGCCCTGGCTCGTCGGGTACGAGAGGTATGTCCTGTGCACTTGCTCAGGATGTCCAACATGTACCACACCATCGACCCCGGCTCGCCCATGGCCACTGACCCGGCGAAGCACGGTCTGCGGCTCAAATGGGATGGCTTTGTGGGCTACTACCGCTACTGTCAGCAGCCTGTTGAGGTCGAGGACACCCGCGCGGCAACCGACCTGCGCGGGTTCGAGGCCGTCGAGCAGCCACCGCTCGCGGAGATGTTCGACCAGTGGGTGGACCTGTGCGATGAGTTGGGTGAGGACACGTGCCTGCACTTCCCATAGGACGGGCTATGGCGCGATGTCGTAGGCTGTGGAGGCATTAAGCATGGATTGCATTGACATCAAGGTAGGCTTCGCGTGCAACAATGATTGCCTGCACTGTGTGACGGCCGACAAGCGCGTCTTCGGGGACCTCACGACGGAGAAGCTCCTGACGGAGATTGAGCACTACAGTGGTCACACCCAGGCGGTCCTGGTGCTGACGGGTGGCGAGCCGACGATTCGCCCCGACCTCGTAGACCTGGTGGCGTTTGCTCATGACACCGGGTTCGCGCGCATCCAGCTTCAGACCAACGCGCGAGCCCTGGCGGACCCCAAGCTGGCCGATGAATTGGCCCGGGCGGGCGTGGACAGCGCACTGGTGGCGCTACATGGCCCCAGCGCCGAGGTGCATGATGCCATCACCCGCGCCCCCGGGGGCTTTGTGCAGACGCTGGCGGGCATGGGCAATCTGCTGAGCAATGGCGTCGAGGTGGGCACCAACACCGTCATCTCGCGCCTCAACCTGGATCATCTCGAGGCTATGCCGGAGCTTCTGGCGACGGAGTTGCCCGGAATTGAGGGCGGGCACCTGACCTTTCCCCACGCCAACGGCAACGCCCTGAAGTACTTCGATCAAGTGGTGCCACCGCTTGGGCAGACCGCTGAGGTCGTCGTGCGGACGCTGAAGCGGGGACTGCGCGGGGGCATCTGGTTCATGGTCGAGGCCATCCCGGTGTGCCTGCTGCCCGGCTTCGAGAAGCATAGCCTCGACATCACTCAACTCGAGGTGGCCGGCACCGACATGGGGTCGGGGGCCCAAGGGGGGAGAGTATCTGACTACCGCAATGTCCTACGGGCGGACAAGCGCAAGGGCGAGCAGTGCGCCCAGTGCAGCCTCACGGGCATATGCGATGGGGTATGGAGGGAGTACGCCGAGAGCTTCGGAACGGACGAGCTTCGCCCCGTGACGGACCTGGATCCGGCGTACGTCACAGCATGAACAACAATCGCGTCGTCGTGTCGGGTCGCAGATGGCGCTTGCTCATGATGGTCGCAGTGCTGGCGCTGTGCGCCGCGGCGTGGCTGGTCTGGGCGGATGGTGACTGGCCCGCCGATCGCGTGATCGTGCGCACACCCGGCGGATCCCTCGCCTTCACCTTCCGTCTGAGCTATGGTGCGAACCTGTTCTACGTAGTGGATCAGGTGTCGCGCTGGGATCAGCACACTCGGACCTACTACCGAGACAACTGGGAGAAGCGGTTCGAGCTTACGGCGCAAGATCGGCGGATGCTGGATCGCTACGCCCGCCTCCGGAGCCTGTACCCGTGGGGAGTCCTCGAGCCGGCCTTCTTCGGCGCCGGGGGCGACAAGGAAGCCCGGAGGCGGCTGGGCGCCATCGCCACCCCCGAAGACGCCGTGGCTATCCTGAAGGCGCTGAGCCACTTCCAGGGGCGCTTCGACAAGCTATGGGCCGAGGCCGTCTACATGGAGGGCATGACGAAGGACCTCGCGGCAAGCATGACGACGGACCACCGGCGGCTCATCGACCAGGTAACCGTGTTCTTCGAGTCTGAGCCCCACTCGCTCGACGTCCTGCCGATCTACAGCCCCGAGCCCACGGCCGGGGGCGGCGGTTTCAACGGTGGCAGGATCGCTCTGGAGATGCCGAAGGGCAGGCCGGTGCAGCGCCTCGTGGCCGTGCTGCTGCACGAGGCCTTCCATGCTCTCCAGGATCCCAAAGAGGAGCAGTTGCAGGCCTTCAGCACTAAGAACGGGTTGCCCCCGGGGGTCGTGCACGAGGCTTTGCTGTACGCCGTATCGCCCGGCGTATCGATCCGCCGCCTGGGAGGAACCGACCCCATCCCCGAGCAGATCGCCCGCATGGAGAAGCTGGACATCAGCCCGGATGACCAACTCTATCAGACGCGCAAGCTTGCGCTGGCCCTCGAGCCGACGCTGGATGACTACCTCAAGCAGGGCAAGCGCCTTGCTGAATTCCTGCCGCGCATGGCCTCGACGTGGGACGCACTGGTTGAGACGGACCCGTACCTGAGTCAGGTGCAGCAACTGGAGAGTCGCCCGGCGAGCACCGGGGCGCTGCTTAGTCAACGGGACGGGACGCTTGTGGTCACGGGGTTTGAGCCGGGGGCTGCGGCTCGCGGCGCCGGCATGCGCATCGGCGACGAGATTGTCTCGGTTCGCGGCAAGACCCTCGACGAATGGAAGCAGATGGGGGTCAGTGCGGGCAAGGTGAGTTGGCGTGAGCTGCGGGGAGCGGAGGGGGAGACCATCGTCGTGCAGGTCTCCCGCGATGGTGGGCGTGTGAACGTCCGAGTGTCGCTGCAGGTGGTTGCCGCGACGGATGAGATGCCCGATGAGGCCCAGGTACTGGCCATCGCCCGGCGACAGGTGGCCGAGGCCCTGGGGGACAGGCTGCAGGTGTACGTAGATGCCTTCAGCCCCGAGCTTATCCCTCAGCGGCGGGGGCTGATCGCGCGCAAACCCCTGATCATCGCCATCAGCCTGGATAGCCTCACGATACCCGCGGAGCATCGCGACCTTGTGCCCATGGACTACGATGATCTGGTGACGCGTCTGCGCAAGGGCGAGACAGTCTCGACGCAGGCGGAAGCTGTCGGCGGCCCGGTGGTGCTGTTGGGGGCTCCAAGCCAAGGGCGTCTGCTACGACTGATCGACGAGTACGATTTCTCGGCGGTGCTGAAGGCTGTGCGCCAACAGACGGCGCCCGCGCCCGAAACGTCCCCGGCAACATCCAGGTTTCCAGGGAGGGGCGGCGGTGCAGTGGCCTCAGATATTGCCCGACTGGCTCACGCCCGAACTGGCTCTGGCTGACTGGCAGGCGCGCATCCGGCGTGTGGCCCGGCAGACGGCGGCCCATTTGAGCGCCCTCGAGTATGTGAGTGGTGTCGCCGTCATGGGCTCCGTGGGCCGAGGCACTCCCATGCCCGTCTCAGATGTGGACATGTTCGTGGTCACCTGCCCACCTGGCGGCGAGGACGTGGGCCCTCTGCTGGCCGCACAGGAGAACAAGCGCAATGCTCGCCTGACCGCGTCGAGGATCCCCAACACCTTAGAGTTTGAGTTCCTGGCCCTCACGGTGCATGATCTGCAGGCCGCTTTGGCCCTGGCGGAGACCGAGTTCGTCCGGCTCTCCCGGGATTTCCGCTGGTTCAGTCTCATGGACAAGGTCATGGGAGCCAAGACGCTGGTGGATCCCGATGGGTTACTGGGATCGTTCATCGCGAGGTGCGAGGGTGTTCGCTTCGCCGACGCATTCATCGCGCTGGCGGTGCAGCGGATGACCGATGGAGCGAGCCCGCATCTGGCGCGAGCCCTTTCGCGCGGCGAAACAGGCAACTGGGCCGGGGCCTCACGAGATGTACACAGGGCAACGGATCCCTTGAGCTGGGGCATGTACGAGACATGGCGACGCCAGCCGCAGAGCGCGGTGCGGGCCGTCACCCGCCTCCTGGGCCATGCCATGGATGTGGGCGACGCTCAGGTGGGCGAGGCCTTCCTCAGCGCGGTGCGCCTTGGTGAGAGCGACACGTGGCGACGCTTCGCGGCGGTGCCGAAGGAGCGGCAACTCGAGCGGGACCTGTGGCTGGCCATACGCCGCGGGGCCGGTGAGCCTATCGACGAGTTGGCGGCGACGCGCGATATGCTGCAGATCAGCACGTGGGTCAGCATCGGTGATGACCTTCAGGACGCCTGGCCGGAATGGACGGGCGTCACGGGTGAGCCACAGGCCGTTCGCGCTCAACTCGACGGCGCCTGCCTGATGCTGGAGCGCCTGACCAGGGCAAGCAGGGAGTTGTCTGCTTCCACACAGTGACCCGGGCGAACCAGGATGTGGTATTCCGGATGGTCCCGGCGAGACGGCCCTGCGGGGTCCTCCGGTGGCGAAGCCCTGCACCCGGGGGGGTCTGGTATCTACTGTGGGAAGATGACGTGCCCGAACAGGTCCGGCTGGTGGAACTTGCCGCGGATCAACGGGCTCCAGCAACTGAAGCGATCCTCTGGGCGCGGCGCGTGGGCAGTGCTGCGGCCGAAGTTCGCGCCCCACGGTTTGTCGATGTGGCTCTGCATCCCGTCTTTCATGCCGGCGCGGGGCAGGCGCACCTCGACCACCCAGCGGTCCTCGCCTCTGGTGGTGGCAAACTGCACGCCGCTATGCCACGAGTCGTCCCGGGGCTCGCCACCTCCCGGCAGGTACCAATCCAGCATCCTGCCGCCAAGGTCGATCCAGACCCAGTAGTAATCGTCGTGGTCATGGTCCGGATCGAGGAAGATCTCGACCGAGTCGGCCTCGCCCTCGCCTGTGGGCAACTGCTTTGCGCCCGGGTCATAGCAGGTGAACCCAAAGTACAGGTCCTCGGGGGACTGCAGCATCCGTATCTCGGTCTTCCACTGCGTCTTCTGGCCATCGATGTTGTTGACGAAATTGCGCACCTCCGAGCGCTGCCAGGCCTCCTCAGTGAGTCGCCCGTCGATGGCGATGTCTCCCTTCAGGGCGCGCACGGTTACGGTGGCGTCTGCCGACCCGGCAACCTGCTTTACGTTGCGGACGTACAACTCGCGTCCGCGCTCGATGGCGCCGATGAAGTACTCCGAGAACAGGCGCCCGGCCTCCTCGTGAGGCGTGTTGCCGGTGGCCTGCAGTACTGCGTCCGCCGCTCGGCGGTACCCGGCCAGCACGTCCCGGGTGAAGTGGTTCTCCCACACGTCGCTGCTGCCGGCTCGCGTAGCGCCGACCCTTGCGCTGCGGGTCTCGATGTCCCTTAGCACCGGCAGCACAATGTCCGCCGCCGGGCCGTAGAAGCTGCGGCTGTAGTCGGCCACGAGCCGCCCGGCACTCAGTGCGGGGTTGTACAGCAGCTTGAGCATCACGTAGCGGTTTAGGTGCTCGAGCATGATGCTATCCGAGTCCAACTCCACATGCATGAGGTTCGCGTGGGCGGATAGATCGCGGAACAAGCGCTCGTAGAAGCCGGTGATTAGCATCGGGATGCCCTGGCGTCGTGGCGCACGATGGCGGTACAGGTGATGCAACCAGATTAGCATCGGGCGGGAGTTGACACAGCTCCACTCGCCGACCATCCGCATCAGGTCCTGGTAGCTTGCCTCATCCAGGTCATTGTGGGTACGGGCGTAGTTAGCCGGACACATGCCCACCACAACGTTCTCAGGCAGGCGGGTCAGTCCCTGGGGCCGCTCGGAGTAGGAGGCGTAGGCCAGGCACGTGATCAGCTTGTCCGGATGAGCCTGCTCCATCCAGGCTGCCATCTTCGTGACGAATTGCCACACCAGTTCGCTGTGTGAGCCGGCGCGGTCCCCGTCGTTGTGGATGAAGGGCGCGCAGTCTTCACACCCGCAGGCGATGAAGGAGTCGTGGGGCAGCAGTGAGACGGTCCGCCCGTACACCGCCGCCGCGGGCCAACCGCGATTCAGTGGATTCAGGGCAAGCTGGTGCGCGGAAAAACCCATCTCCTTGGCCGTCTTTCCACCGAAGTAGGCGTCAATGTCACGTTTGGTTATCTCGACGACGCCCGGCTCGGTGTAGCACAGATGCCCGGTGCGACCGGGTTGTGGGGCCAAGTCTCGCTTGCCATTCGGGCGGATCGCGAAGTACTCCGGGTGCTCCCGGCCGTATCGCTGCTCGAGCTCCATGCGCGGGGGGCGGTGGTTGAAGGCGAACCACTCGGATGAGGCTCGCACGCGCATCAGCCAAAGTCGTAGCGCCATGCCGTCCCAGTCCATGTCTTCGTATTCCCGCCTGTCGATCATATCCTTGGCCGCGGACACATCGAGTATGTACCACTGCCAGGTGGCGCGCCCCACCTTGCGCAGCAGGTAGGCGGGTTCCTCGAGCAGTGAGAATGCCGGGAAGCTCAGTGTCGGCTGCGTGGGGATCACAGTGCCCTTGTCTCCCGGGAAGAACCAGCGGACGCCCAACTCCTCAAGGAAGCGGTACACGCCGTACAGTGTGCCGCGCTGGAAGTCCCAGGTTGCATCGCCCAGAGCGCGCTCCATGGCATAGCGGCTCGCCTCGCGGCCGAAGGGTTTCAGGCAGCCATTGAGCACGTCGGCCTTCTCAGTTCGGTCATCGGTTCCGGCGATGAAAATGCGCTGCCCGGCGCTTGCCACCGCGTACCCGTCCCGGGCGATCTCCTCGACGTGTATCCCCGCCGCCCGGGCCTGGGGGCAGTCACCCAAGATGATGGCCGTACCCGTCGGCTGGATTGCGTCGAGAATGGGGTAGTCGGCCCCCGTCATCGCGTCGAGGTGGCGCTTAAGCTCCTGTGCGGCGAAGGACACGGGCGTCGGGGCGCCGGTTGGGACGACGATGGTGGCCTCGGGCCGGCCTTCCCGCGCGAGGGTGATCGTGTGTTCATGGCGCTGGAACTGCGCCCGGCCGCGGAAGCGCCGTGGCCCCAGCCTGGCCCTGTCCTTGATCTTGTAGTGCTCGACGATCGCGTCGTTGACGCGACTGAGGGTCGCAGGCTTCAGGTATCCGGGGGCGTACAGCGCCAGCCCGGCCATTTGCTTCAGCACGGGGTCTGTCGCGCATACCTCAACCTGTTTGGCCAGGAATTTGCCGTAGTCGATGTCCTCGAGGTTGTCATACCCCCAGTCGGCGTTCTGGACGGTGCCCAGACCCATGAGTATCTTGGGCAGGATCCCGGGCGCCTGATCCTCCCATTCCTGCGCCTTACGCCGGAACTCCGGGAAGGGGTCCGGGTTGGTCGCGAAATCGGGGACACTTTTCTCCCGGTAGTAGATCTCAGGCATGACGAAGTCAGCGCAGTCTCGCAGAGCGACGAGCAGCGGTTTGTGGGCTTGGCCGAACAGGCGTACTCGCCCCAGGCCGCTATCCGTCCAGTAGGCAAGGACCTTGTCCGGATGCCGCTGGCGAATCTGCCTGACCGCTTCGATCCATCTGTCCATCAGCTCGGGCGTGACCTTGGAGCCAATGAACTCATCCACCGCCATGCCGTCAATGCCGTCGGCGCTGAGGGCTTTGTCCCAAGCGTCGACGATTTGCTCAACGGGCCACTCGTAGCCCCCGATCCCGGTTCGTGCGAGGATCCGTCGGTGAGGCGTCCGCCAGTTGGCGCGGAACTTCTCCACATCGACGTGGTCGACCATGTTCGCCGTAGACAACCGGACCTTGGAGAAGTCCATGAACCACGGGTCCGTCCAGGCGCTGTTGGGGTTCTTGTCGCTGCCCCACGGGTAGTTGTAGGAGAAGATGACGGGTCGCTTGAGGGGCTGATCCCCCGGCTTGTCGGCGTCTTGGGCCCATGTTGGGGACCACATCGCGAGGGCCAAACCGATGAGCGCATATGTTCTTGCGGGGCCGATCATCATCCCATCTCCTGGTGCGGCGATGGCTATAGACGTACCTCAGCTTCGTGGGTGGGCAGCGGCTGTTGCCACAAATTGCTGTGTGTGCCCGCCGGCCATGGCCCCGCGGCGTCTCGTGAGCGCCAGGGCCGAATATCAGGCCACGGTAGGGCTACTGCTTCGTGAACTTGACCGATTGCACGCGGGCAAAGGGTGCGACGAGGGTCGTGCCTGCCGATTCGCCCACAAGACAGGGCCCGCCGCTCAGGTCCAGCTTAGCTGTTGACCGGCTGCCATCCTGTGTCACAGCCATCCCAACGACCTGGCTTCCTGCCCCGGCGTGTTCCTCGTCCGGCTTGATGTCTTCGATAGCCGCCAGGCTCGGCAACTGGACTGAGGTCACTCCGCCGCCGATCAAGAGCGCAATAGTGTTGCCGGGGCTCACGCGCCCATCCTCACCCCACATGCATGTGGCCACACTGTCCAGGCGCAGGCGTTCTCTGTCGGTGAACGTGATGGTGGCCCGGATTCCGGCAGGAAGCTCCAGCGCTGGGCCCTCGCCAGGCGTACCTTTGAAGGCCACCGACGCGATCGTGCCCAGCGGCCATGTGACGGTTCCGCACCAGAGCTTCCCGGTCAGCGAGCCAGACAGCCGGAATGCGTTCAACCCGTTCAGGTCGGGGAGAGCTCCCTTGACCCGCTTGCCGTCCCGCATCGCCGCCTCGTATGTGGCTCCGTCTTCGCCCTCTGTCCTTGAGACGGTAGCGAGATCGGCCAGCGGCAGCAGGTGGATGCTGTTGCCCACATCCAGTGGCAGGAAGTCCAGCTTATTCGCATGCTTGCTGTACGTCATGAACATTCCGGTGGAGTACGAGTGTTCAAGCTTTGGCGACTCGATCAGCACGCGAGCACCCTTGGTGTCTGTGACGGTGGCGGAGTCGGCGCGCTCCCCGGTGGGGAGCGATCTGCCCGGGCCCTTGATGCTTGCCCAGCCTGACATGCTCAGATACAGCGTCCCCATCGGCGTCCGGCACTGGTCCGTGCGCAGGCCACCCGTCGGTGGCTGGGTGAGCCATTCGTCCAGTTGGGAGACGCCCAGGGAAGTCTGCCCATCCGCCGTCAGGGTGTGGGTGGCCCCGTGGTCCCCCTCTTGTTGGAGCTTGGCAATCTCCCCGATCGCCTCGGGACTCACCGACAGCTTGCCGTCGCCAATGGCGAAGGGGAAGCGCGCACTGGGGCGGCATCTTGCCTCAAACGTCACGCCCTCATCGGTGATGACGCTCAGCGGGACCTCATCAGAGCCGCCTGAGCTCGGGGCGGGTGGACTGCACTTGCCGCCCTGGAACTTCACCGATGTCAGTTCGCTGAACGGGAACGATATCTTGCCCAGGTCACCCTCTCCCACGAGGTGCGGCGACACCTCGGGCCAGTCGATACCGTGCACGATGAACCTGTCGGAGCTTCGGAGTTCCAAGGCCCAGGTGGTCTCCTCCCCCGAAGCGGAGGCCTCGGGGGTTGTGGTCCTGTGAAGCGATGCGATGAGGGCCATTGGCACCTCGACTATCCCGCAGGACGCCTCGACGGGCAGACTGGCCATCTCTACATGGATGCCGCTCTGAGGCGACAGGCTGATGAGGCGCGATTCTCGGGCCATGAGCACGTGCGGGGCGGTCAGGTTGACCTTCGTGCCGTCGGCGCTCTCAGCCATCGCGCGGAGTTCCTCACCCGTGTCGACCGGCTGGGGCGTATGCGCCAGGAGGAAGTCGCCAATAGCGTCACCCTTGCCGCGCGTGGCCGGCTTGGGCACGTGCTTGCGAGGCGTCTTGCCGGCAACGAGTGCACCGGGGGAGGAGACGCCTGACTGGCTCTCCGGCCCTCCGACGGCCTCGCCTGGCCGGCGTGCACGCATCGCCAACGCGAGCAGGAGGGCCACCACGATGAGGGCTGTGGCGGCCAGAGCTCGATTGCGCGTCATCCATCGGCGTGAGGGGTGGGGTCTGGTTTCCGGCCTCTCCGGGCTCCGGGGCGCGTCTTCATCTGCCGGGCCCGCCTCGGCCTCCTTGCGCCGGGTGTCCACCAGACGTTGCTCGCGGGTCTTTCGGACCTGCCGCTCTATGGCGGTGAGGATCTCGTCCTTCACCTTGAGGAACGGCACTTCGTCCACGGTGTGATCGATCAGCGGCGTCGCCTTGCTTGGCATGACTACGACCGAGTGGAGAAGGCGGATCTCCTGCCACGGGCAGTCCCTGGTGATGATGGGTATCACCGTCATCTGCCCGGCCTGCACGCGGCGCTCGATACGCGGTAGCTCCACTTCCTGAATGAACTCCGATGACATGAACCCGCGGCTGACCAACAGGATGGCCATGTCGCTGTGATCGATCTGCTCCTCGATCTCCCTTCTGAAGGCATCTCCCGCGCCCAACTCCTTGCGGTCATACCAAAACTGCACCGCCTGACTGCGCAGCATGTGCTCCAGCCATGGGATGAGTGGGCGCTCTCCGAAATACTCCTGCTCAAACCAGCGCGTGTCCGCTTCGTGATTGTAGCTCACGAAGATACGGATTGGCTTGTCCGGGACATCGGGCATGATCGACACTCCCAAGCTCGACGTGATCGCTCTGTCGACAGACGGCGAGCTCGTCGTCGCTGGGTCCGCGGCACTTGGCCAAAAGACGCAGCCCAACGGGCTAACGGTTCTGCCCCGCAATCGCCATCTGCAGTGTATAGACCGCCGTCCGTGCCGTGACGAACAGCGTCTTGCCCTGCGCTCCGCCGAAACACACGTTCGTGGGGCGCTGGGGGATGTCGATCACGCCCAGTCGCTTGCCGTCTGCGTCGAAGACGATGATATCGGCCTCAGCCAGGTAGAGGTTGCCCCTGGTGTCCCGCGTCATCCCGTCACAGCCCACGTCGCAGAAGAGGGTCTTGTCCTTCAGCGTTCCATCCTCACAGACGGCGTAGCGATACGTTCGCTTCGCTCCATGGTCCGTGACGTACAGCGTCTTGCCGTCCGGTGTGCCGATGAGGCCGTTGGGCCGCACCATGTCGTCGATCACTCGCACGACACTGCTGTGGTCCGGGGGCACATAGTAGACGTGCTCTCCGCCCTGGACGACGGTCCTTCGCCCATAGACCGGGTCGGTGAAGTAGACGCCCCCCTGGGGGTCGACCCACAGGTCGTTGGGGCTGTTGAAGCGCTTGCCCTCGAATTCCTCTGCAATCGGGGTAAGCGCGCCCGTGGGCGCGATGGAGGCCATCTTGCCCAGCCCGCCCTGGCAGGCTATCAGGTGTCCGCGCTTGTCGAAGTAGAGTCCGTTCGCGCCCCCTGTGTCTTCGCGGAATGGGGAGACGGTGCCGTCCAGCGACCACTTGTAGATGCGGTTGGCGGGGATGTCGGTGAAGTACACGTTGCCTGCTTTGTCCGCCGCGGGGCCTTCGGTGAAGCTGTACTCCCCGGGCAGCCGAACGAGTTGTGCGCCCGGTGCGACCAGTCCTTGTGGCAGCTTGGCAGCGTTATCTTGCTGGGCCGCCAGACAGGCCGGCAGCAAGGCGCCGGTGAGTATGAGGCGCAGACCAAGGTATCGTCGGGTCATCTTGACGCCCTCCTGGTTGATGCCGGCCGGAAGCGGGCACGGTGGGCCATAGGCTACCGCGGTCCTCATGCCTGTCTCGGTCCGGTGGTCTACACTTCGGCGGCGGATGGCCATGCTCCTTCCATTCGCCCACCCGGTATGGACCGGGCGCCGACCGTCCCTGTCGCCATCCACTGGCCAATTCTCAGAAGCCGGACAGGTGACGCGGAAGGTCGGCCTCCGCTTTGAGCCGAACCTATAGCGTGCGCCCAGTGCGCCCAGTATCGGCCTGACTTAGTCCGCGTTCGTTGGGCCTTCGCGCTCTGGATACAGGGAGATGTCACCGGGTTGGCGGGCCGGTAGCGCTCCGCGCCGACTCGGATGCCTAGTATGGCGTCTCTGCTTCATCGGCGCGAGTGAGCGCGATCCCGCACCTGCGGGATCGCGATCGGGGGTCCGGGGGAGTTGGCTCCCCCGGCGGGCGCGTGCCGTCAGAGAAGGGCCGGAAGGCCCCCGCGACGTAAGGACGCGAACGAAGCCCGGTAGATACCAGCGCGGGTCCTTCCGCGCCTTGCACACGAAAGGACAGCGCCATGCATGTCATCTCCCCGTGTTTCCCTGCTGCGCTTCTGGTCGCTCTGTGTCTGGGGGCTGTGCTATGGACGTGTCCTGGCCTTACCCAGGAGGGCCGGCACCCCGTGCTGGATCACGGCGTCAACCCCGAGCGCGCCGCCCAGTACGAGAAGGCGGTCGCGCGCGTCATGGCGATGTCCGCCGAAGAGATGCTCTCATTCGTCCCTGAGAAGCACTTTTCGCGCTTCTGC
>Ga0272441_10004131_pt1 | contig 26716 bp, 21 predicted proteins | sample SSMProp6N_FD_193582 | JGI IMG/M metagenome (GOLD analysis project Ga0272441, IMG submission 193582) | Marine sediment archaeal communities from Little Sippewissett salt marsh, Falmouth, MA, United States - SSM-Prop-6N | ecosystem: Environmental > Aquatic > Marine > Wetlands > Sediment ... | reverse complement strand
TGTCTGCGACTTGGACGACGATGAAACAGGCAATGAATTCAATGACGGGCAATGGATTGCCATGAACCATATTCACTGGATGGATGCCTGTGCTTATGCGGACTGGGCGGGCCTAAGGCCGATGACCGAACTGGAATTTGAGAAAGCTGCTCGCGGCCCGACAGATGCCGTTACGGGAGAATATGCCTGGGGGAGCACGGATCTCACCCAGGCAGAGAAGCCTATTGTCAATAGCGGGGAGGGCGTCGAGGTGGCCACAACAACAGGCGATGGCCTGTGCAATTATGATGGGGCAGGAACGGATATAGAAGGCCCCTTAAGAGTTGGTTTTGCCGCTACAGGGAGTACGAACAGGGTTTCGTCAGGGGCGGGATATTATGGGAATATGGAATTGTCCGGCAATCTTCAGGAACATGCTATAAGCTTGGGCCAGTACAAGGGAAGGACGTACGCAGGAACACATGGCGACGGGACATTAACAACCGCTGCTGGGAATGAAGGCAATGCAACCAATGTTGATTGGCCCGGGATAAATAACACAACGGCTTATGGAGTGAATTCGTCATTTGGCGGGGGTCGTAGAGGAGGATATTATAATTCAGCAAATACATACCTGAGTATTTCAGACAGAGTGACGGCATCAAGTTATTCATCGGCACGAAACGCTTATAAGACCTTCCGTTGTGCCCGGACGGAACCTTTGGAAACCTATCAGGTGCAGATAAGGCATCCAGGCACAATAATTAATGAACTCAGTGCCGGCGTAGCTTTCTGGAACAATACTTCAGACGCGGATTATAGTGATAATAATTATGCAACTGTGATCCTTTCTAAGAATAGCTCCCGCTATCTTCTGGCAACGGATTTCGGATTCGACATTCCCAGTTCAGCCACTGTTGTGGCTATTGTTGCGGAATTTGAAAGATCTGCTGCGGCACCTGGTGGCCAAGATACTGAGGTTGTTCTTTATATTGACGGGGCGATTAACGGCTCGGATGCGAGTTGTTCGGATAAGTCTACCGGGGAGGCTTTCCCCACATCTGATCGTTGGTTTTACTATGGCGGGGATGGAAGCGGAAGTTCTCCCCTTTGGGACTGCAGCAGTTCTATGACAACGCCGGCGAATATTAACAATGATTCCAATTTCGGCGTGGCGATTCGAGCCTCTGCTTCAGTAGGTGCAACCGTTTATGTTGATCAGATTCGAATGATCGTTTATTATACGGAGTAAAAAGGTTTCTTAAAGAGGCAGAAAACAAATGAAAAGTTTTAAAAATTTAGGTGTTTTTTTCTTCATGGTTTTTGCTGTTTTTCAAAGTCCAGCTTCAGCCAATAACCTTCGGATAGAAAATGTTACCTTAGAGGATCGTGATCCGGCAAATGATACGGCTGTTGTGGAATTTGATATCAGCTGGGATAATTCCTGGAAGGATGATACCAACCATGATGCGGTTTGGGTGTTTTTAAAGGCTTGTGAGGATACCTGCACATCCGTCGGGTGGGAACACGGGGCTCTTAAAACAGCAGGGCTTAATCCGACAGACACCAGCCCAGGGAGCAATCCTGATTTATTAATACGGGTGCCGACCGATAAAGTAGGGGCTTTTTTAAGCAGGGCATCCAGTGGCACGGGGACTTTTTCTTCCAATAATGTGCGTTTAACGCTCGACTATTCTTCTTTTGGCGCGGCAGACAGCGACCAGATTCGGGTGAAGGTTTTTGGGGTGGAGATGGTTTATATTCCCGAAGGTTCTTTTTATATTGGCGATGGCAATGGAACGAACGAAAGCAGTTATGCTTTCCATGAGACGACCCTTAATTCGGCAATCCAGATAACCAATGCCCTTTACAGCAGTGTGAGAGTGGATGGAGGTCTTTTTGATGATTTTCAGTTGATAGGGAGCGGTGGAGCTACAGGCGTAGGCATTGATGGAGACGGGGGGCTGGACAGAGATGACGATAGCACAATAGACAATCCGGGTTTTCCTGTGGGATACAGTCCTTTTTATTTAATGAAATATGAGTTATCGCAAGGGGAATGGCGGGATTTTTTTAATACTCTTACCCAAGATATGCAGGATAACCGCTGCGATGCAGTTCTTTCCGGTAATGATGCCAATACTTATATTATGGTAGCTGAGGGTGAGGGCTCAGTAGATGCACGCCAAACCATTAAGCCTGAAACGGACCCAACCTCCGGCCCTTATACTGTTGGCTGTGACTTAGACGACGATAATGTTGTTGATGAATATAATGATGGAGCCTCTATTGCCATGAACCATATCTATTGGCCGGACGTGGCTGCTTATGCCGACTGGGCGGGGTTAAGGCCAATGACAGAAACAGAGTATGAAAAAGCCTGCCGAGGGACTCAAAGTGCTGTTTATGGAGAAGGGCCCTGGGGGACTACGGATTTTACGCAGGCGGAGGACCCTATTCTTAATTCAGGGGAAGGCAGCGAGGTAGCGACAACAACAGGCGATGGTTTATGTAATTATAATGGGGCAGGGTCTGATGTGGGTGCTCCTTTGAGGTCTGGATTTGCGGCAACCAGCTCGACGACTCGTGTAAGCGCCGGGGCCGGATATTATGGGAATATGGAGATGGCGGGTAATTTGAGAGAATCTGCTGTTACTCTTGGGCAGGAAAAGACAAGGGACTTTGCAGGTACGCATGGGGATGGCACGCTTAACTCGACTGCGACTTATGAGGGGAATGCGACTAATCTGGACTGGCCGGGTATAGATGCTACGACCAATAAAGGGGTTACGGGTTATGCTAGTCTGGGCAACAGGGGAGGAACATGGAATGACTCTTCCCTCTTTACTACTACATCCAATCGTACGTATGCATCTACCAGCTATACACTAAGGAACTCTTGGCTGGGTATACGGGTAGCTCGGAGCGAGCCTTTATCGGAATGGAAGGTACAGACGATGACGGCAAGTTCGTGGTCGACCGAGGATAACACGGATTGCCTTGCGGACATAGACTGGGCAAACACATCGAATGCCCAGGATGATGATAATTCCTATGCGACCGCTACCTTTGCAGGCCCGGACTGTTCAGATTTTCTTGTCGGGACAGATTTTAATTTTTCTCTTCCCACCGATGCAACAGATATATTCATTGTTGCAGAAGTAGAAATCAAATGCAGTCAAGCCAGCACTAATAAGGATCAGGAGGTAACTCTTTGGTATAATAATGCAGAACTCAGTGGCGCCGATATGACGCGTGCCGATTATTATTCGACATCTAGTAATATTTGGCGTTACTATACGGACGGGAATGATTGGCAGACCAGCGCAACGATTGTTCAAATTAATGCCAGTAGTTTTGGCGTTGGCTTTTCTGCCGATGGCGCAGATGGGGGCGGAGGCGAAACCACGAGTATTGATCAAATGAAGCTGACGATTTTTTATAAAGGAACAGGAGTTGGTGGAACTTAATTGTCAGAATATAATTGCAAATTGATTGAGAAAGGGATACAATAAAAATAAATTGCAGAAAAAATTTAAAAAATTTTTTCTTTTCCCAGGATGACTATTAATGATTCACGAAAATAATCGCAAGAATGAACGTAAAGGATGTTTTGTTCCCGTTGAAGGGAAGAAGGGAACATCGTTTGAAAATACAAAGACCTTGGATGTCAGTCAAGCGGGGATTGGGTTTGTTTCGGATAGAGAGGTGACGGTTAACGAGCAAATTGCCGTTGAGATGGAGTTGGCTTCCGAGGGAGATTCTGTTGTCAAGATGGGAAAGGTCAAATGGGTTGAACAGATACCCGGATCAGATTATTATCGATTCGGGATGCAGCTCAAAGAAAATTTTTGAGAAAAGAATTTTGCAGTCTAGAAAAACATAAAACTTTCTAGACTGCGTGAATTTTTTTCTGGAATTGATAAGAAGAAAAATTTCACGCCACGGAGAAAGGGAATGATGGGTGTTATCATGGAAGACAAGCGATTGTTTGAGCGGTTTTCTGCAAGGTTTCCCGTTAAATTCAGGCATGCCCGCAATGATTATGGGACGGACGTTTTTTTAAGAGATGCCTCAGCGCAGGGAGCCAGGATTTTATCCAAAACAAAGATGTTTTTGAATGACAGCATTTCTTTAGTGGTCAAATTAGCCGATGGCATCCATCCCCTGACACTCAATGGCCGTGTTGTATGGATTAAAAAGGCTGAGAATGAAGTCTGGGATGTAGGAGTTGAATTCCACAAAATTGATTTGATGCGCACGCAAAGATTGTACAAAATGGCCAACAATCTTCCTTAAAGACCCTTTTGGTTTTTTCTTGTTTTTTTTGCAGGAATGCCTTCATAAAAATCTTGACCGAAAATTTTCTATATGTTAAACTTCTGCCACATTCTTAAGGGATGTTTCAAAAGGTTAGAATATGTTTCAAGAGGGTAGAAGATATTTTAGGAGATACCAGTAACCTATTTTAACCTTTTCTAACTTTCTTCAAACATTTTTGAGTTTATAAAAAAGGTATTTATTTATGAAATATGGTCATTTTTCTTCTGATGGCAAAGAATACATCGTAACAGATCCCAACACCCCTCGCCCGTGGATCAATTATCTTACCAATGAACATTATTGCTGCATTCTTTCTCATTGTGCCGGGGGCTATAGTTTTTTAAAAGACTGCAGGAGCAACCGTATCACCCGCTGGGCTCCGGAAAACTATCATTTTGACCGGCCGGGAAAATATCTTTATATCAAAGACGGTAAAAAGGCCTGGTCGGCAACTTATCGGCCTTTGCGCGTTCCTTTAAAAAGCTATCAATGCCGGCATGGTTTGGGGTATACCACAATTGAGGCTTCCAACAATGGAGTAAGTTCTTCGATCACTTATTTTGTCCCGGAAAATGATCCGTGTGAGATTTGGCTGGTTAAACTTACGAATGATTCCAAGAAAGAAAAAACACTCGAGCTTTATCCTTACGTAGAATTCTTGATAGGAGATTACCACGAGGAACTGCGCTATCGCAATATCATGAATCTTTACAACATTGTTAAGTACGATAAAACGCATAAAGCTATTTTAGGGAAGAAAACAGCGACGTGGAAGGGAATGAATATCCAGCCTTATGAGACGCTTGTCTTTTTTGGTTCTTCTTTGGCTGTTAAGGGATGCTGTACACAAAAAGATGTTTTTCTGGGACGCTACAATACGGAAGAAAGGCCCGAGGCGGTCCTCAAAGGGGATTTTAAGAATTTTGAGGTTTGTTCGGGAGAAGACGCCATTGGTTGTTTTAAGCATGTTGTTAAACTTAAGCCGGGGCAAACGAAAGAGTTCACCATTTGTCTGGGGGAAGCGCAAGGGTTGCCGGAGATATCGAAATTGTTCGGCAAGTATCGCGATGTGAAATTAGCCCAGAAACAGTTGCAGGCCACAAAAGATCTTTGGGAAAAAAGGATTGTCGATAACATTTGGGTTCATACACCCGACAAGGATTTTGATACCATTTATAATATTTGGGTCAAGTACCAGGTTTATATCTGCAACTTGTGGTCGCGTTCTCCGAGCTTTTTCCATGAAGGCTCCGGCGGCAGAGGTTATCGTGATACCTGCCAGGACTCTGAATCGATTTGTTCCATTAATTCTGAGTTGACACGCAAGAGAATACTGAAAGTGGCTTCATTGATACGTCGGGACGGCACCTGTGCACCCGGATGGTCGGAAACAGCAGGTCCTCACAAATTCCGACCGAATAAAGATCATCAGATATGGCTTACGGCAACCGTTAGTTCTTATGTCAAAGAAACAGGCGATAAAGATTTTCTTTTGGAATATGTGCCTTACCTGAAGGATCAATGGATTATGGGCTGGGATGAAAATGCAGATTATAAAGGAGGGGCCCAGACCGATGGGGAAGGGACATTGTTTGAGCATTTGGAGGCGAATTTGAGGTTTTGTTTTAATGATGTCGGCGAAAAAGGTTTGCCGAGGATCGGGCATGCCGACTGGAACGATGCCATTGATGAGGCGGGGATCAAACATAAAGGAGAGAGCGTGTGGCTTGCACAGGCTTTAGTACGTTCTTTGAAAATTTTGGCAGAGATGTGTGAACTTCTGGGTGAGGAGAACAAGCAGAAAGAATATTTGCAAATGGCCAAGGCCATGGATGAGAGGATCAATAGCGTTGGTTGGGATGGGGCTTGGTATGTAAGAGGGTTTGACGACCAGGGGCAGGCTTATGGAACCAAACAAGATAAAGAAGGGAAGATATTTTTGAATTCTCAAAGTTGGGCGATTCTTGCAGGTGTAGCCAGGGAAGAAAGACTTAAAACAGTGTTGGCATCAGTGGATAAATATTTAAACGGCAAACACGGCTTGGCTCTTTTTTATCCGGCATTTACTTCTTGGGTCAAGCGCTTGGGGCGTATCAGCATGTTTTCGGAAGGGACCAAGGAAAATGCGGCTGTTTTTTGCCATGCGGCAACCTTTATGGGGGTGGCTTATGCTCAATGCGGTTGTGGCAATAAGGCTTATGAAGCAGTACAAAAAATCATGCCCAACGCGCAGAAAGATATGAATCTTTATAAAACCGAGCCTTATGTGTTTTGCGAATATTTGGTGGGTCCACAAAATCCTTACCGCTATGGGGAAGGGGCATTCACATGGATTACGGGCGCATCAGGTTGGAACTTTATGTTGGCAACAGAGTGGATTTTAGGAGCAAGGCGGGATTATGATGGACTGAGGATCGATCCCTGCATCCCTAAAAAATGGAAAAAATGCTCTATTCGGCGTCCTTTTAGAGGCGATGTGTATGATATTGAGATCCTGAACCCCAACGCAAAAGAGCATGGGGTTAAGAGCCTCCATGTGGACGGAGAAGAGATTTACGGCAATGTTATCACTCCTGTGGGTGACGGCAGAGTTCATAAAGTAAAAGTTGTAATGGGATAAATATTGAACCGTAGGCAGTAAGAAGTATGAAGTAGGCAGGGAAAAACGCGAAATGTTTTTAAAACCTGCATACTCCCTTTTTCATTTGCTGCTTACTCCTTACTTTTTACTGCATACTGTCTTTTTTTGCTGCTTACTACTTACTTCCTACTTCTTACTATTTTTTGTCCATCTTTGATAAATAATATTGTACACACAGATTTTGTCTGTTATAATACAAAACTCGTACTTGTTTTCCATAATATTTTTTAATAGATTAAACAAGTACTGTCCCAATTTCACCTTTTTATCATTTGAGGAAAATTGGGATATCTTATTTATTATCACTTTAAAATTCCAGGGGGGAGGTAGTTAATGTCAGAAGTCATTAATCATTCAACGCACCACAAAACAGCCCGCGAAGACCGCGTTCCTATTTTTCAAAAAGCCGTATATAGTATAGGATCACTCGCCAATAGCATTCAGGCCGCCGCCATTGGTGCGATGGTCATTGTTTTGAATCTCGGATTAGGCATGAATCCCTTTTTAGTCGGTGTCATTGGGATGATTCCCCGTATTGTCGATGCTTTATTGGACCCGATCGTCGGTTACAGTTCAGACAATGCCCGGACCCGCTGGGGACGCCGCAGGCCTTTTATATTTTTCGGATCGATCGCTTCGGGAGTTCTCTATGCGCTCATGTTTCAACTCTATAAGGGACACAGCGAAACTTACTACTTCTGGTATTTCCTGGGTTTTCAGGTTCTCTTTTTCGTTGGATTTACTTGTTATTCAATTCCCTGGATTGCCCTTGGCTATGAAATGACACCCGATTATCATGAGAGGACACGCCTGCAGGGCGCCAGCAACTTTGTCGCTCAATTCGCCTGGTTGCTTGCTCCCTGGTTCTTCGCTTTCATGAGCAACAAGAATTTTTTTACAGATATTGTTCACGGAGCCCGCGTCCTTGCGATCATGGTCGGTGGCTTTATCGTGGTGGGAGGGATCCTTCCGGCCATTTTTAACAAAGAGCATTTCGGCGATCTGCCGAAACCTGAAAGAGAAAAAGGTCTTTTGAATGTTATGAAAGACTTCTTTAAGGGCGTTTTGATTACATTCACAAATCTTCCCTTTGTTAAGATTTGTGCCGCAACATTTCTGATCTTTAATGGGTTTATGCTTGCCTCGGCCTTCTCCGCTTATGTTATTTTCTTTTATGTTTTTGGTAGCTCTGCTTCTCTTGATGCCGCTTATTCAAACGGCGGAAAATTACTCGGTGTGTTTGGATCAGTCAGTTCCGCTTGTACTTTTGGCGTTATCTTTTTAGTTACATGGATTTCCACAAAAATCGGCAAACGAAATACCTTTTTGATCGCTATATCCTTATCGATTATCGGTTATGCCTTAAAATGGATTGGGTATAATCCGGATCAGCCATATTTACTTTTGGTTGCAGCACCCTTCATAGCGTTTGGGTTAGGATCCCTCTTTACGCTGGCCAACTCCATGGTTGCCGATGTGTGTGACCTTGACGAACTTGAGACCGGAACACGTCGGGAAGGCATGTTTGGTGCTGTCTACTGGTGGGTGGTAAAGCTTGGAACAGCCGTGACATCGTTGATCTCAGGATATCTTCTTAATAAAACAGGCTTCCTTGTGGAATTAGGATTGAATCAGTCAGAGAGTAGCATGCTTTGGATGAGGATTTTTGATATCGGGATCCCGATCGTGACCTCTCTGGCAGCGATCTTCCTCATCATGACTTTTGATATCTCGGAAGATAAGGCTTACGATATTCGTAAGCAATTGGAAGAACGAAGAGGAAAAGCATAATAGGGGATAGGGTGTAGGGTTCTGGGTTTAGGAATAAAAGTAGCCATGACAAAGCATAAGAGCATAAAAACAAAACCCATCATCATTTTTCCATACCGCGGGTATGAAAATAATAAACAGATGGAATGGTATTTTTGGTGGACAGTCGATCAGTGTAAGGAAATTGATTCCAGGCCAATCGTTGTCATAGCCAGGGATACGGTCATTCGGCAAGATGCCGCTTCTTTTATAAAAGATGAAAGATATGATACTCTTGAGGTTGTGCAGACCTGGTCCGTCGATACATGCCAGACATGGCTTGCCGGCTGGGGGCATGTATTGGACAACTATCCTGCAGTCGAAAGATTGGTCCAACTCCCAGGCGATCTTGATTATGTTAATGAAGACGTTGCCTTTTATGACAATCTTAAAAATTTTATTGAAACAACAAATTCGGATATAACGATAGGAGATTTTGGAACAGGCGACAAGTATAGCGCAAAAAGTTTGGTAGATACATATGGCACATATTCGCTTCTGGCCAACTGGTTTCCCGAGATATCACAAAGCATAAGGTCCCTGCCCCTTCATCGGCCGAGGTCGGAATTTCTTAATATCAAAACATCTGTTTTGCGCGAACTTTTGATTAACAATAGAAATTTTGCCTATGAACAAACTCTCAACTTTCTTATCAAATGCTGGAGTTTTGATAACGCAGAATGGAAATATAACATATCCGTGTCTTCCCTGGGCAGTTTGTCTGACAATAAGTCTTTTAGGGATTACAGGAGTTGTATTGACCAGATAGAGAGAATTGAAAGAATGCTTTCTTTATTGTGGCGGGAGATTAGAGAGCCCAAAAAGAAGTTTATTGTAAGCGATACAAAATTCGAAGAGCAATATAGCGCCTTTAGCAATGAATACGACAAACTCCGCACCAAATCCAAAGGCATCATGGAAACCGCCAGAATTACCCTCAGAGCTCTTCTGGGTGCATAAAAGATAAAAAATAAAGGTAGTAAATAATAAAAGAAGAGATGAAACTCTAATGTTTGCAATATTTTAATAGTTTCTTTGACAAAAATCTTCTGGCATGTTACAATGCGGTCTTAATTAAATAGTATATATAATCTTTACGCCGAAAGAGACTGAATGAGAGAGAAATTTATTTTTGGTTTGCTTTTTGCAATGATTGCTTTTTGCGGCTGTGGTCAACCAGTAAAGGATCCCAATACCCTGGTTGTTTGGCACTGGATGGTGGATCGGCATGATACGTTCCAAGTATTAGCCGAAAAGTATAAAAACGAAACAGGTATCAATGTCAGCTTCAGGCTGTATGCTCCTTCCGATATCTATTCCCAAAAAGTTGTTGCAGCAGCTCAAGCGCGAATCCTTCCTGATATTTATGGAATTCTCGATAAAAAAAGTGTTATGGCTGATTTTATTACTGGCGGGTTTGTGGCTGACTTAACAGCAGAATTCAAAAAAGGCAATGAGGCATGGGAGAAAAGTTTGTTTCCCAAGGCCCTTGCAGGCAATGTGTTTGAAAAAGGGAATAGCTATGGGATTAAACCCGGGATTTACGGCGTTCCTATGGATGTTATGAACATTCAGATGCTTTATAACAAGAAACTTCTGAAAAAAGCGGGATTTGAAGGTCCGCCTGAAGACTTTGATGAATTTTTGACCATGATTGATAAATTCAAAAGGCTGGGAATTCCGGCTATCGTATCCGGGTGGGGGGAATTATGGATGATCGATTGCTTTGCCTCCAACTATGCATTTAACATTATGGGGGAAAAGAAAGTCATGGCTACCTATGAAGGGAAAGTTCCGTATACAGATGGGGATTGGCTGAAAGTTTTTGAATTGTTTGATGCGCTGGCTAAAAGAAACGGCTTTATGGTGGGGATCGTTACCAAAACGAATAAATATGCCGAGCAGGATTTTGCTCTTGAACGGGCGGCTTTTGCTTTTAACGGCTCCTGGTGCGTTAATGTTTATCATCAAATGAATCCTCAATTAGAATACGGCGCTATGATGCCGCCTCCTATCAGCGAAAAACATCCCATGAAAGTTTGGGGAGGGGCCGGTTCCTCTTTTGTTGTCAACGAAGCTTCTTCGAATAAAGAAAAAGCCATTCAATTTTTAAAATGGCTCTCTGCCAAAAGTCAGCAGGTTTATATTTCTAAAGAGACGAAGAATTTGCCGGCCAATCGTCAGGCGCTTGCACAAATACCGACGATTCTTTCGGAGTTTGCTTCAGCCATGGACTATACAACGCATCCTTCGATCTGGCGCTTGGATGAAGATGCTTTGGTTAAAGAAAAATTTGCCAAGGGGCTTCAGTCGTTGGTCATCGGAGAAAAAACACCTCAACAAGTGGCGGAAGAAGTTCAGGCGATAAAAGCCCGACGAATGCAAAAAAAAGATAAATATCTCAAAAAATAAAATTTATGAGTAAAGCATTGGTGAAAAACCCGAGGTTTATAAAAATTCAAGATCAGTTCGGGAGCTTTCTTTTCATCCTTCCTGCCATTGCCATCTTCACGGTTTTCTATATTTATCCTTTTTATGAGACGTTTAATCTTTCTCTGCATCAATGGAATGGGATCAGCTTAACAAGGACGTTTGTCGGGCTAGAGAACTTTAAGTCGCTTGCACGTGACGACATTTGGTGGACATCGATGTGGCACGCGGCCTACATTACGCTTATCGCCCTTACTTTGCAGAACATGTTGGCGTTTGCTTTGGCGCTTGCCTGTGATAGAGAAATCCGCATGAAGAATTTCTATCGTGTGATCTTTTTTATTCCGCCGATTTTATCTGAGGTCGTTGTCGGCTTAATCTGGCGATGGTTATTAGAATACAATGCTTATGGACAACAATATCCGGGTTCGATCAATTATTTTTTGGACGCAATCGGCCTGCATCATTTGGTGAACAATTGGCTGTCCGACCCAAAGACGGCTTTAACTTGTATCGCGCTTGTTCACAGCTGGAAAGGGTTTGGCTGGGGGTTCGTTATGTTTTTAGCGGGTCTTCAGACGATTGACCATCAGCTTTACGAAGCCGCTAAAGTAGACGGAGCCAATTCTTTTTCAACATTTATAAATGTGACGATCCCCATGATGATTCCGGTTATTCTCGTCGTTGTTATTTTAACGATTTTAGGTTCTATGCAGGTGTTTGTTTTGATTTTATCTATGGTGGGACAGGGATTAGTGGATTATACGTCTGTTCCTGTCAAACGAATTTTTGCGGCGATGCTCGGGACTAAAGAATACGGATATGCCTGTGCTATGGGTATTAATTTTGGTGTCATTTTGGTATTCGTTTCTTATGCGCTTAAAAAAGTTTCGGAAAAAATGAAACAAGAATAAATAGTATAGGGACTAGAGGCTAGGGGCTGGTTTCTGGGGGCCTGTGTCAGCAACTAGTAACTAGCCACAAGTCCCCAGGGTTTATTTCATGAATCAATACATCATAAAAAGAGGATTTAAGTCGACAGTGATCCATCTTTTTCTTTTAACGGTGGCGTTGTCTTGTCTGTTTCCTCTTTTATGGATGTTGAGGGCTTCTTTGATGACCAATGCGACCGTTTTTTCTGACACTTCGATTATCCCCCAAGAAATACATTTCGACAATTATGTGAAGGTCTGGACGGAAGGAAAGTTCTGGCAATACGTTTTAAACAGTGTCATTTATACAACAAGCGTGGTTTTCGGAATTGTGATTGTTTCCAGTTGGGCAGCCTATGCTTTTTCTCGTCTGCAATTCCCAGGAAAAAACTTTTTCTTTTATATGTTTGTCTTGGCAATGATGATTCCGTTGCCTGGAAGTTTTGTTCCGTTGACCGTCTTGATGACAAAACTAGGATTTATCAATTCGCCCTATCCTTGGGTTCGTCAGTTGGGATACATTCTTTGTATGATTAATGTCGGGTTATCATTGAGTATTTTGCTTTTAAAAACATTTTTTGACAAAATGCCTCCGGACCTGGAAGATGCGGCGCGTATTGACGGGTGTTCGAAGATCGGTATTTGGCTCCATGTTGCGCTTCCTCTGGCAAGGCCGGCTTTAGCGGTCATTGTTATTTTTAATTCGCTGAATGTGTGGAATGAATACATTCTTGCGTATCTTCTTTTAAACGATCCTGACATAGGCGAGAAAACCATTATGCCGCTTCAAAGGGGTGTTATGGTTTTTAGCGGTTCTCATGCTGTTGATTACCCGCTTTTGATGGCAGCGTTAACCATAGCTATTGTTCCTGTTGTCATCATATATCTTGCCGTGCAAAAACATATTATTAAAGGCTTGGCATCAGGGGCGGTGAATGGATAAATACTTTAACAGGAGATATTTACTCGTGAGATTATTTGATCAGACTAAAATATTGTTGGTAGCTGTTTTTTTGCTTGGGGGGGAGATCGGTCTTTCTCCTTTGTTTGCTTGGGCCCAAGAGACAGAGGTTGCCGTAAATGCATTTGTCATCGACGAGCAAAAAAACGAAAACACCCCAGCAGACAAAATGCCGCCGGAAGAATTTGTTCGTCTTTCCTGGGAAGCCTCTCACCAGGGAAAGTTAAAGAAATTGGACAAACTGGTCGATGAATGCCTTTCTCTTTATGAGGAGGAAGCCAAAACCCTTCATGCGTCTTTATCCAATTTTCCCCCTCGGGGCAAAGAAAAAGACTATCAAGCGCTTAATGATGTAGCAACGGTTCTGTTTATTAAGGCAGAGGCCTTGATGAATTACGGAAAAACAGATCAAGCGATCACATTATTTAAGGAGATCATCGAAAACTATGAATGGGCACAAGCCTGGGACCCTCGAGGATGGTTTTGGTCGGTCGCTGAAAAAAGCCAAGCCAGTATTGATGTGATGACCGGCAATGTTATTGAAGAAGAATTTGTGCCGACCAAAGGCCTTCAGACCCTCCCTCAGCTGCATCAGCCGGGCACGAAAAAAATTATTGATTATACACGTTATGGACATTTTATCAACGTCGGAACCAGCCAATACAAGTATGTCGTCGATGATCCCAAAGGTTTGTCTGAGGCTGTTGGGGAAGGTATTTATCCCAACACAGGTGCGGTTCTTAAAAATCCCGGGTATAAAAAAGCTAAAAAAGAGGGGAGGCTTGAAGGATCCCATTGGGATTTTGTATACAGTGATGATCTGGAAGCGGCTTTCTATAAATGGGCGACTGCACGCGAACCTTGGGGCATCAAGCTGTTTTATATAGGCCTGATTTTTGAAAAAGCCAAGATGTATTATGAGGCTACCAAGGCTTACCATGCTTTGGTTGTGCATTTTCCAAAGACTGTCGGCTGGACTTACTGGCAGACCCCGTGGTACCCGGCACAAGCCGCCATTGCTAAAATCAAACATATTATCCGCCATCATCCTGAGTTGAATTTGAAAACCCGTTGGATGAAGATCGAGGTAACAAACGGTTTTGATAATGTCATCAGCAACGATATTGTTGTTACCTATCCCGGTGTTGTTAAGAAAAAGACGTTGATTGACTGGGCAAAAGAAAAATTATGTTTGAAAAGTCCTTGCGAAGAACTGAAAGGAATCAAACAAAGGTTAGGCGAGGGCGAAGTTCGGCTTGTTCAATATGACAACGGCCATTGGCAGATGCTGGTTAACAATGAACCTTATGTGATCAGGGGGATTACTTATACTCCGACGAAGATTGGTCAAAGTCCCGACAAAGGAACCTTTGTTTCTTGGATGTATGAGGATACCAACAAAAATGGTTTAGCCGACGGGCCTTATGATGCGTGGGTCGATGCCAACAAAAACAATAAGCAGGATGCGGATGAGCCCACGGTCGGGGATTTTCAGCTTATGAAAGAGATGGGGGTAACCACCCTTCGGGAATATTATCAGCCTTTCAAGCCCAATAAAGAGCTTTTGAGGAAGATGTATGCCCAATATGGTTTTCGTATTATTTTGGGAAATTTCTTGGGAAAGTATACGTTTGGTTCGGGGGCGACTTGGTTTGAAGGGACTGATTACGAAAATCCAGAACATCAAAAAAACATGATGGAATCCGTGCGGACAATGGTTCTGGAGTTTAAAGATGAGCCTTATATTCTGATATGGCTTCTAGGCAATGAAAATAATTACGGGGTTGCCTCCAATGCCGATCAAAAGCCGGAAGCCTATTTTCAATTCGCTAATGAAGTGGCCAGGATGATCAAGTCGATTGATCCCAATCATCCTGTTGCGCTCTGCAATGGGGATACGCTGTATTTGGATATTTATGCGAAATATGCTCCTGATATTGATATTTTTGCGGCGAATGTTTATCGAGGGGATTATGGGTTTGGTTCTTTCTGGGAGCAGGTTTTTGGCGCAACGGGCAAGCCGGCTTTCATCACGGAATACGGTTGCCCGGCCTATGCGCGGCATTTGACCTACGAGGAAGCAGAAGAGGCTCAAGAGAATTATCATAGAGGGAATTGGCTGGATATTGAGGCGAATATGGCCAGCCGCAAAAATGGGACGGGAAATGCCTTAGGAGGGGTTCTTTTTGAATGGACAGATGAATGGTGGAAGAATTATGAGCCTTTTTATCATGATAGGAAGTCTGATGCTATCGGGCCTTTTCCGGGAGGGTATTATTATGAGGAATGGTTTGGGATTACATCCCAAGGCAAAGGAACCGACAGCCCTTTTTTGAGACAACTTCGAAAAGCATACTTTGCCTATCAAGAGATGTGGAATCAGTAAGAGTGGTTTTCTCTCGGGGCAAAAATTTTTTATGGACAGACTTAAAAGTTGGCAGAATTCAAAAAAACATGTTATACTTTTATGAATATTAAGGAAGAGTAGCAAGGGAGATGTTTTTTTGCACATCTCGATTTTCGAAATCAAAACTAAAAATCAAATTACAATATTAGGCAAAGGAGGAGAAGTAATGGGTAAACGTATACTTGCAGTATTTTTGCTGCTTGCGGTAGGGGTAGTTTTTAGTGTCCCTAGTACGGCAGCTGCCTATAATTATGGGGATTATAGGTCAACAACGCTAATTACGAAAGCTTGGAAGGCATTGGAAGAGAAGGATTTAGAGGCAGTTTTAGCCTACACAAACAAATGTATGGAGCTTTATGCTAATCAAGCTCAAAAGATGCAGGCTAGCTTGACTTCTTATCCAGAAGGAGGTGATGAAGAAATTTTCGCTTATTGGGCTCTCAATGACATCGCCACGGGTCTTTATATTCAAGCAGAAGCATATAGGCAAATTGACATGATAGACGAAGCGAAAGCTGCTTATCAAAAGGTCATTGATGACTATTCCTATGGACAATGTTGGGATACAGGCGGGTGGTTTTGGAAACCAGCAGAAGCTGCCAAGGAAAAACTAGCTATGATTGAATCGGGGTCCACACTGGATTTTGGTGATTACAGATCAGCAACACTTGCTACCAAAGCATGGGAGGCATTAGCTGCGGATGATTTTGATTCGCTCAAGGCGTACGTGGATAAGTGTATTGAGCTCTATCAAGACGAAGCAAAAAAGATGCAGAATTCTTTGACCGAATATCCATGGGAATCCAAAGAAAAAATCTTTTCTTACTGGGCATTGAACGATGTGGGAACGGTTCTTTTTATCCAGGGGGAAGCGTATAAAAAATCTGGTGAAATCAGTAAAGCCAAAGACGTTTATAAAAGACTTGTTGATGAATATTATTATGCACAATGCTGGGATCCTAATGGCTGGTTCTGGAAGCCGGCGGAAGCTGCTCAACAAAAAATAGATGAATTGAATGAAGGTTAATAAATTTTTTCATAGTTGTTGATTTTTTTCCATTATCAGAGTATGTTATGTCAGGATCCTCAAGCTTAAATTAAGCTTGAGGATCCTTTATTTACACTAAGGCTAAAAGGATAGAACAATGGTGCTAAAGGGCATCATGCTTGGGATTTTAAAAAGAAAGGGTTAAATCAAAAATGAAGCAAAATTTTTTTCTAATCGTATCTCTATGTTTTTTTGTGATTGGCTGTAATGGTTCTTCTCGCGAAGGGATATTTTCCTCCGATGGAAAAAATGATGTGATCGCACAGGAAACGAATTTCAAGCCTTTTTTGGTTTATCAGGACAAAGGAACGAGAGACAATCATTATATTCCATCGGGGTTTATGCCCAATGGGAATTGTTTGAAGATGAATGATGCCTATAGAGAGAATTGTTATGAAGGTAGCTCCTGTATAAAAGTTGTCTATGATGTTGAGTGCTCCAAGCAGGATCAGGAATGGGCAGGAATTTTTTGGTTGAATCCCGCCAACAACTGGGGCAGCCGTAAAGGCGGTTTTAATCTGACGGGTGCGACCAAATTGACATTTTGGGCAAGAGGCGAAAAGGGAGGAGAGCGTATTGAGGAGTTCGGCATTGGAGGGATCACGGGGGATTATCCCGATACGGACTCTGCTATTATTGGCCCGGTGGTGCTTAGCAAGGAATGGCGTCCCTACACGATTGATTTAAGAGGCAAAGACTTGGCTTACATTAGTGGTGGCTTTTCTTGGATCACCAATGTTAAGGTCAATCCTGATAGTTGCACATTTTACTTGGATGATATTAAGTACGAATAAATTCGCAAAAAAATGGAAAAATCCCTTCGCCATAATTGTGGCGGAGGGTTTTTTTTGTTTTTCAAGGGAGTTTTCTTATAAATGGCCTTTATTTTCTCGAGGGAAAGTATCTCAGAACGAATAAAACACATTGGTATGCAATAATTTATTACTTTTTTCTTGTATAAAAAAAAATACTTTGATATAGTCATTATTAGATTACTATAAATATAAAATATTGAATCCTGTAGGATTTTTAAATCTAAAGGAGAGATTATGTCAAAAGCTGCAAAACAAAGCATACTGATATTGTTTTTATTATTGTGCGCAGCGACTGTTTTTTCTGCTATTACTGTTTCCCAGAAGCAGGCCATAGAGGGAGAAAAGGTTTCCTTGGAGACGAAGATAAAGGAGTTTGCAGAACGAGAGAAAAAGCATATACAAGAAAATGTTACCCTTAAGAAAAAGGTGGAGGAAGTACAAGCGGCAAAAGCTAAGATTGAGAAGAAACTTGAAGACCTTGATGAAGATATCCCGGGGTTAAAGCAAAGGCTTAAAAAATTAACAAAAGAGCGCGATCAATGGCAGGAGAAGCTGGATGCCTTGACGGAGGAACGCGACGAGCTTGCCGATCAATTGGAAGAAAAGCCTACCGAAAAAATTGTTTATAAGTATGTCGAGAAGGAGACAGAAGAGACAGAAGAGAAGGCCGAGGACAAAGAGGAGGAGACGGCGAAGAAACTCGCCATGCCTCCGGAGGATGATGAGTCTTATTGGGCGCAGGTGATAAGAGAGAAGATTAGCTTGCAACTGGAGATGGAGAAGGTTAAAGAAAAACTGACATCAAGTGCGGTCGATATCGTCGAGCTTAAAAAGAAGAATTCGGATCTTCAGTTGGAACTGAATAAGATAAAGAACGATAAGGAGGCAATCGAAAGAGAGATTAAACACGGCAAAGATTTAGCGGATAATTTGGCGCTTGAACTTGCCAGGGCCCAGAACGATAAGAAATTTTTAAGTGATCGGATTGCAAAGCTGGATGACGAGAACACAAATTTGCTAGCGCAAATCAGACAGTTGACCTCCACTAAAATCGCTTTGGAAAAAAGTATTGTTCGTCTACAAGAGGACAGGAAAGAAATCGAAAAGAAATTGTTACATACAGAAAATGTTATCCAAAGCCGCATTGATGAGATATGGAAGATTAAAGAAAGCCTGGAGACAGAATTTAATCCCGTCAAAGTAGAGGAGACCGGAGAGATCGAACTTCCTCCTATCGTGGTTTCCGCTCAAGGACCGACTGCTGCTGTTGCCAATCCAAGTGTTGATACCACGGTTGGGCAAACCCCAGGGTTTCAGGGGAATATTGTGAGTGTCAATGAAGAAAATAATTTTGTCATCGTTGATATCGGAGAGGTGGATGGCCTGGACTTAGGAGACAACTTAAGCGTTTATCGTGATGCGAACTATGTGGCGGGCCTTGAGGTTATTCAACTAAGAGATGATATTGCAGCGGCAGATATTAAAAATAAAGTTGCCAAAATTGAAGTTGGCGATTCTGTCCGATAAAAAATTTTTTTGTTCAAAGAGGGGATTTTCTAAGCAACTGTGAACGAAAAAAGAAAAGTTAGTATTGAGGATGTTGCTCAAAGGGCTGGTGTTTCCATTACGACAGTTTCTCGTGTTATCAACAAAGTTCCTACCGTAAGTGCTAAAAATCAAGCCAAAGTTGAAGAAGCCATTGCTTATTTTAAATACAAGCCAGATGTCAGCGCTCAGCGTTTAGCCAGGGGTCAAAATAATACCATTGGGCTTGTTATGCCCGGATATCCAGGCATTTTTCATTCTTACTATGCGATTGAGTTGATTAGAGGAGTAGGGCATGCCTGTGAGACTTTTAGGCAAGATCTGGTCTTTCATATCGCCAACAGAGATAATCAATTAAGTACTTCCAGCGTGGGGGGTGTTATTTTTGCGGATATCATTGAGAACAAACAACATGTTATTGATGCGGTGGAAGCTGGCGTTCCCTGCATGGTTATCAATAATATCGTTGAAGGGATGGATGTTAACTACATTGGCGTTGATAATGTGGAGGGAGGCAAAATTGCCATTGATTATTTAGAAGGGCTGGGGCATAAAAAAATAGCTATTATCACAGGGAATCTTCAGACACAGGCAGGCAAACAAAGATGTGATGGGGCCCTAGAAATGTTAAAATCGAAAGGCATAGAAATTCCTCCAGAATATATCATTCAAGGGGATTATTCTCGACGAAGCGCCCGTCTTGCTGCGGAAAAATTATTTTCTCTTGCCAGCCCTCCCACGGCTGTTTTTGCTGCGAGCGATGACATGGCTTTAGAGACGATCGCTTATGTCGTAGAAAAAGGATTGAAAGTTCCTGATGATGTATCGGTTGTTGGTTTTGATGATAACCCCGCCGCCATTTATGGACCCGTGGCCTTAACGACAATCAGACAGCCTCTTTTCCAGATAGCCGAAGAGTCCGTAAGGATATTAAACGCGATTGTTTCTGGGAAGAAAAAAGGCCCTGTGCGCAAAGTCGTGATACCTGAACTCATTGTCCGTGACTCTTGTAAGTCTCTTTAAAAGACGAAACTTCCCCTCGACGAAATCATGATTTTATTGACAAAAAAATGGATTCGATGTAATGTAGTAATTCAAAAATAGCAAGATCAGGAGGAATTCTGATGGGGAAGATCCTTTCTTTTATCATGTATATTTTATGGATTACTACCATTATTTCTATTTTAGCGACAACTTTTACGGATTTTCAATATGAAGATTTAAATTTGATAGCTGGAGTATTATTCATCTTTGCTCTCATCAATTCTTTCCTGATTCTTGCCATGAAGAAAAAATAAGTCATCTCTAATAAATTATATGCAAATGAGAAAGTTCGATTGTATCATTATCGGGGGCGGTCATGCGGGCATTGAGGCGGCTTTAGCAGCCTCGCGCATGAAATGCAAAACAGCCATGGTTGTTCTTTCCAAAGAAAGGATAGGCCAGATGAGCTGCAATCCCGCTGTGGGTGGCGTTGGCAAAGGTCAGCTTGTCAAGGAAATTGATTGCCTGGGGGGAGAGATGGGCTTGGCGGCGGATAGGACGGCTATCCAGTTTAGGCAATTGAATGCCTCCAAAGGAAAGGCGGTCCGGTCCTCGCGTTGCCAATCAGACCGCAAGAGATATCGTGGGTATATGCAAAAAGTTGTTTGCTTTCAGGAAAATTTGGAAGTTATTGAAGATGAAGCCATAGAGGTTTTATCGAAAGATGCGCGAGTAACCGGTCTGAAGCTGGCATCCGGCATTGAGCTTCAGGCCGCTACGGTCGTTATTGCTGCGGGAACCTTTTTAAAAGGTAGAATTCATATTGGCAAAAAAATTATTGAAGGAGGCAGGATTCATGAACCAGCATCTGTTAAGTTGGCTGAAAGTCTTTGCGATTTAGGATTAGAAATAGTTACTTTCAAAACCGGAACACCTCCCCGCCTGGATGGCAAAACCATTGATTTTTCCAAATGCGAAATACAGCATTCGGATGAATTTCCGGTTCCTTTTTCCTTTAGAACCTCTGGGATTCCCCAAGATCAGAAATTGTTGCTTTGCTATATTACTTATACGACGCAAAAGACACATGAGATTATCAAAAAGAATTTTCATTTGTCTCCCATGTATTCCGGACAAATTGATGCAACGGGTGTACGCTATTGCCCTTCCATTGAGGACAAATTGAAAAAGTTTTCGGATAAATTACGTCATCATGTTTTTCTTGAACCCGAAGGATTGGATACAGATGAATATTATCCCAATGGGATTTCTACAGGACTTCCTGAAGACGTGCAGGATGCTTTTGTGCATTCTATTCCGGGACTTGAACACGTTAAGATCAATCAATTTGGTTATTCGATAGAACACGGGATTATTCCTCCTGTAAATCTTAAGCCTACGCTTGAAAGCAAAAAGATCGACGGGCTTTTTCTTACAGGACAGGTCAATGGATCGACGGGGTATGAGGAAGCAGCTGCTCAGGGGCTTATGGCGGGTATCAACGCAGCTCTTAAGGTCAAACAACGGGAGCCTTTCATTTTGGGAAGGGATGAGTCCTATACCGGCGTTTTAATTGATGATTTGACAACCAAGGGCACAGAAGAGCCCTATCGCATGTTTACTTCGAGAGTGGAATATCGCTTGGTTGTCCGGGAAGATAATGCGGATAAAAGGATGTGTGATTATGGGTATAAATTAGGTTTGCTGACGAAAAAAGATCGAGATCGGGTCATAGAGAAATACCGATGCATTGATGAGGAAATCGAACATCTTAAGAAAACGCGTATTTATCCGGGATCTTCCATGGATGCTGTATTGAAAAGATACAATAGTGCTCCTTTGAAACAGCCAGCATCTTTAAGCGATATCCTTAAAAGACCGGAGATTACATATGAGATGATTGCTTCTTTTGATGGAAAGTTGAAAACATACAATGCCTCTATTATTGAACAAGTGGAATATGAGATTAAATACGAGGGATTCATTCAAAGACAGAAAAAAGATATTGAACGGTTTCGGCATATTGAGAATATTAAAATCCCTCAAGGGATCGATTATACAAAAATTCCCGGTTTATCCATTGAAATCCAGCAAAAACTAGCCACCTTTTCGCCCATGACCTTGGGGCAAGCGAATCGTATTTCGGGAGTGACACCGGCGGCGATATCCATACTTATGATTTATTTGAAGAAATTCAAACACACTTTAATAGAACAGAAATAATATCCTTTTATGCTGTTTTCGCATTTCAAAAAATTTCCTGCCAAGTTTATCCTTTTTGTTATCCTCATTGTTCTTTTTTCTTTCGTAAGCAAATACTTTTCTATGGACCAGGATTCTTATCAATCTTTTTTACAGGGTTTTCCTCTGGTGCTTTCTGGGATTATCTTCATTGTTCTTTATGTCGTTGTCACATCCATCGTATGGTTGGGGCCTAAGGACCTTTTTCGTGTTGTATCCGCGCTTCTTTATGGTGCGGGTATCAGTACAATTCTGGTTTCTATAGGAGAGATGATTAATGCGATTGCCATGTTTATGTTGAGTAGAAAATTAGGAAGAGAATATGTTGCAGGCAAACTAAAAGGTGGCATGAAACGTTTGGATGAGGCGGTTACCGAAACGGGGTTTTGGTCAATTTTCTTTTTAAAAGTTTTTCCGATCGTTCCTTTTCGTTTTCTTGATCTGGGCTTTGGGCTGACCAGAATACGTCTAAAGAAATATTTATTCATTTCTGCCCTTGGGGCTCCCATGAGGATTTTCTTTCAACAGTTTTTCTTATCGATGGGGGTAGAGACAGCAACAAATCCGCATAAGCTCGCAGAATATCTTACCGAGAACCCGCATATCTGGTGGTTCTGTTTCTTCTATTGTCTGGGGTCTTTTGGCCTGATGTATTATATGAAAAAGAAGCATAAAAAATAAGACGATTTTATTAGTTTTTTATGCCCAAGACAACATCCAACACAATCTCTGCCATGAAGGCTGCACAGGCAATGACTCTTGGTGCTAAGGGAGGATGGCCGCAATCTGTGTCGGTCTTCTGATCGCCAACGATGTAAATGTTGTTGAGTTTTTTTATTTGAAGCGGTTCCTTTTCATAAAGGCCGGCCATTCCGCTTCCGCTAACGATTACTTTGGCTTTGTCTTGATAATATTCGATGAATTGCGATTTGAATTGTGCCTGATCAAAGGCCTCAACGATAATAGGGCACCCGCCGAAATAATTACCGGCGTTTTCGCTTTTCCATTCTGCTTGGATGATCTTGCATTGGATATCAGGGTTGATAAGAAGAAGATGTTTTTTTAAGACTTCCACTTTGGGGGACCCGATTTCGTTAAGAAAATAGGGTTGGCGGTTTAAATTGGAAGGTTCGATGATATCTTTGTCGAGGATCTCGAAATTCTTAAATCCTATGCGTGTGAGGATAAGGGCGATGTTGGAACCCAGCCCGCCTGCACCGCCGATACCTATTTTTGATGCCTGGATTGTACCTAGCTCTTTTTTTGTTAAATATTTTTTTAGTCCTTGTTCAAAAAGGTTCATGGGTCAGATGAGAGCACGACTTATTTTGTTTAATAATTCATTTCGATTAATAGGCTTGGGCAGGACATCGTAGTAGATGTTTCCGGCTTTAATTCTATGGAGATCCGGATCTGATTCCTTCCTGTCTAAGATGCCGGAGAAGAAAATAATTTTGATATCCTTGGTCTTGGGATTTTCGTGAATGGTTTGAACAGCTTCTGCGCCGTTCATATCCGGAAGGACAATATCCATCAAAATAAGATCAGGGAAAAATTGTTCTGCCTTTTCAATGGCTTGTTCTCCGGCTTTGGCCTGATCAACCTCATATCCTTGTTCCGTCAGCATGTTGGTCACAAGCGTTAGGGTGGTCTCCTCGTCATCTACAACCAAAATTTTTTTAGCCGGCATAAGATTCTCCTTTTTTAATTATAAAATAAAGGTTATTCAAATTTTATAATATAGATAAAATCGGCCTGTTGTTGAACATCTTTTGGTTTTTGTTTCCAAAGCTTGCAGTAAAGGATTGACTCAGAATCAAAGGAAACCTGATAATACAATTCCGGCTGAACGGGAGCCACTTCATTGCACCCTCCGGGATATTGGCAGCTTTTTCCGTCGATAAGGATATTTTTTAGTTTAGTCGGTTCTTCAAATAAGGTTGCTTGTCCATGGGGGGTAATTCCACGGCATTTTTCCAGAGGACAGAAGATAAATTTATAGCCAAAGTCACGCGCGTTGAAATTAACGAGTGTATAAAAAGTGTTGCGTATGTCGAAAGGCATATGTCCTCTTTCCTCAAAATATCTTGACATATCATAAACGGCAACGGCCTGGGCATAGAGGGCATCCCATCTGAGGGATTTCGGTCTCGGATAAACAGGAATAAAGCTTCTTCGCTTCATGGCTAAAGAAAACGCATCATCAACTGCCAAAAGGAGGAAGGGGTTGGCGATGTAACGTGTTGCGTCGGTTTCGCCGATAATGCTTCCATTGCCATATCCATAACAATAAGCCCCTTTAATACTCCACCAGGGTTTTTTGTTAGAAATGAATCGCCAGACGGGTGCATAGGGAAGATAATCTTTTTCAAGCAGATCGTGATGTTGGTTAACGTATTTTTCGCGGATTTCATAAATTTCTTCCCTTTCCAAAAAGTTGATGTTGACGGGCTCATTCAATGGAATATCGATGATATTTTTTACTAAAGCATTTTTGCCTAATCTTAAATTGTTAGAGGAAAGGGATACTAATTTTTTTAAATTTTTAGGAGGTTCTTTTTTAACGGGTTGAGGTTTTTTCTGCCAGACAATCGTTGCAGAAAATCGTTCCCCCACGTTCAAAGGTTGTTTGAGTTCATAAGTGGCATGGCCACGATCCGATCTTGTGATCTTGACTTTGTCGGCGCCAATGGGTTTGTTGTCCAGATAGGCGACTTGATTCATGATCCTTTCGTTGGATCCATACGGAAGCTTGAATGTCACAGAAGCTTTTAAAATAGGGAAAGGCCATCGTTTGCCTGTTACATCCCAATAAAGCTGATAAGAGTTCTCATGGACGATCAAGGGGTTGGTGACTTTATAAATGAGGGTATAGGTGTATTTCCCGACAGGAAGGATGTAGTTTCCTTTTCCAATGAAAACGCGAATGCCAGCCCCTAAGTCTTTTGTCATAAATCCATCAGGGGCATTATCCCTAAAAACGACCACCACTTCAGGATTGATGGTTAAGGTATTGCCCAAGGGATCAGTGATTGATTTGGAAAGATCCCTTAAAGGGCCTCTGTTAAGCAGAACACCTGCACAATTGATGGCGAAGGTTTCTGTAATGAGCATAGAAAAATCTTTAGAGATTTCAACATCCGTATGGTAAGAATAAATTTTTTCAGGGTATTCTCCCTGGGCAGAAGCATAAAAATTTATAGAACTCCAAAAAAGGCATAAAAATATTAGAAATATATTGAATGAGGATTTTTTCATGGAGATGGATTTGTTTTTAAGAACAATCAATGATTAATGGTAAAATACGAGACGGAAAACCAATATTTGGATGTTTTTGCCTATGTGTTTTCATCATACAGGATGGATGTTAGTTTCTTGGAAATTTTCGTAAAGGCATACCCTGTGATGAAAACATAGATACCTACTTGCACATGGCTCATGTCATTGTTAAGGACATCTATAAAAGTTACGGTTAATCCAATAAATACGGAAAACAATCCGGTAAAATGACAGAATAAACTGAGCCTTTCTAAATCAGTAATATTTTTTTGTTTCATTTTTGAGAATCCCCTTTGTTGCGTGTTGGTTTTTATAATATTATACTTCCTAAATGGAGATTCGCACAGATGAATTTTTTGAAAGTTGATGGACGAATCATTTTTTGAGTCGACAATCAAATAAAAGGAGAGGCAATCCCTTCATTTTGAATATTGCGCCAGTCCGTGAATATGGGATCAACGTTTTTCTTTTTGAGGAGATCCACGATTTCATTGACCGAACGGGTGTCTTCAATATCAAATTGAGGTTCCTGATGTTCAATAGATTTGATAGCGTATCCTCCGACAGATGTTTTGGATCCGGCTGACATCCTTGTTACACCCAAAAGGAGGGCATGATCACGTATCCTGATGTTTTCCCTCGTAGAGAGATTGATACCAATACGCGGGAAAAGTATCCGGGTCAAACAAATGATTTTAATAAACGTAATGTCATCCACATCTGCGATTTCAAAAGATTGTCCCTTTATTTTACGTAAACGAGGAAAGGAGAAGCTGTATTCGATGCCTGGGAAATTTTTTTCCATCCAGCGAACATGCTGGTAGAGACTTAAAAGATCCTCACTGATATCTTCATAAAGCCCAAGCAGTATTCCTAAAGAAATCTGACGGATGCCGGAGCGGGCAATTCTTGCAGGTGTTTCTTTGCGGTAAGCGTAATCCTTTTTTTTCCCGGAGAGATGAACTTGATGGTAACGTTCTTGATTGTAAGTTTCTTGATAGATCGTGACGCCATCAACACCGCAAAGAAAAAGCTCTCTGTATTCCTCTGTTTCCATAGGATAGATTTCCAGAGAGATGCTGGAAAAATATTGCTTGGCAGTAGCCACCGCTTTTTTAAGATAAGAAAAAGGGGTTGCCTGATAGGATTCTCCCGTCAGAAGCAGGATATTTTCGATTCTGTCTTCGGCAATTCGCTTCATCTCCTGATGCATCTGTTCTTCTGTCAGCTTCATTCTTTCGATTTTGTTTTTTAAATTGAATCCGCAGTAAGTGCAATAACTGCTGCAGTAGTTGGATAAATAAAGAGGAGCGTAAAGGGAT
>Ga0272441_10004130_pt1 | contig 26717 bp, 22 predicted proteins | sample SSMProp6N_FD_193582 | JGI IMG/M metagenome (GOLD analysis project Ga0272441, IMG submission 193582) | Marine sediment archaeal communities from Little Sippewissett salt marsh, Falmouth, MA, United States - SSM-Prop-6N | ecosystem: Environmental > Aquatic > Marine > Wetlands > Sediment ... | reverse complement strand
CAGCTCGTATTCCTCCTTTTCCAGCTTGCCGTTCCTCCAGCGCCAGACCTCTATGGTCCCGGAGGAAGCGATAGTGGCGTTTCCATCCGCCAGGCTGATCACGCCCCGCTCCAAAATTTCCTGTAAAATTGCCCTGGATTGGGCAAGCTGCTTGCCCGGTTCCTCGAGCGTCAGAAGGGTCTGCAGCTGCTCGCGGCTGAGGATCCCGGGAAAGGTCGCCTGAAGCTCCAGGAAGGCACGCTCCGGCGAAGCCTGCTGGCGGTGGAGGTCGATAATCAGAGCTTGAAAATCATTGAATTTATCCAGGCTGCGGGCGCTGATTTCCTCGTTGACCCGGAACACCGGGGGAACCAGCTTTTCCGCGGCCTCTCGTTTCAGACGCGTGGCTCTTTCATCCGTGTAGATGATATCCCGTTCGACGGTAAAGGTTTTCTCGGCAGCCTTACCTACCACATAGTCCGTCAGCCGGACCCGGTTGAAAAGCGAGCCGAACTGGGTGGCCAGGATAATTATTGCCAGGATTATCAGGAAGCCGGCGGTCAGGATGGCCAGGCCCAGTCGCCTCGTCCCGCCGATATTTCGCATCCCGGCTAGCAGCCGCTTGTAGCGGTTCTGCCGGCGGCTATTCTTCCGCTGTCTCATAAGCCTTGACGATTTTGCGAACCAGTGGATGTCGCACCACATCCTGCTCCTGCAGGAATATGAAGTCTATCTCTTCAATAGCCTCGAGAACCGAAATGACATTGATGAGGCCGCACTGCTTGCGGTTGGGCAGATCGATCTGGGTGATATCCCCGGTGATGATCGTTTTCGATCCTTCCCCGATACGGGTCAGGAACATCTTCATCTGTTCCCGGGTCGTGTTCTGGGCTTCATCAAGGATGATAAAGCAGTCCGACAGGGTCCGCCCGCGCATGTAGGCCAGGGGGGCGATCTCGATGATCCGGTTTTCCTCCAGCCGCCTGATCATCTCCATGGGAATGAGCGCTTCCATGGCGTCGTAGAGAGGGCGCAGGTAGGGGCTGATCTTCTGTTCCAGATCGCCGGGCAGGAAGCCCAGGTTTTCCCCCGCCTCCACGACCGGCCGCGTCAGGATGAGCTTGCGCTTGACCTTGGTCAGAATGTCTTTCAGCGCCTGGGCGACTGCCAGGTAGGTCTTGCCCGTACCGGCCGGCCCGATGCCGAAAACCATCTCCCGCTTCTCGATTGATCGTAGATATACGGCCTGATTGAAGCTGCGGGGGAAAACCTTCTTCACCCCATTGGGTATTATGACCTTGGTTTTTTTCAGGAGATCTACATTTTCGCTGCTTCCGGAATCCAGCGTCCCGTGGACCGCCCGGATCAGGTGGGGCCCGGGCAACTGACCGAGACGGATATGGTCTTCCAATTGGCTGATCATGGCCTTGAAGGTCTGCCGGATGTCGCTGTTCTCGGAATCGAGGTAGACCTGGTTGCCCTGAAGGTAGACATGTACTTTTAGAAGCTCTTCGAATACCGCCAGGTTATCGTCATTGGCTCCGAAAATTTCCTGGGCGGTGTTCGGATCCTTGAGGACGACCGCGAGGTGTTTCCCCATACTACTCCTTACACCCGGCAATGGTACTCTCCCTGTTTATCACAAGTCAACCCCGTATGGTCCACTCGCCGCCCTCCTCGTCCTCTCTGTAACCCATCTGGCTGCTCAGCTCCGGGATGGGCATCCACTTGAGGAAGATGGAAAAGGTATTGTTCCAGGCGTACCTGTAATAGGGAGGATTATCCTGCGAATAGAGCACCGGTTTCCCCTGGTAATCGAAGGTCAGGTCCCAGTCGTGGAGGTGGTGCACCAGGCTGACTGACAGGCTTTTCAGCTTGAAGGCGGACCGCTTGCGGGCGGTCTGATCCCTTTCGAAGAAGTTGAAAGAATCCAGAAGGTCAGTGATGGGATTGCGCCATTCCTGGCCGACTTCATCGGCCCAGTCCCGGAAATAGAGATAGGTCTGCTGGTTGGATGAAACAGTATTGAAGTTGAGCTCCATGAATTTGTAGATCCACAACTTGAATGTGAGGGAAAAATCGAGGCTGCTTTCCGTAAAGCGCTGCAGGTTGAGCGACCAGGAGCTGTTCAGGTTGGTATCCAGCCGCAGCCTGTTTTTCCATATGAAGGCGGAACGGTCGAGCAGCTTGTAGTCGATGCTGGCAAGGGAGGGCATGAACTCCTCATCCGTACCAACGGTTTCCCAGCTGTCGTCCCCGGTATCAAAAGACACCGGCAACATCCGCTCGGCGGTGAAGGAGGAGCTCAGGTTCCAGAGGTCAAGGGTGCTGATGCTTTTAAGCAGCAGGCTCTCTTCCACATCGAAACGCAGCTCTTCTGTAAAACGCACGTCCTCGCTGAGCTCCAGGATTTCCTGGACCACCAGGGGCTGCCAGATCCAGCTGCCGGCCGTTTCCTGCAGGGCCTCGCTGACAGTGGTTTTCAGCTTCCAGACATAGAAGGTCAGGCCGGCGGTGTAGCTGGTCAGCTGCGGGGGAAGCTGGGTTGTGAAGCTGAGACTGTTTTCCCGGGTACCCGGTGAGTAGGCCAGTTTGGCCTGCAGGCTGTGCTTGCCCACGGTATCGTCGCGCCATTGCCAGGCCGTCGTCATCGCAGTCTCGCTCAGGTAGCGGTAGAATGTCCAGTCCAGGGTGTAGGAGAGTGTTGAGGCTGAAAAATTCGGCACCCGGCGCAGGGGCGCCAGGCTGGCGCTCAGGGAGGTGCTCAACTCGGAGCTGGTGTCGTAGCTTTCGTCGAAGCGTGTCTGGTACTCGCCGTCGTAGGTCAGGCCCCCGGACAGGCCGAAAAGGCTTTCGTAGAGCTGTAGGCTGTAGTCCAGGCTGGAAGAGCCTTCCGTGGTCAAAATGGCTTCCCGCACGGTCCAGTCCACTTGCTCCGGCTCCGTCCAATCCTGATAGGCAAAGGTTTCCTCAAGCCTCGTGTTCGGCTGGATACGGTAGGAAAGCCGGAAGCTGGCCGTCTCGCCGGCGGGCGGAACGGCCGCGTCTTCCTTGGCCGGGGGAAGGCGCAGATCCGGCTTTTCCTCCTTCGGAGCGGCCTCCTCGACCGCTTCCCCGGGGGTGGTTAGAGAATCCCGGTAGCCCTTGCCCGGCGCCTCTCCCGGGACGGCTTCTTCCTTCTCCGTATCCCCGTACGCGGGGGGCGCCGGGCTGGAGGAAAGGTCGAGGATGTCGCCGCTGATCAGCATCGAGGCGGAGGGCAGCTTCATGCTCAACGGGTAGTAGAAGCGCCGGGACGGATCCGCGGCCAGCAGGGGGTCCGAGCTCGTGTCCTGCTCCCGGCTCTGCCAGAAAATCTTGGCATTCAGGCTTGTCAGGGAGAGGCTTTTCAGCCAGGAGGGCGGTTCCCGGAGGAAATTGGCGTTGGCATTGAGCTCCCAGGATAGGTTCCAGCGCTCGCTCGTGACCGTGGCCAGGGCGGTTTCCTCGGCGCCGCCCAGGGTGCCGGTCCAGCTGAAATCCTCGCTGCGGTTGTAGAAATCCTTGACGAAAGAAGGATCGGAAAAAAACTCGAATCGTCCGTTGAAGCCGGCGCGCCCCGAGCTCAGGGTCCAGTCCGCTTCCAGGCCGTAGCGGAGGGGGAATTCGTCCCAACCGAACAGCCTGGCGTCGTTCCACTGCGATTCGAAGGCGCCCGCCGAATCCAGAAAGGTCTCATACTCCCCGGCAACTTTGAACAGGCTGCGGCTGCGGGCCAGCCCTCCCTTGAAACCCACCTTGGGAGGGAAGTCGCCTTCGATGCCGCTGAACAGCCCGAGTCGGGAATAGAAGTCCAGGAAGACTTTAAAATAGCGGTCCGTCTCCGCCGCCGCCTGATCCTCCTCTTCGATTTGGCGCAGGAACAGGCCTTCCCGCCGCCGGGCTGCGGTATTCAGGCTGTCCTCGGTGGCCGACAAAAAAGAGAAGGCACTCTTCTGGCGCTTCTTCTGGCCTATCAGGTAGCTGGTGGTCTGAATGAAATGCCCCTCCCGGGCCCGGTAGCCGATCACCGGGTGGAAGAAGAACTCGTCCCCGGCGTGGAAGAAAAAGGGCAGGTAGAACACGGGTATCCTGCCGATGTAGAGCCGGGCGCTGGAAATAGCCCACTCGTTGGGCGCCAGCACCCAGATCTTCCGGGCCCGCAGGTGGTAATGGGGATCCTGCAGGTTTTCGCAGGAGGTGATGCGGCCCTTGCGCAGGACAATGGTGTCGTTCGCCAGCTTGGTGATCGACTCTCCACGAAACACGAACGTCAGTGGCTTGCCCTCGATCTCCCGCTCCGAGGTCAGTCCGCCCCGGAAGAACACCCCTTCCCAGGATTCGACGCTGAAGGATAGCCGCTCCCCGGTGAAGACCTCCTCCTCCTCCCCCTGGGTGAGCCGGTACTCGATATTCCCCTCGGCGGTAAGGATATCCTCCGTCTGGTTGAGTATGATCCGCTCGGCCCGGATGCTGTGGACGCTGTCCTCCTCCTGGAACTCTACCAGCACATCCCCCTCCAGGAGGATATAATTCTCCTCGATCCCCTCCAGGGTGAAATATTCACTGCCCCCGGCCTGCAGGATCTCCAGCACGCGGCCTTCAGGAGGCTTTTCTGCGCTGGGTGTTATCCAATAGTAAGCGTAGAGCCTGGCCTGCAGCTCCCGCCGCCCGCCGCTGTCATCGAGGCCCAGATCCCGGCACCAGGCCACAAGCTCGTAGTAGCCCGCGGTGTCGATGTCCTTGGCCAGGGTTGTTTCCAGCAGATCCGCCGGGCCCTGCTCCTCCGTGCCGGCGGTATCGAAAGCAGCCTCCCCCGCTTCCGTCTCCTTTGGTACCGGCGGCGGCTCGACACCAGTCGAGCCGCCCGCTTCCTGGGCCGCAGCCGGGTGTGACGCCAGAACTATCAGCAGTAGCAACAGCCCGGTTCTTCGCATTATGTGGATTGGGTTAGAAAATCCTTCAGATAGTGCCCGGTGTGTGACGCTGGACAGCTCATCACCTCTTTCGTGGTCCCCTGGCAGATAACTTCCCCGCCCCTGTCTCCTCCCTCGGGACCCAGATCAATAATATAATCCGCCTGCTTGATCACGTCCAGGTTATGCTCGATCAGCGCCACTGTGTTCCCCCCGGCCACCAGCTGGTGCAGGACCTCCATCAATTTTTTGACGTCCACGAAATGCAGGCCCGTGGTGGGTTCATCCAGGATATAGAAGGTCCGGCCGGTGCTGCGCTTGGAAAGCTCCAGGCTGAGCTTCACACGCTGGGCCTCCCCGCCGGAGAGGGTCAGGGCGGACTGCCCCAGCTTGATGTAGCCCAGTCCTACGCTGTTCAGCATTTTCAGCTTGCCGACCACCGCGGGAATGCGGGCGAAAAACTCGCTGGCTTCCTCGATGGTCATGTTCAGCACATCGTCGATGTTTTTGCCCCGGTAGCGGATATCCAGGGTCTCCCGGTTGTAGCGCTTGCCCTTGCAAACATCACAGGTGATGTAGACGTCCGGCAGGAAGTGCATCTCGATCTTGATGGTTCCGGCGCCCTGACACTGATCGCAGCGCCCCCCCCGGACGTTGAAGGAGAAGCGGCCGGGGGCGTAGCCCCGGGCCCGGGCTTCGGGCAAAGCGGCGAAGAGCTGCCGGATGGCAGTGAACACCCCCACATAGGTGGCCGGGTTGGAGCGGGGTGTGCGGCCGATGGGACTCTGGTCGATGTTGATCACCTTGTCCAGGTGCTCCAGGCCTTTGATGCTGGTAAAGCTTCCTTCCGGCAGGTGGGAGCGGTTCAGCCGGTTGGCCAGCACCGGGTAGAGCAGGTCGGTGAGCAGGCTCGACTTCCCTGAACCGGAAACGCCGGTGATAACGTTAAGCATACCCAGGGGGAAGCGGACGTCGATATTCTTCAAATTGTGCTCCCGGGCGCCGTGCAGCACCACGGCCTTGCCGTTTCCCTGCCGCGGCTCAGCGGCGGCCTCGATACGCAGCCTGCCCGCAAGGTAGCGGCCGGTGAGCGATTCTTTGTCCTTCAGGATCTCCGGGTAGCCGCCGGCGAAGACAACCTCGCCGCCGTGCACGCCGGCTCCCGGCCCCAAATCGACGATATAGTCCGCGCTGCGCAGTGTCTGCTCGTCGTGCTCCACGACGATCAGGGTATTGCCGATGTCCCGCAGGTGCATCAGGGTTTCCAGCAGGCGCTGGTTGTCCCGCTGGTGCAGACCGATGGTCGGCTCGTCCAGGATGTAGAGCACCCCCACCAGGGATGCGCCGATCTGGGTCGCCAGGCGGATCCGCTGCGCCTCGCCCCCGGAAAGGGTTGCGGCCTTCCGGTCCAGGGTCAGGTATTCCAGGCCCACATTCATCATAAATTTTAGACGGGCCAGTATTTCCTTGAGGATCTGGCGTGAGATCTTTTGCTGGGTCTCGTTCAGAGGCAGGGACGCGAAAAAGGCATGGGCTTCCTTCACCGAGAGCACGGTTGTGTCGTGGATATTCCGCCCGGCCACCGTGACCGCCAGGCTCTCCGGCCTCAGCCGCTTTCCGCTGCAGGCCAGGCACTGCTTCTGGCTCATGTAGGTTTCCAGCCACTGCTTGATGCCCTCGGAGGAGGTTTCCAGGTAGCGTCGCTTCAGGTCGTTCAGAATCCCCCGGAAGCCGGAGGTGTACTCGAAGCGCCCGGTTTTATGGCGATTGACGTACTTGAACTGTATAGGATCGCTGGTGCCGTAGAGCATGATGTTGACGATACTGCGGGGGAGCTGATTGATGGGGGTGTCCAGATCGAAGCCGTAGTGGCGGGCCAGGGATTCGAACAGGCTGCGGTGCCAGTTGGCTTTTGGATTATAGGGCTTGATGCCATGCTCATTGAAGCTGAGGCTGTCATCCGGGATCACCAGCTCTGGATCGAATTCCAGCGTCACACCCAGCCCGGAACAGGCCGGACAGGCGCCGAAGGGGCTGTTGAAGGAGAACAGCCGGGGCTGAAGCTCGGGGATGCTCACATTACAGATCTGGCAGGCGTGGCTCTGGGAGAAAAACTCTTCCCGGCTCGTTTTGCCCTCCCGGATCAGGGCGATCAGCTTGCCTGAGGCCACCTCCAGGGTCGTTTCCACCGACTCGGCCAGCCGCTTTTCGATTCCCTTGCCAACAATCAGGCGGTCAACCACGATTTCCAGGCTATGCTTTTTCTTTTTGTCCAGCTTGATCTCTTCGTCCAGGGAGCGGACCTCGCCATCGACGCGCATGCGCACGAAACCCCCGCGCCGGGCATCGCTAATAATCTTCTGGTGCTCGCCCTTGCGGCCGCGCACCACCGGGCCGAGAATCTGGAGCCGGGTCCCCTGGGGCTTGTCCAGCAGGGCGTCGACGATCTGATCCACCGACTGTTCCCGGATTTCACGGCCACATTTGGGGCAGTGGGGTACGCCGATACGGGCAAATAGCAGGCGCAGGTAATCGTAGATCTCCGTGACTGTTCCCACGGTGGAGCGTGGATTGCGGTGAGTGGTTTTCTGCTCGATGGAGATGGCCGGTGACAGGCCCTCGATGTAATCCAAATCCGGCTTGTCCAGCCTGCCCAGGAACTGGCGCGCGTAGGCTGAAAGTGATTCCACATAACGCCTCTGGCCCTCGGCGAAAATGGTGTCGAAGGCCAGGGATGACTTTCCGGAGCCGCTGATCCCGGAGATGACGATGAGTTTATCCCGGGGAAGCTCCAGGTCGATATTTTTGAGGTTGTGCTCGCGGGCACCTTTGATAATGATCTTATTCACGTTAAATCTCTGTCAAAAGCTGTGTCGGACTCGCCTGCCCGGCTCGCAGACTCGCCTTCGCGCAGCTGCAATATAATTCAGATGGGTGCCTATGACAAGCACCGCACCCTCAGCCCAGCTTGACAATGGTTTTCCCGAATCCTCCTTCCCGGGGTGTGGAGAAATAGAAATCCAGGACCGCCCGGTGCTCGCGCAAGACTTCGTGAATCCCCCGCTGGAGCACGCCCTCCCCCTTGCCGTGGATGATGTTGAATTCCGAGAGGCCGCCGACCAAAGCCCGATCTATCTGCGTCTCCAGGCGATGCAGCGCTTCCTCCAGGCGCAGCCCCCGGACGTCCAGGGTGAAAACCGCCCCCCCTTCGCCGAGCTCCCGGGAGATCGACAGCTGGGCCTCCTTCCCCTTCTTGGGCGCCGGCGCCAGCTCCAGGGGTGAGAAGGAGCCTTTCAGGGTAGAGGTTTCCACGATCCAGGCGTCGCCCCGTCCCTTGCGCTTGACGATTCCCCTTTTGTTGGTTCCGCGGATCAACACTTCCATCCCCGGCTCGATCGTAAAATCGATTTCTTCTTCCAGGTCGCTTTCCAGCCGCCGGATGGCCTCTCGCTCCCGGTCGCTTTTTTCCTCCAGCCCGGCCAGAAAGGCGGCGCTGCGCCCGGCATCGCTCTCCGCATCGCTTTTTTTGAGCTCTCTTTTGAGCTGTTCCAGCTCCCGGCGGCTCTCATGCAAGAAGCTCTTCAAATCGCGCAAACCCTCTTCACGCAGCTCCAGCTCGCGTCGGCGCAGGCTGAGCTCCTTGATATCCGCCTCCCGCCCCTTTTCCAGCAGCTCCCGGGCGCGGTCCCGGTGCTCTCTCTCGGCTTCCCGCAGCTCGCGCTCCTTCTCGCTCAGCGTCTTGATCAGCTCGCCCACATCGCTGCGCTCGTCCCGCAGATAGCTCTCGGCATTATCCACCAGCTGCCGGGGGATTCCGTGCCGGCGGGCGATTTCCATGGCGTGGCTGTCCCCCGGCAGGCCCATGATGATGTGGAAGGTGGGCGTCAGGGTGCGGCGGTCGAAATCCATGCAGGCGTTCTGCACGCCCCGGCGGGAATAACCGTAGTTCTTGAGGATTCCGTGGTGGGTTGTGGCCAGGGTGAAACAGCCCTTGTCAATAAAATCGTCCAGGAGCGACATGGCAATGGCCACCCCCTCCTCCGGGTCCGTGCCCGCCCCCAGCTCGTCGAAGAGCACCAGGGAGTGTGCGGAGCTGCCGGCGATGATTCCGGCGATGTTGCGGATATGCGCGGAAAATGTGGAGAGCGACTGCTCTATGGACTGCTCATCCCCGATATCCGCCAGGATATTGTCGAACACCCGCAAAGCGCTGCCTTCCCGGGCGGGTATCTCCATGCCGAACTGGTTCATCAAAGCCAACAGCCCGATCGTCTTCAGGGTAACGGTTTTCCCCCCGGTATTGGGCCCGGTGATGATGAGCACGCGGTTTGCCTCGTTCATCTCCAGGCTGACCGGAACCACTTTGCCCTTCAACAGGGGATGCCTCGCCTCACGCAGCTTAATGGTTTCTTCTCCGAGTTCTGCGGGCGTGCAGTCGTGCCGCAGGGCGTACACGGCCCGGGCATAGAGGGAATCCAGCTCGGCGGTCTGATCCACCAAAAGGTCTATCTCATCCGTCCGCCTGCCGAGCGCGGCGGTCAGCTCCTTCAACACCCTGTGGATCTCTTTCTGGTATTCGCTTTCAAGCTGAATGATCTCATTGTTTTTGTCCACGATATCCAGGGGCTCCACATAGAGAGTGGCGCCGCTGGCCGACACTTCGTGGACAATACCCTTGATCCGTCCCTTGAAATTCGCCTTCATGGCCAGAACCGTGCGTCCGTCCTTCTGGGTCGGCAGGTCCGCCTGCCAGACGGTCTTGAGCGCCGTGTCTCCCAGGTACTGTCGGGCCAGGCGTTCCACGCCCCGCTGCAGGCCGCGCAGCTGGTCCCGGATGCGCTTGAGCCCGGGGATATTCTTTTCCCTCAGGTTTCCCTCCCGGTCGACGGTGAAGAAAATTTGCCGGCCCAGCTCCTTCAGGTCCGGAATCCCGGACGCGATCTCCCGGAGCGCCGGCTCCTTTGATACGCTCAGGATATGCTTCTTCTGTCTCAAGGCCGAGAGCAGGAAGCGTCCGATCCCGGAAAGCGCCTCGCTGTCGAGAACAGCACCCCGTTTTTTCAGCCTGCGCAGGTCCTCTTTGATGTCGGGAAAATCAAGCTGCGGGTAGGCGGCGCCTGATTCCAGCACCCGGCGGAAAGCCACGGCCAGCGCCAGGCGCTCAGTTACTTCTGCGGGCTCGGCGCGGATCTCCTCATGCTCCAGTCGTTCGCGGCCGGCTGCACAGAGACAGTTATCCGCCAGCTCGCGGCGAATTTGCTCGAATTCCAGGCAGCTAAGCGAATGGGCGTCCATAAAATTCCTTCTCCAGCTGCCGCAGGGTGTCCTGGATTCTCAGGTAGCTCTCATAGCGGTCCGGGTGAATTTTACCCGCCTTCAAGGCCTCCAGTACCGCGCAGCCGGGCTCGTCCCGGTGCAGGCAGGAAGTGTAGGCGCAGGAAGGAGCCAGCCGGGTGAGCTCGGGAAAATAGTGCGGCAGCTCCTCCGGGCTAATGGCGTCGATTTCGAACTCCCTGACTCCCGGCGTGTCGATGCAGGTCAGGCCTTTTTGCGTCCTGACCAGGACCGCGAAATTCGTGGTATGAGCGCCCCGGTTGTATTTCTGCGAAATTTGCCCCACCTTGAGTCGCAGCTCAGGGTCGATAAGGTTCAACAAAGTGGATTTCCCTACTCCCGATTGACCGGCGAAAACCGCCAGCCTGCCGACGATCATTTCCTCGAGCGCGGCAATCCCCTTTCCCTCCAGCGCCGAGGTCTCCAGCACCCTGTACCCCAGGCGCCGGTAATCCTCCAGCCGGACAGCGGCGTCTTTGTTCAGACCCAGGTCGCACTTGTTGATCACCAGCAATGGCTCGAGCCCGCCCGAAGCCGCGCTGACCAGCAACCGGTCCAGGAAGCGGGGACGGAAGGGGGGTGAAGCCGCGGAGCCGATGCCGATCAGCAGGTCGGCATTGGCGGCGATTACCTGGGAGGCTTTCCGTTTCTTGTTGTAGCGGGAGAACAGGGTGCGGCGCTCCCGGCGTCCGACAATCCAGCCGGTTGCAGGTGTATGGGGATCCGCCTCCAGGTCCACCATATCCCCCACCGCAATGGGGTTGTAGTATTTTTTTTCCGTCTTTAAGACCTTGCCCTTGATCCGGCAGCTGAAACCGCCCTCCGGGGTCTTTACGCTGTAGATGTTGTTTATGCCGCAGATGACCTGCCCCGTTAATAACCTGCTCACGGTTCAGAGTATCTCCACGCTCGCCAGACCGTAGCGCGCGGCGAACAGCCTATAGCGTTCCTCCGGTGGTGCCGGACCCGTCAGGTAGAGGCGATTCCTTCCGTCGCAGCTTTCCGCCGCCAGTTTCTCCGCGCTGAGGACACGGACGAGCTGCCGGGTAACCCCCTCACGCGAGTCCACAAGCCTTATCCCCCGGCCCAGAACCTGGCGCAGCTCCTCCTCGATCAGGATAAAGTGCGTGCAGGCGAGCACGATGGTGTCGATTCCGGCCGGGATACCCTGCTCCAGTTCGGCGGCGATGGCGGCGCGCTTTTCCGCGCTCGTGGTGGTAAAGAAATCATATTCCACCAGATCGACCATGCCGGGCAGGCCGATACGCACCACTTCGCAGTGTGAGGCGAAGCTGTTGATCAGCCGTTCCGTGTAGCCGGCGCTGCTGGTTTGGCGGGTGGACAGTACGCCGATTTTTCCAGTCTGCATGTTGTCTGCCGCCAGCTTGACCGCCGGCACCACGCCCACGAAGGGCAGGGAAAAGCGGCTTCTCAAGTGCTTCAGGGCAACCACCGAGGCGGTGTTGCAGGCCACAACCACCAGCTTGGGATCGATCCGCTGCAGGGCCCGCTCCATGGCAGCAACAACCAGGTGGTGCAGCCGGTCCTGTTCCTTTTCTCCGTAGGGAAAGTGCTCCCTGTCCGCCAGGTAGGCGAAGCACTCCCCGGGCAGCGCATTCTCAGCCGCTTCCAGGTAGGGCAGCCCCCCGACCCCGGAGTCGAAGAACAGAATGGGTCTAGCCTTCATCACCGAAGAGCTTGCGAAAGGCCTGCTGATCGTTCCCCGCACCGCCGTCCGGGACGGAAGGCCCCTCGCTTTCCCGGAACTGGAAAAAATCGCAAAAATTGCTGCGTTCCTTGTCCCGAACCGGTTCCCTGATTGATTCCGCGCAGTCCCAGTGCGCGCCCGGGCTGTAGAAACGGCAGTTCAGACAGATCTTCAGCTCCCGGGAGCAGCCCGGACACAGGGTGTTGCGGTAGACCCTCAGGTTATGGTCCAGTTCCTGCCCGCAGAAATGACAGACTTTCATGGTCCTTATCATAGAGAGAAAATCCTCTTCATGCAATCTCCGCCTGGGACGCGCTTGCGCGCTTGCGCGCCGGCTTGAAATTAATTAAGCTGTGGTTATGTTTCCCCAGCGTATCTGTGCTACACGAAACTGCGGCCGGCTGACGTTTATGAACTCGGAGCACTGCCTGCCTCACCTGAAAGATCCCGCCGCCGGCAGCCGCGAGGCCGTCGCGCTGCTGACCGGGTCCGAGCGGATCTTCAACGTAAACCTGGCCCTGATCGAGCTCGAAAATCTGAACCTGTCCGGCAAGCTCATGATCTGCTGCTGCTTCTCTCATTCCAGCCTCGAAGGTGTCAATTTCGACCGCCTGAAGGCGGAAACCGTTTTCTTCGATTTCTGTACGCTGAAAGACTGCAGCTTCCGGGAAAGCGAGCTTAAATTCGCCGTTTTCGCCGGTTCGACAATCGAGTCCTGCAATTTTTCCCACTCTAATATCCTCAACTGTAATTTCGGGGGCGCGCACTGCCGCAACAGCGAGTTCGCAGAATCCGATCTCTACGCCACCCGCTTCATTGCCACCGATCTCGAGCGGGTCGGCATGACGGACTGCAACCTTAAGAGGGTGACTTTTTCCCACGCGCACCTTGCGGACGTCAATTTCCGCTATTCCAATATCGAAGATGCCCTGTTCGACCCGGAAAGCGGACTATCATGAAGATATTCACCTATTACTCGATCACCGACTTCTCAAACACCTATCTTTTAGGGCCCAGCGACGGTGGCGAAGCCGTGCTGATCGATCCCGGTGAGTTCGACCTTGGCCTGCTCAAGCTGATTGAGAAAAACGGCTACTACATCCGCCACATCCTGATAACACATGCGCATAATGCCCATATCAACGGCATCAGGACCCTGCTGAAGATCTACCAGGCCGACATCTACAGCTTCAATCCCACTATCCTTGATTATCCGGCTCGGCCGGTCCGGGACGGAGAGATCCTGCACCTGGGGGAGTTTTCCATCGAGGTCATCGAGACACCGGGGCACAGCAACGATTCCCTCTGTTTCCACATGGACCGCCTGCTGTTCACCGGCGATACCCTGACCGCCGGCAAGATCGCCGAAACCGATACGCCGGCTCTCAAGCGGCTGCTCATCCACTCTATTCAGAGCAAGCTTTTCACCCTGGAAGACTGTACTTTTATCTTCCCCGGGCACGGCCCCCCCTCCAGGCTGGAAATTGAAAAAAAGCTCAATCCCTTCCTTCGCTCCGGCGCGGCGCCTGGCTGATCACATCCTTGAAGCGCTCCGGCAGCTTGGCCTTGAAAATCCGGGGCGAGGACTCCCCGGGCAGCGTGATAACCAGCCGGTAGGCGTGAAGCATCAGCGTCAGGCCCTCCTTGCGGCCGTAGAGGCTGTCTCCCAGAACAGGGCAGCCGATGTGGCGCATGTGCACCCGCAGCTGGTGGGTGCGCCCCGTCCGGGGACGAAGCAGTACCAGTGAGAAGGCGCCGAAGCTGCGCAGCACCCGGTAGCGGGTGACCGCTTTTTTCCCCGCCCTCCGCGAAGCTGCGAAACGCTTGCGGTCCCGGGGATGTCGGCGGATCAGGGTGTCGATGACGCCCGCGGCCGGCTCGGGGCGTCCCCGCACCAGGGCCAGGTAGGTCTTGCGGGTCTTGTGACTGCGAAACTGCCCGGCAAGCATTTCCAGAGACTCCGGGTTCTTTGCGGCGATGAGAACGCCGGAGGTGTCCTTGTCCAGGCGGTGTACGATCCCGGGCCTTAAGCTTTCCCCGCTAAAACCTGAGGCCAGCTCCCGGCAGTAGTAAAGCAGGGCGTTCACCAGGGTTCCCGAGTGGTTGCCGCAGCCAGGGTGTACCACCATCCCCTGCGGCTTGTTCACCACCAGGACATTCGCGTCCTCATAGAGGATGTCCAGGGCGATATCTTCCGCCTCCAGCAGGATCTCCGGTGGATCCGTGTAATGGATTTCCAGGACCTCCCCCGGGGAAAGGCTTTTCCCGAGCTTGACTTCCCTGCCGTCAAGCAGCACCTTTTGCACGCGTTTCTTGACCTGGCTGCGGGAAAAAAGGCCCAGTCTGTCCGAAATATAGGCGTCGATCCTGATTTTTTCGTTGAGTTGGTCAGGAATTCTAATCCGCCGGACGTGCGTCTCTCTGCTCACGTATCTTGCCTATCATAAAATCCACCAGTGCGAAAGTCAGGGAGACTGACAGTGCTGAGACCAGAAGCCAGCGGGTTTCCGTGTCGCTGTAAGGCTTGCCTCCGTAGCGCCGGAAAGGCCAGGGAGCGTAGTCCTGGGCGACATCGGCCCCTTCGTTTTTGAGCACATAGAAATAACGGGAGATATCGTATGCTTCGAAGCAGAGAAAGAGGCTTATGGGCAAAGAACCGAAGAAGATGATCTCCCCCCGGCGCAGATCCTTGAGAAAGGGGGAGAACTCCTCCGGAGCGTATTCCTCCGGCAGCTCCTGCTTCTCGGCATCCTCGGCAAATCCGGCGGCTGCAGTCAGCAGCAGACAGAGCAGCAGAAGGGCCCTCTTCTTCACCTTGCCCTCATCCCTGCTTGGGCACCGTGCATGAGGACGGGCGCTGTCCGAAAAGCGCCGTGCCGATCCGGATCAGGGTGGAGCCCTCCTCCACGGCTGTCTCGTAATCCCCGGACATTCCCATGGATAAAGTATCCCAGTCCAACCCTTGAGCCCGCAGATCGTCGTAGAGGAGTTTGAGCGCCGCAAAGGCGGCGCGTATCCGCTGCCGGTCATCGGTCCAGGGCCCTACCGTCATCAGTCCCCGCACCCGCAGCCTGTCAAGGGTGAGAATCCTCTCCAGGCAGGCGCGCAGTTCCTTCTCCGTGCTGAAACCGCTCTTGGTGTCTTCAGCGGAGGTGTTGAGCTCCAGTAGGATGTCCAGCTTCCGGCCGGCTGTCTCGCAAGTTTGTTGAAGCCGCTCGGCGGTTTCATATTTATCGATGGACTGCACACAGTCGAACAACCGGGCCGCCTTGCCGGCTTTGTTCCTCTGCAGGTGCCCGATCAAGTGCAGGCGGAAAGCCTCTTCAGACTTCGCAGCGGCGAGCTCCGTGTACTTGAGCTCCGCCTCCTGAACCCTGTTCTCGCCGAACAGCCTGATTCCCGCTTTGATCGCTGCGCGGACCGTCTCGGCCGGAAGGGTTTTCGTCACGGCCATGATTTCGATCTCCTCCGCCCGGCGTCCGCTGCGCTCCGCGGCTGCGGCGATATTCCGCTGCAGCGCCTTGAGGTTGTTGTTTATCTTTTCCTGTTGTGTTGGATCCATCATTACCAGTGCATCTCCAATGCCGGCGGATAGGCCCTTCGAATTGCCAGGGTCAGGGGGATAGCCCCCAACACACCGGCCAGGTTCTGGAGAATATTCCCGGGCAGCTCCACCAGAGCCGCACCGAAACCCACCATGAGTGCGCCTCCGCCGAGGTAGCCTGCGCACATCACCAGGGTTCCGGCACAGGCGGCCCCCAGCCAGCGCAGCCTGAGCCTGGATACGGCCGTCGACGCGGCGCTGCCGGCGACAAATCCGGCTGCCAGCCCCTGCAAGCCGTGAACCACCAGTGATATGGGCGCCCACTGAGAATAACCGGAGATGATATCGGCCAGGGCGGTTCCCAAACCGCCGGCGAACAGCGCGGTGAAGGGCCCGAAGGTGAATGCGGCGAAATAGATAATCACGTCGCCCAGATTCAGATAGCCCCGGGTGGGCGCAATGGGAATGCGAACCGCGAAGGTGAAGAAAGCCGTGGCGGCGGTCAGCACCGACAGCGTGGCAATGCGCAATGCCGGGCTGAATTGAATTCTTTTTTCGTTGTTATCCATGATGGGGCTATTATAAACTAGATTCCCGCTTAGGGAAACAATACAACCATCAGCGCCAGGCCGGCGATGAGGAGAGAGGAAGCCAGCAGGTCGGTTAGGAAGGCGCGCCCGCTTTTCAGCTCATAGAAGGAGGAGCGCACGTTTTTCCTGCCGATACCCCTGGTTTCCAGGGCCATGGCCAGAACAGGGATACCCTTGACTGCCTGGATCATCACCGAGGTCATGGCGGGTATTTTGGCACGGGTCCTTTTAATGAACCCCAGGGAGCGGATCTCCTGCTCCACTCCCGCCAGACGCAGATTGTGCGCGTCCCGGACATTGCCGTACAGGCGGGTCAGCCAGGGGATGTAGGTCAGCGCCAGGGATAGAACCAAAGCCAGGGAATAGGAAAGCCCGAACCAGCGCAGTGAGAGCAGGATCTGCTCCGGCTCGGTAGAGCGCATGTATAGGAAAAAGACCAGGGAGATTCCGGAAAAACGCAAAACCAGGCGCAGGGCCGTTTCCAGCCCGGCGCTCGTATAGAGGGGAAACCCCCAGGGTGCCAGCAGCACCACCCCCTGCCTGTGGAAGGGCGGCGTCAGGATCATCACCAGCAAAAGCAGGGGAAAGATCAGCCGCAGAGGCAGGAGCAGATCCCGCAGGCCCAGGCAGAGCCCCCCCAGCAGGGCTGCGGCGCAGAAACAGGCGATCAGCCTGGGCAGGGGCAGGGGCAAAAAAAAGACCACCAGAAAGGCGAGCAGCACGAAGAGCTTGGCCCGCGGATCGATACGGTGCAGCGCACTGTTTCCGGACCTGAAAAAGCCGCTGACCATCAATCCGCCCCCTCCACCAGGGCCTCGAGCCGGGCCGCTCCCGCAGCGGACTCCACCGGTACGATCCCGCCGTCACGGAGGGTATAAATGCGGTCCGCCAGCAGGGCCGCAAGCTCCAGATCGTGGGTGATTATCAGGAGTGTTCGCCGGGGGGCGGAGAGCTTTTCCACAATGTCCGCAAAGTCGGCGGCCGAGATTCCCGAATCCCCTTCATCCAGGATTAAGAACGGCCGCTCCAGCAGATAGTAGACCGCCGCCTGCAGCCGCTTGCGCGCCCCATAGCTCATCAACGAGGGAGGCGCCTGAGGCCCGGGCAGCCTGAAAAGGCGAATCGCCTCTTCGACCCGGCCCTCGATATCGCCTCCGCGCTCCATTGTTTGTTTCAAACCGTAGGCCAGCTCCTCCCTGACTTCCGGCAGGAAAATCTGGTAATCCGGATTCTGAAACATATAACCGCAGAAGCGGTTGAGCAGCTCCGGATTTGCAGCCTTCCAGCCGCCGTTCCGCCGGATGCTGATCTCCCCGCTGCCGGCGGTGAGGAGGCCGCAGAGCAGTTTTGCCAGGGTACTCTTGCCTGATCCATTGGCGCCGATCAGGGCGATGGTTTCCCCGGCGCTGAAGCAGAGCTCGTCCACGTTCAGGTAAAAACCATCCGCCCCCGGATAGTGGAAAATCAGGCCGCGAACCCGCAGCAGGGGATCGCCGTCCGGCCGGGACCGTTTTCCCTGAGGCGCCGAGGTCCGGCGGCGGGGCGTCAGGAATTCATGTTTCCGCAGCCAGGAGCGGAAGGCGGGGCCCCCTGTCCGTCCCTGGTAGCAAAGCATCCTGCCCCCGGTCAGCAGACAGCAGGAGGTGAAGGCGTCCGCGAACAGGCGGTGCCACTTGGAGGAAAAAACCAGGCAGGTCTGTTCCTGGGCGCGTAGAAGCTCCAGGACCTCTTTCTTGGTACCGATATCCAGCTCTTCCAGGGTTTCGTCCATCACCCAGACAGCCGGCTTTAAAGCCATCAGGCAGGCCAGCAGCAGCTTCTTTTTCTCGCCCCCGGAGAGCGTCCCGGGACTCCTGCGGCTGTAGGCGGACAGGCCGGCCTGAGACAGTGATTTTCCCACCCGCTCCAGCATTGATGATCGCGGCAGGTTCAGGGCCTCCAGGCCGAAGGCGACCTCGCTGTCGCAGCGGCTGCGCACAAGTTGTTCCTCCGGGTTCTGAAAAGCCAGGCCTATTTCTTCGATCCGCTCGCAGGGCTGCCGCTCAGCCGCTGCCCGGCCATCCAGCAGTATTTTTCCGCTGCATGCTCCCCCGGAATAGCGGGGCACCAGCCCCGTCAGCAGGCGTGCCAGGGTGGTTTTGCCGCTCTCGGGCCGGCCCAGAATCAGGCAGCGCTCCCGGTGCCGGATATCCAGGTTGAGCTCTTCGAAAAGCGGTTCAGACGGCAGATTGGGATAGGAGGGGTACTGAAAACTCAGGTTCTGAACGGAGAGCAGCGGCTCTGGCATGTAGACCCGCCTGGGATCAGGTCCCGCCGCCTGAACTTCTGGAATGCCCGGTATGCCGGGTATCCCCGGCATATCGTCTTCCGGGCCGTCCCTGCCGCTGTCCGCTTCTTCTGTCCCGCCGCGGCCTTCCCTGCCGGACGTCCTCCAGGTTCGGAGCTTCTCCCACCCATACGGGGGTGATCCGGTTTAGCCTGAGCAGGCGTCTCAGCGAGGAGAGATCGTAAGTGGACACCAGGGTAAGGGCGATGCCCTTGCGGCCCATACGGGCGGCCCTGCCGGTCCGGTGGGTATAGATCTCGTTGTTCTGGGGGAAATTATAGTTGATGATATGGCTTACCTGGAGAAAATCCAGCCCGCGGCCCGCAAGGTCCGTGGCGATCATGACCTCGATGCCCAGGCGCCTGAAACGCCGGATGATGGAAGTGCGTTTCGGCTGTTCCAGCCCGCCGTGGATAATCTCCAGGGCCGCTACTCGTCCCTTGAGCTGTGTGAAGAGCTTGTCCGCGTTCAGGCGGGAATTGCAGAACACGATCGCCTGGCGGATCTTCTCCTTCCTCAGGTAGTCCAGCATGAACTGTACCCTGTCTGCGGGGCGTACCATGACAAACTGGTGCTCCAAAGACTGGGGCGCCCGCTGGTCCAGATTGAGCTCAATGATCACGGGGTCTTTCAGATAGGTTTCCGCCAGGTGCTTGACTTCCGGCGGCATGGTGGCGGAAAACAGCAGGGTCTGGTGTTCGTGAATCAGGCAGGAGATGATGAAGTTGATATCTTCCAGGAAGCCGAGCTTCAGCATCTCGTCGGCCTCGTCCAGAACGAGGGTTGCCACCGAGGAGAGGGAGATGCGCCCCTGGTAGATCAGATCGATAAGCCTTCCCGGTGTGGCCACCAGAATGTGTACGCTGCTCTGCAGCTTGGCCTTCTGTATATCCATGTCGAATCCGCCGTATATGGCGAAGGGATGTACGTCCATAAACTTGGCGATGCTGTCGATCTCCTCGACATACTGCAGAGCCAGCTCGCGGGTTGGTACCAAAATCAGAACCTGTATTTCGTTGTGCCCGGTGTCGATTCGCTGCACCAGGGGAATACCGCAGGCGCTGGTTTTTCCTGAGCCTGTTTCCGCGGTTGCCAAAAGGTCCTTGCCGGCCAGAATGTGTGACAGTGTCCGGTCCTGTATGGGTGTCAGCTCCGTATAGCTCATCTTTTCCAGAGCCTTTAGTATTTGGGGATTTAATTCTAGATCGCTGAATTTCATGGGCCAAGCTTAGCACATAGGACGAAAAACATCGAGGGCCGCTGTGTGTCTTTTTAGCCCCCGCATATCAGCTGCCGGTTGTATTTTATTATGGACAACTTAAAGCTTTTTCTTTTAAATATTCCACTTGTTGCATTTTCATCGCGTTTCACCTGCTCCGGCGGCCACTTGTTTTTCCCCTCCGTTCTGATACAATCATCTCCACATTAAAGCAGAATGCATTGATGTTACGGCGCGCCGGAATTAAACTGTTGGTAAGGACAGAGCAGTATGCGCAAGGAATCCCTGGAAGCAGTCATCGGCAGTCTCGACGATCATCAGCTGTATATCCTTTTTTTGGTAGGCACCGGCAGGCACGGGGGCAGCTTCCGCATCGACAGGACCACCGGCTCTCAGATCAAGCACCTGCACCTGATTTTCGATTACTACAACCGGGCGGAGATCTACCACAACGAATACGAACCCCAGACGGAGATGCACTCCCTGGTGGAGAAGACGGTGGTTCACAAGATCGAGCATGCCATCAAGGAATGCTACTATGAGCTTCCCGGCAGCTCGGAAAAGGGCATGAAGCAGGGTTTCAACTTCGATGTCCTGCGCATCGACGGCCGGGGCCGCTACAGCAAGGAGGAGTACAGCGGGCAAAGGCTGTCCAAAGAGCTCAAAGTGCTCATTGCCACTTCTAAAACCTTGACGATCATCGAGCGTGGCAGCCGCTCAGATATGCTGCTGCAAAAAACATTGGAAAGCCCCGGCAAGTTGAAAATCCACCGGGGAGACAAGTATTTCAGCGAGCTCAGCCCGGAGGAAAGGGCCCGGTACCGCATCGGCGACGATTACAAGACCGACCCCTACTCCTCCCCGGAAAATGTGCTGGAACATCACAAAGACTGATCTACGGAGAGGAAACCATGCCTAAACTCACCTACCTGGGACATTCGGCCTTTCATCTGCAGGGCAGCAAGGGACATCTGGTTATAGATCCCTTCCTGAGCGGAAACCCTTCGGCGGCGGCCCGCGTCGATGAAATATCGGTGGATTATATTTTACTGAGCCACGGCCACGGTGATCATCTGGGAGACGGCATCGAAATGGCCCTGGCCCAGAAAGCGACTATTATCGCTCCCTTCGAGCTGGCCAACTACTGCGCCGCCCGCGGCACCGAAGTTCATCCCATGCACATCGGCGGCGCCCACGATTTCCCCTTCGGCCGGGTCAAGCTGACCATAGCGCACCACGGCTCCGCCGCTCCGGACGGCACCTACACCGGGAGTCCCTGCGGTTTTCTCATTACCCTGGACGGCCGGACGGTTTACCATTCCGGCGACACCGGCCTGTTCTACGACATGAAGCTCATCGGCGAAACGAACAGCATAGCCGTCGCCCTGCTGCCCATCGGCGACAACTTCACCATGGGTATCGACGATGCGGTCAGGGCTGCGGAGCTGCTCCGTCCCGAGCTCACGGTGCCCATGCATTACAACACCACGCCCATGATCCAGGTCGAACCGGAACGCTTCATCGCCGCCTGCCGGGAAAAGGGTCTGAAAGCCCTTCTCCTCCCCGGCGGTGAAACCCTGGACTACTAGACGCGACCTTGCCAGGCGGAACGGTTCCCCCATAACCGGCCCTCGAGCTCCATACAAATTACCTCATTTTTCGGCTTTTCTTGACTTGCCGCACGCGCTGGCCTAAAGTAGAAGTTGAGCAAGTAACAGCAAGGAGGTTCATATCAGAACGGGCCTCTCCCTAAGAAAAAGAAACCGCCTGCACGACAACCTGACCGGTTACCTGTTTATCGCTCCCGCTCTGCTGCTGATCTCCATCTTCGGTATCTTCCCGGTATTCTTCACCAGCTATGTCAGCCTTTTCAAATGGCGCATTAAGAAGGGAGCCTTTCTCGGCCTGGCCAATTTCCGCAGCCTGTTCGGCAACCCCCTCTACCTGCTGCTGGTGCTGCTGTCCATCGCGGGCATTTTTCTGGCTCTCCGTCTGCTGAAACGAGCGAGCTTCCCGAACCTATCCGGCCCGGGCCGTTCCGGTTTTGGCCGGGCGCGGCTCCCTGCGGGGCTTGCGGTACTGCTCGGCTCCCTGGTGCTGTTCGCCGTTTTCCTGCCCTATTTCGCCGGCAGCGGGGACCGGGGCATGTTCAACTCACTGCGGGTGACTGTCTGGTACTCCCTGGGTACGGTGCCGGTGCAGCTCTGCCTGGGCCTGCTGCTGGCGGTGCTGCTGAACCAGCCCGTACCGGGCAAGCAGGTCTTCCGGGTGATCTACCTCCTGCCCTACATTGTTCCCTCCGTGGCCGCCGCGGCGGTGTTCGAACGACTCTTCTCCCTGCGCCCGGAATCCTTCGCCAACCAGGTTCTGGCTCTCCTGGGCGCCCAGCCCCTGCAGTGGCTGCTCGAGCCGAAAGGGATATTTTACCTGCTTTCCGGGCAAACCCTGGCGCAAAATGCCGTTCATCCGGTGGCGAGCTACTGGCTGACCTGGGCCCAGGGGCCGAGCCTGGCCCTGGTGTCCATCATGTTCTTCAACTGGTGGGTCTTCACGGGCTACTACGCCCTCATCTACACCAACGGCCTGGCCAATATTCCCCGCCAGCTCTATGAAGCGGCCCAGGTAGACGGCGCCGGAAGAGCGACCGTTCTCTTCCGCATCACCATTCCCCTGCTCTCGCCCACCACTTATTTTCTCACCCTCCTGGGCATCATCGGCACTTTCAAGGCCTTCGCGCATATCTATGTCCTGCGCCAGCCCGCCGCCCGCGGCGAGGTCGATCCCATGAGTGTGGAGATCTTCTTTACCTTTTTCCGCAAGTCACGCTTCGGCTATGCCGCCGCCATGTCGCTGGTGCTGTTCGTCATTGTCCTGGCCCTGACACTGATCCAGCGCCGGATCATGAAGAAGCGGGTTCACTATGGCTAAGCGCGGCGTTACACCGGGTTTGAAGCTCCTGCTGGTGCTGCTGCTGGCGACAGGCGCTTTCATCTCCCTGCTGCCCCTGCTCTACATGCTCAGCCATTCACTGAAATCCTTTGCCGAAACCATCACCCGGGTCAGCGCCATACCCTTCGATCCCAAATTCTGGCCCCGGGTTCCCCAGTGGGACAATTATAAGGTGGCCTGGAGCGAAGCAAGCTTCGGGCTCTATTTCAGAAACAGCGTAATTATCTCCGCGGTCACCGTGACCGGCATCGTGGTCACCTCCTCGCTGGCGGCCTACGCCTTCGCCAAGCTCCGCTTCGCCGGCAGGGACCTGATCTTCAGCATCCTGCTCGCCACCCTGATGATCCCCCAGACGGTGCTCTTGATCCCCAATTTCATCATCATCGCCAAGCTTGGCTGGGTGGACAGGCTCCCGGCGCTGACGGTGCCCTTTTTGGCCAATGCCTTTCATATCTTCCTGCTGCGCCAGTTTTTTATGCAGATTCCCAACGAGCTTCTGGAAGTCGCCAAGATCGACGGCTGCTCCCACCTGCGCGCCCTGTGGTCGATCGTTCTGCCCCTGTCCAGGGCGCCGCTCTTTACCGTGGTCTTTCTCTCTTACATCTACACCTGGAATGCCCTGCAGTGGCCCCTGGTTGTGACCCAAACGCCCCGCTGGCGTCCCATCGCCGTGGGACTGACCGTTTTCATCAACGAAGCCGGCCCGGAAACCCACCTGCGCCTGGCGGGGGCCATGATCGCCGTGCTGCCGGTTATCTGCGTCTATTTCGTCGCCCAGCGCCAGTTTACAGAGGCCATTTCCCGCAGCGGGCTGAAAGGATGATATCGGCATTTTTCCCGCCCTGGGGCGGGGATGGATGATAAACAAAAATAAAAGAGGTTTAAAGGAGGTTCGGTAAAATGAGAAAAGGTAAAAATGTTCTGATCTGCGCTTTGCTGGCGCTGCTGCTATTGGGCGCGGCCGCGGCGGGCTGGAGTGAGCCCCAGCAGGAAACCCCCGCAGCTGCAGTCGACGCCGACCCCACCGGCGTGGAGGTCACCTACTGGCACCAGTTCACCCGCCACCAGCAGGAAACCATGGAGGGACTGGTGGACGAGTTCAACGCCGCCAACGAGTGGGGTATTAAGGTCATCGCCGAGTTCGGCGGGCGCTACGACGATCTCTACAACAAGATGATCACCTCCATCGCCGCCGGCAATCCCCCCAACCTGGCGGCCGCCTACCAGAACCAGGCCGCGGGCTACCAGACCAGCGACGCCCTGGCGGATATCAAGCCCTATATGGACGACCCCGAATGGGGTTTGGGCAAGGCCAAGGCGGACTATTTCGAAGGCTTCCTCAACCAGGACATGAGCGCCCAGTTCGGCGGCATGATGATCGGCTTTCCCCCCAACCGCTCTTTGGAGGTGCTCTATTACAACCAGGACTGGCTGAAGGAAATGGGTTTTTCCGGTCCTCCCGAGACCTGGGATGATTTCTACGAGATGTGCAAGAAGGCCACAAATGAGGCCACCGGGCAGTACGGCTACGCCATCGCCACCGGCGCTTCCAATGTCTACGCCCAGATCATCTCCCGGGGCGGTGAGATTGCCAGGCCCGACGGCTCCGGCTATGACTACGACACGCCGGAAATGGCCGATTCCATGGCCTTCATGAAGAAGCTCTACGACGCGGGTCTGGGGCGCAAGATCGCCGAGCGTTATGGCGAGCAGAACGATTTCGCCAACTGGAAAGTGCTCTTCACCATCGGCTCCACCGCGGGCCTCCCCTTCTACGCTGGTTCCGTGGCCAAGGGCGAGCAGGGACCCTTTGCCTGGAGCGTGGCGGCCATCCCCCACACCACCCCGAAGCCGGTGCTGGACATCTACGGCGCCAGCATCAGCATGGTCAAATCGACCCCGGAAAAGCAGCTGGCTTCCTGGCTGTTCCTCAAATGGCTCACCCGTCCGGAGCAGCAGGCACGCTGGGTTGAAGCCACCAACTACTTTCCGGTGCGCAAATCCACGGTCGCCAGCCTGGGGGACTATATGGCCAAGAACCCCAACTACAAGGTCGCCTTCGACCTGCTGCAGAACAGCATCGCCAAGGCGGAGCCCCCCTTCGCGGGCTACGACGAGGTCCGGGACATCGTGGAGGCGGGTTTCAACAAAATCCTGGACGGCGCGGATATCGCCGCCACCCTCCGGGATATAGAGGATGAGGCCAACAGGGTGCACCTGGAGGCCGCTCCCTGAGCGAAGCTTTCATGTTGCGCGGGGCGGGGGTGCTTACTCCGCCCCGCCTGCTTTTTTCGTTTGCTTTTCCCGCCTGCCGTTCAGCCCCACTCCTCTGCCAAACCCAGGCAGGCCAGCAGATAGGACTTGAGCTCTTTGTTCCTCTGCGGCGGCTGCGGCCCAGCAGCCCGCAGCCCTCCGGGGGACCACAGAGCCAGCATTGAGCGGATCCAGGGTGTGGGGCAGTAGGCGGAGAGATGGTGCCCTCCCCTGCGCTCGCAGTCCAGGATATCGTCGCCGGGAGATCCTTTACCCGTGATATGGGTATCCGCCTCGGGATAAACGAAGCAGAGATATGGATCGGCCGCTTCTCCCCTGCGCCAGGCCAGGCGGGCGTCGAGCTCGCTGTTGGCGGCCTGCAAACAGTGCTCGATCTTCTCCGCCAGCTTTTCCCGCTCCGAGCCCGCACGGCGGGTTGGGTGCGGATTGGCCAACACCTGACCGCAGTCCGCGGGATGGTAATAGGCCTCGGAGCGCCTGAAATCGTAGCCCCCTGCATCGGCCCGCACCAAGCCCGCTTGAAAAAACAGCTCGTTCAGCTTCAGTACCCTGCGGAAGGGCGCCTGTCCGTGGTCCGAGGACACCGCCACCAGGGTGCGCTCATCAGCCTGCTCCATGATGCGTCCCAGATAAGCATCTAAAAGCGCGTAGCTTCGCCGCGCTATTTCTGCGCCCCGGCCCGCTGGCCAGCTTTGCTCGATCTGGTCCAGGTAGGTATGGCTGAGCTCGTCAATCAGGGAAAAATAGATCATGAACAGCCGGGAGGGTAACGTGCCTGTCAGCTGCAGAGCCAGATCGCCGATCTGGGCGGTCACCCGCTCCGGTATTGCCAGCTCCTGCTCCGGGGGCAGGTCTTCCCGGCTGCGGGCGTAGCGGAATAGGCAGCCGTGCATGAGCGAGCGAGGCACCTTGATTATGCCGGAGCGCAGGCGGGGGTTGAGGCGCAGGTGCACCCTGGAGGAGGGAAACACAAAGCAGTCGCTTTTGCCAACCCACTGGAGCAGAGCGCCGCCGCGCCGGTTCGGCCGAAGCTCCCGGACCTCCCCCGGAGACAGGGCTTCGGGAGCCCGCCCGGCCTGAAACAGCCTCAGCCCATCCTGCTCGAGCTTTAAACTCATGCCGGGGACAGGGAGGCGCACGCGTCCGCCGCCTGGGTTCAGGGCAATCAGCCCGCCCCGGCGGCGCTGGTGCCGGTAGCCGTCCAGCAGCAGGTCATAGGCTCGGGCCCGGCGTGCCCAGGCCCTGTCCTTGCGGAACACGGTGTTGACCAGGGTATAGCCCTGGCCGTGTTGTTCCAGAACTTCCCAGAGCGGGGCGGCGCCCCGGGGCGGAACCGCGAAGCCGGAGACGCTCCGCCCCGGCCGGGCAGGCCCGGCGGGCATAAGGTAGCCCCAGATGCCGTTCTCCCGGGGCTCCGTGCCCGCGACCAGGGCTCGCAGAGCCGGTGGGGTCTGGCAGTTGGGCTCCGATGGCAGGGTGGGACCCAGGTAGCCCTCCCGGGCCATGGTCCGCAAAGCCGGGCAGACGCCGGCTTTTAGGCAGCGCCGGGTCAGCTCATACCCGGCAGCGTCGAGGATAACCCAGATAATGCGTTTATAGGGCGCCCTCAAGGCGAGCCAATCCCGGATTCCCCGGCCAGCCGCTGCTGCAGGGCGGCGGCGGCCTGATCTATGGAGAATGACAGGTAAGGTATACTCTGCCCGGGCGAGCGAACCGGCACAGGCTCCTGTCCCGGTTCCAGGCGCAGATTCACGAAAGCGGATCCTTCACCGGCGAGGATTTCGGGCAGTTCTCGCTCCAGGTCCTCCTGGCGGTCGAAATCGTAGACCCGCTCGAAGCCGGCGGCTGTTGTCAGGGCTG
>Ga0272441_10004129_pt1 | contig 26717 bp, 19 predicted proteins | sample SSMProp6N_FD_193582 | JGI IMG/M metagenome (GOLD analysis project Ga0272441, IMG submission 193582) | Marine sediment archaeal communities from Little Sippewissett salt marsh, Falmouth, MA, United States - SSM-Prop-6N | ecosystem: Environmental > Aquatic > Marine > Wetlands > Sediment ... | reverse complement strand
GGTCTATCAGATGTATTTTTTACTGTCACATGAAAGAAGATAAGGCGCGGTATTCTGTAAGCATGAGCGGACGATTTTTCATTTATGAAGATACGGTTTTTCAGGAGTTCCTCCCACTGGTCCGGGGTGAGCGCCTCCGCGTATATGTCACAGTATATTGAACGTATGAGTCCCCTGCCGTCCTCAAGTACTTCCGTGTCATGCCGGGATTGCGGCTCAATGCGGTGAATTATGCCGTGTTTCCTTGAGCAGGTTATCTGGGCCGCGCACACAGGAAGTATAAGGATAAGGATTTTTATTTTAAGGCTCAATTTCATAAGATACCCGGTTGATGCTGCAGTTCTGGCGGACACGCCGGAAAAGGGACTTCGAAAACATGCAGCGGTTTTTCAATATGACAGGCATGATGGTATACCTGTCAACCGAAAAGTATATATAAATATGTCAATGCTGCCTATAATAAAAAAGAATATTATTGCAAAAAGTCAGTATGAGTGTTACAGTGTCACGGTTCAAAAATATATGCGGGTAATAGATTTGAGAAGACTTAAGATCGCATTCACCCTCCTTATTGCAACATTCATTTTCGGGATAATCGGATATCATGTTGTTGAAGACATGTCATTTTTTGACGCCTTCTACATGACTATTATAACGATCAGCACGGTCGGTTTCCAGGAGGTAAAGGTCCTGTCCCCGGCCGGCAGAATCATAACTGTAATAATCATCAGCACCGGTATTACCATTGGCGCCTACAGCATAAGTACCCTGCTGAGAATGCTCATTGAGGGTGAGCTGAGAAAAACTCTCGGGAGAAGAAAAGTGGAAAAGCAAATTGCGAAACTGAAGTCACATTTTATAATATGCGGCTACGGCAGGATAGGGAAAATCATCTGCAGGGAGCTTAAAGAGAACAGGATTGATTTTGTTATCATAGATAACATGCCGGAATTAACCGAAAGCCTTGAAGATGAAGGGGTCCTTTACCTTCCAATGGACGCGACCAGTGACGAGACCCTTGTACTCGCGGGAATTGAAAGGGCCAGCGGCATTGTGCCGGCGCTCGGCTCGGACGCGGAAAATATTTTTATCACTCTTACTGCACGGGGAATAAATCCTGATATCTTCATACTCGCAAGGGCGTCAGAGGAGAAGAACGAGATTAAGCTGAAGCGCGCGGGCGCCTCCCGTGTGGTATCTCCATACCTTATCGGCGGGAAACGTATGGCCCAGGTAATAATCCGTCCCACTGTTGTTGATTTTATTGATATCGCGGTAATGGAGGGGAGCCTCGGCCTTCTTATGGAGGAAACAACCATTAAACCGGATTCAGATCTTATCGGCAAGAACCTCATCGAAAGCAACCTCAGGAAAGACTACGGGGTCATTATTGTCCTGATTAAGAAATGGAACGGCAAGATGATATTCAATCCTCAGCCGAACGAAATACTGGAATCCCGGGATGTGCTGGTCGTGCTGGGGAAAAGGGATGACATGAAGCGGATGAACGGGGTTATGTAAGTTTTTTCCTCTGCTCCTTCATTACCCTTGAAATATTCTTTATCAGGTCGTCAAGCTTGAAGGGCTTGGGCATGAACAGGTCTACAACATTCTTATAGGCGGACAGGTCTTCTAGCATCCAGCCTGACAGAAGTATAGTTGCTGTTTTTTCGCTGATTTCCTTGACCCTGGCTGACAGTTCAATCCCGGTGATCCCCTTGATGTCATAATCGGTTATGACAAGATCGCATGGATTTTTACGGAAGTCATCAAGCGCCTCCTGGCCGTTCTCATAGATGAATACCCGGTTGCCCATCTGGTCAAAGAGTTCGAACATAATTTTCTGAAGGGCCTGCTCATCCTCAACAATTATAATGTCCAGGTCCCTCAGCCTGAATTCACCGTGTATGGGCTCGTCCTCCCTTTCCCTTACTATCTGCCTGAACGGGAGCACCGCCTTGAGAGAATAACAGTCAGCGGATTCTTCCTCAATTATCCGGATCTTGAGTTTCTGAGCTACCTGGCGTATGTCAATACCTGAAAATATCCCCGGTTGTTGCTGATCTTCCGTGGTCCCCTCCTTGTTGACTGCAACAGTAAGTATTGTTTCCTTCTCAGTCTGGAGACACAGGGAGAGGATCCCCTTTTTCTGGATGAGATCGGCTACCTTCAGGATTATGGATATGAAAATTTCACGAAGGAGCCGTGTATCTGTTTTTATAAAAACATTGGAGAAATACTGTTTTTCAATAATAACCGATCTTCTCCGCTCATTTTCTTCCACCTTGAACTGCATACGGGCGAACTCGACCGCGTCTTCCAGGATGTCCACCAGTGGCTCGGTTTTCGAGTCCATGAGGGTCCCCCTCTCCCCAAGGAAGTTCTCGACCCTCCGTATCTGCTCGATTATATCAACTGCTGATTTTTCAATAAGGCGTATCCCTTCTGTCACTGAGTCCTTTTCCGTAATCTGTTCAAGGAGCTGAGTTCTGCTCATTATAACATTTACAGAGTTGTTCAGGGAATGCAGGAATCCCTTTGTAATATCACTGAGTACCTGGACCCTGTTCATGCTGCTGATCCGTTCATTGAGTTCCTTGATTTTAGTGATATCTTCAAGTGTGATTTCCACGCTCGTGATCTGGTTGTCCTGTATAATAGGATACATTACAATGTTCACGATATTTTCTTTACGAATACGGGTTGCGACCTTGACCTCGCCTATCCTCTGGAATGGCTGATCCCCCGAAAAAATATCATTTACAGAATGCTTGATGCGCTCGGATTCATAGATGAAAAAGGAGTCAAAAGTCATTGCCTGCCTGTCAATGATCTCGTCGCAGGTATAGCCTGTAAAACTTTCAAGTGAGTGGCTGCACTTGAATATTTCAAGGGACTCGTTGATCCTGAAGATCGGCATTGGTGAAAATTCAAAATGAAGGTTGTCGTACTTGAAATTTTCGTCTGAAATAATGGAGAGTGTTGAACGGTCAAAGGAAAGGATCCGGTCGTCAACGACTTTCATCAGCGCGAGGATCGAGTATACGGCAGCATCCCTGATCAGTGGAAATAGATATATCTCAATCGGGATATTGCTGCCGTCAGGCGAATTTATTATGGCAAAACACTGGCTGTGTATCCCGTTTCGCGCGTTCAGGTATGACTGGGCTACACGTTTACGGTATTCGGGAAAGAGGGGCTGGTCCCAGTCAAGGCGGTAGTCCCCGTTATCCGCTTTCATGAACTTCAGGAAGCTGGTGTTGGCATAGGTGAGAATTCCGTCCATGCCTATTATGCATACCGGGTATTTCAGTGACTCGAATATATCATATTCACGAAAAACGGGAGACATCTGGTCTCCCGTTTGATTTTCATGGCTGTTACTCATATATTTAAGCCTTAATTTTTGATCCAAATGCTCTACAACAGGGCCCTTTCATTGATAAAGGACTTTTTATCCTTTTTAATGTTTACGTCAACTGTTTTTGAGGAAAGCACTGAATTATTGTAACCGATAAAATCAAGCTTTACCCTGTGTTTCCCGGGTTTCAGAAAAACGCGTGAGAGCTGAAGGTTGGCAGGAAGCGTGTGCCAGCACCTCAGGTCAGGCTTCATCTGAGAAAAGAGCGCGGTCCCTGTGCCCATGCCAGCGGCCAGGCCGATCAGTGATGAGTAGCCCCCGAGTTTTTTTGAGCGCTCAGCAAGTTTTTTTGCAGCAATACCCGCTGCAATTGAAGCCGCAGCCTTTACCACTATTGATGCGGCAACCTTTCCCTGCAGCCTGCTGTAATCATCCTTCAGGTTCTGGATCGCGGTATCTTCTATGTCTTCAAGCCTGACCGTACTGTAGGTACTGCCATCAACTGATATCCTGACATTTTGAGTTCTGTTTGAGCGTTTTTTAAAATAGGGTATGGGATTTTCCGCAGTGGCAAGCGTGGTCAGAATCGCTGCGATTGTGACCCCCTGCTGCAGGGAAATACTGTTAAGGGATACTCTGATCGAGTTTTTCATTGCGGGGTCAGACATGAGTTTGCCCCGGGATTTTTTAATGGCGTTTCTGCCGGACTGGAAAATCATGACAAGCTCACCGGTACCTTCTGTGCCTGAATCCTTTTTCCCGAACTTCGCTAGCCACTCATCGTAATCGTCCGTGTAATCGAGCTTTTTTGAAAGGCGCTGAAGGTCACGCTGGACCATTTGAAGCCCGGGATTCAGCTGGTATATCTGCTTGTACTCAATGTATGCGAACTCCCTGTCATTGTCATCGTTTTCCATGTCCCCGATAATTTCGTATGCTATAGCTGTCAGGTATTTAGCCATAATGTTCTGCTTGTAGCGGGCAGTGCCTTTTTCGGTTTTAATTTTTGCAAGCTCGTTATTCACTTTTTTGAATTCAACGCGCGCATCTTCACTGTCCCCGACCATGAGGAAGTTTATGCCAAGGTACATGTGGACCAGCACCTTTTCAAAATCTTCACCCCTGTAGTTCGTTTTCCTCTGGTTCGTGAGCAGCGCCGCGGCCTGCTTGCTTATGCTTATCGGCACAACTTTCGCGAGCCTTCCTGCGGGGAGCAGGACCTTGTTACTTTTTTTATAGTCTTTTCCAGCATGCAGCATGTAACCGCATTCCATCATGAAGAGGAGCTGGTCTCTCCCGCTTTTATTTACCTCGGGAAGTATCATGCGGGCCGCCTCAAGAAATTTTCCCTGGTAGAATTTCTGCTCAGGTACCTTCATGACCTGGCGGTAATCCTTTGATGTACAGCTTGATATCATAACTGCCAGGATCAGGCATAATGTAAAAGGATAGGTCTTTCTCATCATTTAACCTCTCGTGTTGTTCATCTTTACTCTATTTATAAGTTAAGCAGGAAGTGATTACTTATCTATCAGGGGACTTCTAAAAACTACTGATATGATTTTAAAATTAAAGAAACTACTGGTTTTTAGAGATGCCCATAATTAAAGATAGTAAATATTAAAAGAGCAGGCAAACAGGCCTGCTCTTTTAACGCAACCGGTTTTAAAATGATATTTTGTCAGTCTTCGTGGCCTTCATAAACTCCTGCCTGTCCTGCCACAGGAGCCTTCCTGTTCTCAGCTCTTTCAGTTTAAGGGTGACTACCAGGTACTGCAGCTGTTTGCCTTTAACGAATCTTACATTGTCGCTTATTTCTCCATACAGGAAAATGTTCGGTGACTGGAGTTCCCCTACCGGGATTGCGTATTCGGGATCTATCATACCGGTCATCCCTTTTTCCATTTCAGATATCGCATCCTTGTTGTATTCCGCGTCAATGAACTGAATGCGTTTTTTTATAAGACTGGTTACCATTTCATCAGCGAGTATCCTGGTGTCAATGTGTTCGGATGTACGGTTCCTGATCTTCTTCACCTGGATCAGCGTGGGCTGTTTCCAGTCGTTTTTGAGGTATTTATAAAGTGAACCGACCATGGTGTTGACTGTGGTCTTTATTTCCTTCGGGCCCCATGTGCGTGAACCCTTGTCCTTGCTCGCGTCCCTGTATTGTGTTCCTCCGCAGCCAGCGGTCACGAGAACAAGTGCAATCATCAGATATGACATTTTCTTCATGCTATACTCCTTCTGGAATGTAATTGTTTATTGAGTGAAAGGTTTATTGGAATAATTGTAAAATCTGTAATTACATCTGTCAATTAAGTATCACAAAAAATGTTCAAATTTTTCCAGTTATACTGCTGCTGATTATATCATTTACAGCGGAGACTGATTCAACAGTATCCGTATTTGTGATTTCAGCGATAAAGTCAATACTGCCGATTGAATGCCTGTAAAGCGGATCGTAATATTTTGTGAGCAGTATCTCAACAAAGGGGGCAAGATCTCCCCTGTTGAAAAGAGCGGTCAGTTCATCAATGGTTTTCCTGCCGAGACGCGCACTCAGTGTGCTGACAATTCCCGGTACCCGCTCCATGTCGCTGTTTCCAGTGTAACTATCGAGAATGATCTCGATCCTTCTCTGCATGGGGGCCGTGATCAGTATTGCCGGTGATGACTTCATCTGCCTGTAAAGGCTCGGGGGTATATGGAGGTTCCCTACCTTTCTGGACTCGCCTTCGATGACTGCCCGGTCTGCTGAAGCAAGTTCCTGCTGCCGCATGAAGAGGAGGCTTTCAAAACGTTTCTGGCTGTTCTGGACCATGCCCAGGCCCCCGAATATTGAGCTCCTGTGTCCGGCCATGCCTTCGAGGTCTATGCCCCGGGGCATGGATTCGATTATGGCTGTTTTTCCCACGCCTGTCAGCCCCTGCAGAACAAAGAGGGGAGGGGCGAACGTGAAAGTTTCCATGCATTCATGTATATACCTGCGGTATTCCCTGTAGCCCTGCCCGAGCCGGTAAGCATTGAACCCGAGGGACCCTGCCAGGGCCGCGATTGAACGGGAACGCATGCCACCCCTGGCGCATACAAATACAATGTTTCTGTTTTTGTGGGCACTGATTGCTGCAATTATTTTATCCAGCTTTTCACCTACAATGCTGCTCCCCCTGATAACAGCGTTGTCCCTGCCGCTCAGGCGGTAGAGAGTCCCGACCTCGCTGCGTTCGTCATCACTGAAAAGGGGGATATTAACGGAACCCGGTATGTGGTCATTGTTGAATTCCACAGGGGCGCGCACATCAAGGTAGACCCTGTTTTCAAGTTCAAGTGATTCTTCATATGTGATATCTGTAAATTGCGACATGTCTGTTCCGTTCTTTTATATGCAAAGCCCTGTGCCGGGCAGTCAGGAGCCGCTCTCGCCCCGCCTGAGCGGCATACGCGCAGTAACGGTTCCTGTTGAAGTCAGTTCTTTCAGCGCCCTGATCAGGATTGAAACATATTCCTTCATCGAAGGGGCAAAGAGAAGTGGGTGAAAATCCTCCCTGCTGAGTGTTTTCGTGAACCCGGATTGCCCGTCAAATCCCCCGGCGGAAAATTTAACGTCGTTTTCCATCATCGCCTCAAATATGTCAAGGGGAACCGCGTAAATCGCGTCCACCTCTCCGTCATTGAATGAATAGCTGGAAAGGTCCCTGTTGTCCAGGAGGAGGTAAATGTGCTGCAGTTCCCTGTGGAATATTTTATCAGTCACCTCTTCATACCTGAACCATCCCAGGTCTGTCATGTCACTGTCCAGGGGTGAGATGCCGATCTCTTCCATGGCTTCCTTCTGGATCTTGTTCTCCGTGATCCCCAGGGGTACATGCCCGGCAACAGTGATGTCAAGGCAGTCCGGGAACATGTCCTTGGACGCGGCCCTTTTCTGGAACAGTACTTCAGGCCCTTTTTCGTTCCTGGCTATCCAGAGGTGCACGCCTTCATGCGGGATCCCCAGCCTGTGCGCCTCTTTCCTGGGCACGCCCTGTCCCGTGGGCTTTATCTTTTCCCAGTCCCACACCTCCAGGACCTCACCTGCATGTTCATTGTCCATTTACGGTATTCTCTCTCCCTCTTACGGTTGTTCAGGTTTTACATGCCGGACAAACTTCAGCGCAAGCTTTTTTTGCTGAAATTTTTACTTCCGGGTTCCGATGTGAATAGAAAGCGGTCTTAACCGCAATTGATACACATATGAATACACAGAACAGGCATTTTAAAAAGAAGATTTTTCCGATCGGAATATTCCTGATGCTTTTTATCGTTGAATCGATAATTGCTACAGGGGCAACTGTTGCGTATTTCATTTATTCCGGTAAAAAAAGGATAGATGTTATCGAGAGCTATACCCGCAATTATTCCATAACACTTGCCGAGGCCTTTGCAGAGGTGGCCGGGTTCAGTTACAGGGCAGGCTCATACAGGGACCTTAAAATTCTTTTCCGGGAAAAGATCCAGGCCAATACAATTGACGAGGCCTTTTTTGTGCTCAGGGACGGAAGCCTGATTGTACATTCAAGCAGGGAAATTGAAAAGATGCTCAGGGGCAACATCGCCAATGACGAGTTCGCCTACAATATCGACCTTATTCTTCGGCCGGTATTTAAAAAGAGCAGGAAAATCCAGTTCACCCATTACAATATCATGGGTAAGATTGTCCCATTTACAAGGGATGAAAGGCGCCTCCTGAAAAAATATATGTACAGTGATATAAATACACTGGGCTGGCTTATAAGCAGGGCCGTGTTTGTGCGCGGGAAGCCGGTAGGCACGGTAAATTTCATCATAAGCAAGGACCGGATTTTTGATTTTCTGCTTGCTCACATTGAGGAGAGCATGCGTTTTCTGATATATGCTCTGTGCGGGGCTTTTGTCCTTTCCCTTGTCGTGTCCATGGTGGTCCTCATGCGTTACAGGAGCATACAGGAAAAGACCCGTCAATCCCTTATGGATGTGAAGCCTGCTGAAAAAGAGGAGGCAGGGAAGGGCCCTGCTGAGATTGCAATACCGGAAGAGGACAGCGTGTATACTGTTGCGGAGATTGTTCCTACAGGGGAAGATGAATATATTACCATAGAGCTCCTGTCAGAAATGGAAGATGAGAAGCCGGGGATGTCCCCCGGGGAAGGATACCTTGAAGCGGGTAAGCTCCACAGCCTGAACGGCACAGACAGGGGAATCGGTTCAGCAGCGGGACATCTTCCCCCTGAATCAGGGCTCCTGCCAGACAGAGAAGTCAAAGACGCGATACCGGTAACCAGGAACGGAGTGCACTGATGGTATTTATCAACCATGTTGAAATGCTTGAGGGCAGGGCCGCGGTTGTTGAGATAAAGGGGCCTCTTGACGAGGAGACAAGCCCTGACTGCGAATTCTACATAAACCAGCTGCTTGAACGCTCCATACTCTACATACTGGTAGATGCGAAAAAGATAGAATACGTGAGCGCGGAAGGGATCGGCCTCGTCCTTTTTCTCCAGAAAAAAGTGGACGAGGCCAGGGGAATATTTGTTATCTATAACCTGCCAGGGGAAATACTTCAAATCTATTCTATCCTCGGATTTGACAAAATATGCAGGATAGCTGCAAACAGGACCGAGGCCATGCAGATAATTGACCGCCAGATCGAGCTTCGTGAAAATGAAGATGAGACTGCTCTGGCGGGTGAAGAACCCGGAAATGCGCCTGCTGCCCCGGAAACCCTGCAGCAGGAGAAAGTTAAGGAAGAAAATGAGCAGCCCGCATTCTCCCCCCTGGTAATTGAATGCCGGAACTGCGGTGCCTTTATCCGGGTGAAAAACAGCGGCACTTTCATGTGCCCGGACTGCAGTACTGAATTCACTGTAGGCAATGACCATTCAGTGGATTTCCACTTATAAAACATCAACAATTCATCACCCCCTGCGGAGATATCATAACAGCAGCCTTTTTGCTTGACTTCAGGACACAGGGCCGTATATTTATCATTCCCGGGTTAAATACCGGGAATGATTAAATTTTGAATATATGCGCGAGGCCTGTATAATGCCTGTACCTGAAGGCAGGGTTTTCGAATTCAGCGGGGATGAGGGTATTCGCGCTGAATTCCTGGAAACCATCACTTATGAGGGTAATCCCCAGGAAATTACATATGAAACCGAAGAGTTCAGTGCGGTGTGCCCCTTTTCCGGTCTGCCGGATCTCGGCAGGGTGACTATTGTTTATATACCGGACAGGAGCCTTGTTGAACTGAAATCCCTGAAATATTATTTTATATCTTTTCGCAATGTGGGGATTTACCAGGAGGCGGCCACGAACAGGATATTCAATGACCTGCGAGACTGCCTTAAGCCAGCATACCTGAGGGTAGAGACTGAGTATAATATTCGCGGTGGCATAGTATCGACCTGTGTCATGGACTCGGAAAAGCTGTAATATACTTCCCGTTTACCGGGCGTGCCTGGTCCTCTCTTTTTGCGGGACAGGCACGCGTTCAGAAAAACTTGTTAACCCGGGGTACATGAAAATGTCCAGATCATTTATGATACCGGTCAGGATACTGGATTCACTTCTTGACAGAATCGCGGCCATTGGGGGGGCGCTCGTATTTGCACAGCTTCCTGAATTTATGGTTCAGTATATTCAGCGCCTGGGAGGGCATGTTGATGAGCTTGAACGGATAATCGTACAGTACAGGCAGGCCGCAATAGAGAGCGGCACCGGGGTTGCAGCATATATCCGTCTTCACCTTGAATCGAAAATCCCTGAATTCGTGAAGACCGGTAAGATCATGGGCGATAACCTTGAAAGGTATGAAGAACTCAGGGCGGCCTTTGACGCCCTTGTCTCGTCCCCCCCCGCTTTACGGGTCTGCTTTTTTTTACGTGGAATTAACTGCGATATCGCGGCCGAGACAATGCGGGATTTTACACCGGGGCTTCCATTGAATATGCAGGGAGCTGTATACGGGGCAGCAGGGCTTGCAGCAGGCATGTTCCTTTACTTTATCGTTAAAAAGACTTTACAGCATACAGTACTGTATGCATCTGGTAAAATAAGAAAGCATACAAGATGAATAATACTGGATGTCCCGTTAAAAAAGGGATGATGCCGGAGTGGACACAGGGAAGTTGAGATGAAAAGGCTGATTTGTTATATTGCATTACTTATTATTACAGTGTCAGGCTGCGCAGGAACGGGAAATCTCCTGCTGAATGCGCCGCTGCAGCATTTCATGATATCCATTGAGCAGGACGGCGCTGCTGTTGATATTGTAAATAACAGGGTCTACCTGGGAAAAAAGCCCTTCGCCATTGTTGTGACCATGGCAAATCCGGACAGTGTTTTTGTGAGCGCCTCCATCAGCCCCAAATCCTTTGAGAGCGCATGCAGCGGCATGCGTGTTGATGAAATTTCCGGGTTTTCTGAGGAGGGAATTACAGAGGAGCTTTTCAACAGGGAACAGGTCCTTGTTTTATCAGACCATTCACCGAATTTCTGGCAGTACACAAATGAAAATGAACACCGTTTCAGTGAAGTTTCCAGTGAACAGGGCGCGATCAGGTGCAAACGTGTAATCTCCTACATCCAGGACCTTGACAGCAAACGTGAAAAAATGCAGTTGTCAGATTTCAAGGGACGACATCTCTACCTGGTATTCATGAAACTTGAATGGAATAAGGACTACAGTAAAAAAATTGAAAAGAAGAGAGTGTGCCTTGAACTTGTGTTCAGCGACAATGACCTGAATGTACTGTTTAATAAGGGGACTCCCAAAAACTATTAGTATGATGTCCCCGTTACAATGAGGAATCCCAGTGAAAAGTGAAGAACTCATGATCCCCTATGACAGGATGAAGGAGCAGGTCGAGAAGGAGCTTTTTGCCTTTATAGAGGCCCTCCCGTCAAGGGAATCATTTGCGCCGCCGGAATTCTCTTACGAAAAGGGGAGCTGCCGTATATCATTTCCCGTTCCATTTCTCAATGAGCAGGTCCTGTTCGGGTTCCTTGTTCTTATGAAACAGTATATTAAGAATGTCCGTGTCCACTCGCTTGACCAGGGCTATTACGCGTTCCAGGCCATGAACAGCAACCTCTTTAAAACAGAGAACATGCTGGATAATTTCAAGATCGAATTTTTCAGCCTGTCATCCTCAGCAAGGGCGGAGATATCAAAAAAGGGAAACCTGTCCCAGGAAGAAGTAAACTTCGTTATTAATCTGTACAGGAATGCCCATTCCGCACTTGTTGAAGACCCGCGCCTGCGGCTCAACAGGCTCGGCGCAAGCGTTATCCAGGAAAATTCAAGCCTTGACTGGGATTATATAGCCGGATATGAAGAGGTGAAGCGTAAGATACGGGAGTCAATTATACTTCCCCTGAAAAATCCAGACATGTATGATTCTATAGCGCGCATGACAAGGAAGGTCTATGAAACCAACCGCCCACGCGCCATTCTCTTTGAGGGCCCACCGGGTGTTGGCAAGACAACCGTGGCCAGGATAATTTCCGGCGAGGTCAATGTCCCGCTTGTGTATGTGCCAATTGAATCAATTATGTCCAAGTGGTACGGAGAGTCTTCACAGAACCTGTCTCGTATTTTTGATGCATCAGAGGACATGGGCGGGGCCATAATATTCCTTGATGAAATTGATTCGCTTGTTGGCTCCAGGGACCAGAACATGTTTGAGGCCACCAGGAGGGTCCTTTCAGTCCTGCTCCGCAGGCTTGACGGCATTGATTCAGTGGAGACCACCATCACCATTGGAGCTACAAACAGGAGCGGAGACCTTGACCACGCACTTATCAGCCGTTTTGACCAGACCATACAGTTCCCACTGCCTAACGCGTCTGAACGCGCGTCTATTTTCGGTAATTACGCGTGTCACCTCAGGGAAGAGGAGTGCGCTGTACTCGGAGAGCGGAGTAAGGGGCTTTCAGGAAGGACCATAAAGGATGTATGTGAATTTGCCGAACGCAGGTGGGTAAGGAAACTGCTTGTCAAAAAGATGGATCCGGCTCCACCGGCCTTTGAGTACTACCGCCAGACAATAAGGCTCTGGAATAACAGCACCAACTGATTTATGAATGCCGCAGGTGAGTGGACCGCCGGTATGTATTAATCCTTGACTTTTACGTCTTTATGTTCAATCTTTGCGTGTTCCAGGTATTCAGATTGCCCATAATCAATCCTGAATATAAATATTTACATTAAATAGAACAGGCTGTCCTCAGCCAGGGGCGGAGGAGAGGGCACGTGTATTTATACCGGTATGGCGTTCTGAAAATGCCGGGTGATACGGACGTCTGTTTAATAAGAGGCAGGGATCCATGATTAAAAATCTCCATGAATTTTATACAAGCCGCTGCGAGGAATATTCCGAATGCTTTCTTTTTGACAATTCAATTACATATAAAGAGGCCGGCAGGCTTGCCATGGGCAGGGCCGCCTTTCTTCAGTCGCAGGGACTTGGTGTTAATGATGTAATCGGGCTTCTCGCCCCGAGTTCCGCGGAATGGTGTATCACCTACATGGCTGTCACAGCCATAGGCGCGATAATTCTTCCCCTGGACACGAACCTGCCCCATGATTCATATGATCCCATGCTTGAAACTGCAGAGGCAAAGGCGCTGTTCGTTTCGTCAGAATTCAGTCAGGTGACTGGCCGGCTGCCCCTGTTTGATCTCGCGCTTGATTCATGCATTGACCATGAAAGCGGGGTGGAGCTTCCGGACATCACGGATGATCATATAGCTTCCATAGTTTTTACCTACGGAACAACCGGGCAGCCCAAGATCGTGAGCCTTTCACACCGCAACATATTCTGCACAGCTGTTGCCACATCCGAATTTCTTGAGCTGACACCGGACGATCTCCTGCTCTGCCTGCTCCCCCTGTTTCACGTGTACGCCCTTGACGCAAATTTTATCGGACCGTTTGCGGCCGGCAGCGCCCTTGTTTTTCAGCCCTCTCTCAAGGGCCCGGACATTATGCAGAGCCTGGCTGATAATCCGGTGACCATATTTCCTGCAGCGCCCCAGCTGTGGGAACTCTTCATGGACGGCATCATAAACAAGGTAAAGGCCGAGTCCGCGGGAAAATACAGGCTTTTCATGTTTTTCCTGAATAACGCCCGGCTGTTGAGGATGCTGGGGCTCTCATTCCTGGTCAGGAAGGTATTCAGTCCTGTGCATGATATTTTCGGACGGAGCCACCGTTTTTTCATCAGCGGCGGAGCCCCGCTCAAGCGGAAATACGCGGATTACTACAGGAACATGGGATTTACACTTATAGAGGGGTACGGCCTCACTGAAACAACCGGACCAATATCCCTGCCTGATTACAGGAAAAACGTTATCGGATCAGTGGGACGGCCCACAAAGGGCAACCATGTAAGGATTAAAAAGATCAACAGTGACGGTTATGGAGAGATATGGCTGAAGGGTGATTCTGTCATGCCGGGTTATTACCGTAATGAAGAGGCAAACAGGCAGGCGTTTGATGAAGACGGGTTTTTTAACACAGGCGACCTGGGAAGGCTGGACAGCAAAGGGAACATATTCATAACAGGGCGTTCAAAAAATGTTATCGTGCTTGATTCAGGCAAGAATGTCTATCCCGAGGAGCTGGAATCCTGGTACAAACGTTCTGATAAGATCGAGGAGATCGCGGTTTTTGGAAAGCGTATAAATTACAAGGAGACCGTGTTTGCCGTGATAGTGCCCGTGGAAAAAAATGATGAAAGCTTCAGCGTAATTAAAAAGGAGATTGATGAGCTGAACAGGGGGCTGCCGGACTATAAAACAGCCAGGCGTTTCGCTCTCTCTTTTGATCCGCTGCCTGTGAATTCCACGCGCAAGGTGCTCTACAGCGAGGTGGAAAAACTCCTGGAGAGCGGTGCATTAATCGAAAGTGAAGGCGCGGCACCGGCCAGGGAGGAACTTTCAGGCACGACCCCCCGCGAACGCGCTGTTGTTGATCTATTGAAAAAAAGGCTGGGGGAAGATGTCCTCTATACAACCCAGTCCCTGTCGGATTTCGGCATTGATTCCCTTGGCATGATCGACCTTGTCGTTTTCCTCGAGGAAGAGCTCGGTGTCTCAATAGAAACAAAATCATTTATTGAACTTACGTCCCTGAGGGCGGTTGTGGATTTTCTTCTGAGCAGGGAGGATGCTGAGGGTTCAGTAAAAGAACGTATCTTCAGCGGGGACCTGCATGTGCGTGCCCACCGTTTTCATAATCCAGTTCCAGACCTTATCCTTGCGCTTATTTCTCTTGTATCACGGGTGTGCTGGAAATTCCGTGTTATAAACAGGCAGTACCTGAGGCCTGAAAACAGTATAATCGTGGCAAATCACGTTTCCTTCCTTGACGCTGTATGGATACTCATGTCAATACCCTTGAGGTTCAGGAAGGATGTGTATATTATCGCAAAGGACCGTTTCGCGTCTCTGAGATATTTCTTTCCTTTCTTAAAGGTAATATTTATTGAGATGGATTCCATATCCTCGGTTAAAATGTCCGCGGACATGCTCAGGCAGGGCAAGTCCCTGATTATATTTCCTGAAGGCTATATATCCGTGGACGGGCAGCCCGCGGAATTTAAAAACGGGGCAGCCTACCTTGCAAAGCATTTTCATTCGAAGATTGTGCCCGTTACGATTAACGGAGCTCACGAGATCTATCCGCTGAACAGGAAACTGCCGATATTCATTACCGGTTACACAGCACATCTTCATGTGGGTGAACCCATAGACCCGGATGCGTATTCCACTGTGCGGGACCTGAACGAGGAAATGCACAGGGCGGTCAGGGTCAACCTGTCATCTTCAAAGAACTGAAAGGGGCTTTCCCGCGTATCTATCCATCCGGAATTTGTCACATATACTGTGACATGATTATTCATGGTATGATCAGGTAATAATTCTTGACACCCGCTTCATGGCGGGTGCTATTCTTTTTTTTAAAAAATTTACAGGTGCATATTCAGGACTTCCCGGTAAGATCAGTTTTTTGGGCTGTATCGGGGGCCATAATGACGGAACAGGAATGCTATGAAAAATCTTTATGAATTTTACCGCTCAAGGTGTGATAAATACAGTGAAGAGGTGCTTTTTGACAGGACCATAAGCTACGGCAGGGCCTTTGAGCTGGCAATGGCCCGTGCAGCTTTTCTGCAGGAACAGGGACTTGGCGCTGGTGATGTTATAGGGATACTCGCGCCCGGTTCAGCGGAATGGTGTATTACCTACATGGCAATCACGGCTATCGGCGGTATTGTACTGCCCCTTGACACCGGTATCCCCGGAGAGTCCTGTGTAAAAATGGCCATTACCGTGGATACCAGGGCCGTGTTTCTTTCTCCTGAATTCCGGGACCACATTAAGGGAGTGCCGCAATTTGATATTTCCATGAAAAGCAGTATCGGAGACGCGGGCGATGTTGTAATCCCTGATATCACAGAGGAGCATATCGCATCACTTGTATTTACCTCCGGCACCACAGGTTCTCCGAAGATAGTGAGCCTCACGCACAGAAATATATTCAGGACCGCAATTGCTACATCAGAGTACCTGGAACTGACGACCCGTGATCTGCTCCTGTGTATTCTTCCCCTGTTCCACGTGTACGCGCTTGACGCGAATTTTATCGGTCCATTTGCAGCAGGAAGTTCACTGGTGTTCCAGCCCTCTCTCAAGGGCCCGGATATAATGAAGAGCCTTTCTGAAAATCCAGTGACCATATTCCCGGCAGCGCCGCAGCTCTGGGAACTCTTTGCGGACGGGATAATTAACAGGGTCAGGGCCGGTTCAAAAGTTACTTACAGGCTCTTTATGTTTTTTCTGAAGGCCGCGCCTGTTTTACAGGCCGTGGGATTGTCCTGGTTGACTAAAAGGGTGTTCGGACAGGTCCATGATATTTTCGGCCGCGATCACCGTTTTTTCATAAGCGGCGGAGCCCCCCTGAAGGAAAAATACGCCCGTATCTACAGGAACATGGGCTTTACCCTGATAGAGGGATACGGGCTCTCGGAAACAACAGGACCGATCACACTCCCTGATTACCGCAACAATGTGCTTGGCTCTGTGGGGAAGCCCACACCCGGCAATCATGTCCGCATGAAGAACATCAATAAAGAAGGCATTGGTGAGATATGGCTGGGCGGTGATTCAGTCATGGCGGGTTATTACCGAAATGACGAGGCCAACAGGGAGGCGTTTGACGAAGATGGATTTTTCAATACCGGTGATCTCGGCCGCCTTGACAGTATGGGAAATATATTTATCACCGGCCGTTTTAAAAATGTTATAGTGCTTGATTCCGGCAAAAATGTCTATCCCGAGGAACTCGAATCCTGGTACAGGCAGTCGGACCTGATATCTGAAATCGCGGTTTTCGGCAGAAGGGAAAATGGAAGGGAAGAGGTTTTCGCTGTTGTTGTGCCGGCCCGTAAAACAGGGAACCCCTATCCTGAGATAAGGGAAGAGCTTGCGCTTCTCGGCCAGGGGCTTCCCGCATATAAGAGGGTCCGGCGGTTCGCGCTTTCACTTGAGCCCCTCCCGGTAAATTCAACACGCAAGGTGCTCTACAGCGAGGTCCGCAGGCTTCTTGACCAGGGCTATTACCAGTTAAATGAAAACGACACCATGGTATTCCGTAACAGGCTCATGGGCAGTTCGCCCGCGGAAGAGGAAATCGTGGACCTGTTGAAAAAGAAACTGGACACGGACGAGCTCTATTCAAGCCAGACGCTTGATGATCTTGGCATTGACTCACTCGGGCTTATAGAACTCATCGTGCACATTGAAGAGGGCGCGGGCGTCTCCATTGACACCGGGAGATTTAAAGGCCTTCAGACACTTGAGGAAATAATTCAGTACGTTGCCGGTATAGAATGTGAAAGATCGGAAACCATTGACAGCAGGATATTTTCCGGCGAAATCGAGATAAAACCTCACAGGATATTCAATCCCATGCACCATGTTCTGCTTGATGCTGCGGGATATTTTTCCAGGAAGATGTGGAACCTCCATACGCTTAACCGGGAACGGTTTGAAATTAACAACAATATTATTATTGCAAACCACCAGTCATATCTTGATATCATATGGATAGCGGCTGAACTGCCACGCAAGTACCGAAGGGACATATATGTTACAGGTAAAAAGAAACTCAGCTTTCTCCGTTTTTTCTTTCCCGTGCTCCCGATAATTTTTATCGATAATAACAACACCCTGGATGTGCTTAAGGCAAGTGCCGATATACTGCGCCAGGGTAAATCCCTGGTTATTTTTCCTGAAGGCACTCGCAGCCGCGACGGCAGCCTGAACAGTTTTAAAACAGGGGCCGCTTATCTCGCAAAGAATCTCGGCATTCCTGTTCTGCCTGTAACCATAAACGGGTCCTATGAAATCTATCCGCCGCACCGGCGCCTGCCAAGGCTGCGGCGTTCTCTTAACGGGCATCTTGTCCCTGGTGAAATCATTGACCCCTCAGATTTTAATTCTGTTGAGGAACTGAATGCTGAACTCTACAGGGCCATTGACAGGCAAAGGCTGAAGAATTGATAATTATGGTTCTCTATTTTTAACTGTAAGGGCAATTTTTATTGACTCCGCCGGTGTTCGTGCTATCCTGTAAGAGGTTGCGTCTTTGCAGCCATGGCAGTGACATCACCCGGAGGATAAGCATAATTGAAACGCACGATTTCCAGCAGCCTGTGCCGCTTCAGGGTTTCGGAAGAACATCTTATAACCGATGACCTGGTAAAAGCGGAAATTGCTCTTGCCTTTGAAGAGGGGCGGTGTTATGATTTTTACCCGGACAGGGAAATCATGCACCGTATGAAACTCGGTGATCCCGTGGAGATATTCAGGGACCGCCTCATAGACGTGCGGAATGATATTTTCAACAGGGTCGCGGGCGGTGACCGCAATATGCTCACGATCCTCAAAAGTGACGCGCGCCTCTCATCCCGGATTATCGCAGCAATGACCCACATATACCGGGCAATTAATGAGGGAGATTTTACCACGCTCCCGGACCGCAGGTTCGTGGTAATAAAAGAGAGGCCCGAATTACCCACCCTCTTCCACGTGTCCCCTGAAAGTACAGTACTGGCCCATGTGGGCCAGGGGCCGCCCTGGGGAGAGATTCCCACATTATACCTGGGGCTGAAGATTTTTGATGCCCTTACAGTGGAACAGAAAAAGGGCAAGGGTGATATTATTGAAGCATTCCGGCTTCTCCTGATGGTGGAGGAGCGGGCCATTGATATGGGATATTCCCACATAGAGGTTTATACGCCGAAAGTTTCCAGGGCCCTTAACAGTCTGCTCGACAGTGTAATTGAACATGCGTCACAGTTTGTGACGGAAGAGGCTGTTGAAATTCCGGTCAGGCCAAAACCCGCTTTCAGTGATGCTAACCGTAAAGCCTTTCTCCGGGACCTTGATGCGCGCATGGAGCATGGAAGTGTTAACTTTGACTATGAAAAAAACCTGCGGGCAATAAAGAGACTGGAGAATGCTGCGAGGAGATTTAAAAAGGCCGGGGATGAAGTATCCCTGCATGGAATAATGCGTATCCTTGTTGCCGCGTCAGGCCATGATATTCATGAGATAAGGAACAGGGCGAACATCATCCTGGAACGACTCCTTTCCCCAAAGGAGTATGATGCCCCGCTTGCGACAAGGTTCATAAACCATATTTCGGGAGAGGTGCACCGCTTTAATTTTGAACTGCCCCCTGATCCGTCAGGGTATTTTGTGCGAATCTACAGGAACAGCTCGCACAGGGGACTTTCCTTTCAGAAAAACACTGATACATTTGATATTGAACTTTCCCCTGCCCGGGAAGGGCAGGGATATTCTGCTGAACACTGTTTTAAGACATACGGCCATTACGATTATGTTGTGTGCAGGAAAAAGGGAAGGGGATTTGAATGGATAACCCTTGCGGGGTGCAGCGGCAGGATAAACGTAATCCCGGACGTGCGCGGAGAGATTATCCTGGAGATATTCACTGATATACACGGGCATACGCGTGCCTACTGGAATGACAGCAGCGGGCATCCGGGTCTGCTCTATAACGAAAACGGTGAAGTTATCCGCCTGGGAAGATTTTCAGATGTTACCGAACACATGCAGGAAATCAGGAACAGGTACAATATTACAGCAATATATCTCCTGGGTGTACAGAAAAGGGGAAACAACAGGGAGGACTGGGCCCCTGAAGCAACATCCCCGTCACCCTTTTCTCCTGTAAGCCTTACTGAAATTGAACCGGGCCTGGGCGGTGAAGAGGAATTCAGGGAACTTGTGGACAGGGCGCATTCACTGGGCATAAAGATTATTGTTGATATAATACCGCACGTAAACCGGAAAAGTGATCTTATTGATGATTCTCTTGTTGTCAGGACATATAATACAGACGGGGAACTGGTTGTGCGCGCGTCAACCGATGGGCGGTACGGGTCATGGAACGACGGCAAGCTCCTGAACTACAGGATGTTCAGGATATGGGAGTGGCTTGCAGAGTCTATTGAGACGCTTATTGAAAAATACGCAATAGACGGTATCCGGTTTGATTCCGCGCACGCGGTTCCAATAATGATGAAGAAGAACAATTTCCCTTTTGTGTATGACCGGAAGAGGACCCATGACGAGATGGTTGAAGGGACAATTGTTGTGAATGAAAGGGAGGATGATCACCTGATAACCACGGGTTTCTATGACTGTTCATGCAGGGACATTATCTCTGTCCCTCTGCACTACTACCTGATGCTGAGGATAGAGAAGAAACTGAAGGAGAAAAACAGGAAATTTTTTATAAATATTGCGGAGTGTTACTGGGGCCACGAGCGCTACCTTACAAGGACCGGACTCGTCCCCTATAATTCATCGCTTTTCAAGGTGTGTGAATCAATAATCCACGGCGAATCGGACGTGCGCCAGATATATCATATATATGACAGCTATTTCCCCTCAGCCCTGCCACAGGGGACCAGGATGCTGGGAATACTGGGCAACCATGATGAAAGGCGCGCCATGAATACTTTCGGGCCGCGGGGGCTCAGGGCGGCAGCGGCCCTCACGATATTCATGTCCGATATTATCATGGATTACGAGGGGGGCGCTGAAGGCGAGGGCTGGAAGGTCTTTCTTGATAATATATACGTGAACTGGAACCAGTTTGAGATCGCCTCGAACAGAAGCATTGATGATTTTTACCGCGAATGGTACAGCTTCCACAGGAACGAGATAGGCAGGGGTTATCTTGTGTGGACCAACAATAACATGGTAGCGGCATCAGTCAAGTTTACTGCTTCGGGGATATGGCTCGGCGCCTTTAACTTCTCAGAATCAAATGAGAACGTGTCCATCCAGTTTGATAATCCTGAACTGCCCATACCGGATCATGTCTTTTACCGGCTATATGATCCGCTCTATTCCGGTTTTACCGGTAAAAGCGGCTACTACAGGGGGAGCGAACTCAAGATATCACGGGTCAATACGGTTGTGTCCTTTACAGAACGGGTAAAAGTCCTGCGCCTGGTTGAAATTGATGAGAGCGAGTATTATGACGAACTGCTGCGTGACTCACTGATACGTCTTTCAGGGATGTCTGAAGTGGATAAAATCGGGTCTAATTTTTCATATACAGAGATCGCCAGGTTCTGCAGGAATTACAGTGATATCGCGTCCTTTATTAAATTAAAAATACTGCCTCTTTTCAGCGAGGATGACCACGGTATACTTGAACTCGGGCTCAAAAGGGCGACATACTACCTTTTCAGAAACGGGATACTTGACGGCTCCACTGTTATTGATTACGGGAGCAGGATGCTCAGGGACAGGGACCCTGCAGTAAGAAGCATAGGAAAGTCTCTTAACGAACACAACAGGCGGGGCCCTCTTGTTTTTCTGTCTGCGGAAGCTGATCCCTTTTCAAAGAGCGGCGGACTTGCAAACGTGGTGTATGAACTGCCCAGGGAGCTGGCAAAGCTCGGCGAAGAGACATTTGTTATAAGCGGATATTACCGGCATGGAGATGAAAAGTCATACAGGAAAATGCTCAACGCGGTAAAGAAGTACAACCTGACATACACCGGAAAGAATGTCAGGTTTAAAATGCTTGACCAGGAATATGAGGTGGGTGTTCACAGCGCGGATGTAGACGGGGTGACATATTACCTTCTTGAGCATTACGAGTTTTTTAACGGTCTCTACTGGGGATATACTGCTGAAGAGAAGGTAAGGAAAAGGGTGGCTTTTGCCCGGGCATGCGCTGAGGTCATAATGATTTTCGACCTCAATCCCCGCTATACTTTCACCAATGACGCTTATATCGGACCTTTTAACGGAATCGTAAAATGTGATCCATATTATATAAACAGCCCGGCTTTCAGGTATAATACATTCATTCATATTATACATAATGGCGGATGGCAGTATTTTGACTCCTATGACCGTTTTGAAAACGGATTTGACCTTTTCAGCTTTTTCAACCTGCCCGGGTGGCGTGCCGGGGAGTTCTCTGATCCGGTGTTTTCCGACCGCCTGAATTTCATGGCTACAGGCGTACGCTTTTCGGACAGGACCGCTACTGTAAGTCCCTCTTACGCCAGGCAGATTGAGTACGCATGCGACGGAATGGAGCACCTGCTGCATGATGTCATAGGAATAAGTAATGCCATAGGTTCTGATTTCAGGTCAAAGATTACAGAGTCTTTCGAGGCCTCGGGGTTTGTCTCTGACATACTGCCCGACTTCAATGAGCATGTCAGGCAAAACAGTCTCCTGAGTGAAAAGCTTGAGAAACGTTATCCGGAAATACTCAAAGACCCTGCTTCAGTACACCTGATCGAAGATGAAAAGAGAAGGTATATTGTTACAAGGATGAGGAATAAGCTCTTCCTTCAGCTGCAGCGGCACCTGAGGGTTGATCCTGACCTGATTCTTTTTACAATGATACACAGGATTGCTGAACAGAAGGGTTTCCAGCTTCTACTGGAAACATCAGAGGGGCTTTTCAAAAGCCTGGGTTTTCAGGCTGTTATAGGAGGGGCTGTTTCGTCAGGTGACAGGCGCGGAGAGGAGCTGGCACACGGACTGTACCAGCTCGGTGGCTATTACCCTGACCTTGTTGATGTTTCACTGGGATACCAGGAAATCAGTATCCCCATCCTCTGTTCCGACCTTTTTCTCATGCCCTCAATGCATGAGCCCGGAGGCATATCTCAGCTCGAGGCTTTTGCCGCAGGCTGCCTTGTTGTTGCGCGGGCGACCGGAGGGCTCAGGGATACAGTGTCACCCGTAATAATTAATGATGATTCCATCCACGGGAACGGGTTTCTTTTTTCCGATTTCACAACATGGTCTTTTTATGATGCAATGGGAAGGGCGTCGCTCTTTTTCAGGCAGAACAGTGATGATATCATATACAGGGCGCGCAGGAACGCGGAACAGTCCGTGTATTACTGGGACCGCCCGGCCCGGCAGTATGTTGAAACAATATACAATATGGCTGAAAAAATCCGGGTGCTGAAATGACATTGTGGATTTCCCGGGAATGGCGCTTTTGTGACGGCCCGTATTAATAAAAAAAAGCGGGATAGAAACTATCCCGTTTATTGCAAAGGGTCTTCTTTGACTGCCCTTTCTTGCAAGGAAGACCGTTGGAGCGTAAAATGATTTACTTCTTTTTATATCGGTTTGAGGCCGTGAATCATTTAATAAAAAGTATATGCACGAACAGGAAAAAATGCCTTAAGGGCGTATTGGCCCTCATACTGGTTTCCGGTGCTGTATCCGGATGCGCCACTGCCGGCCAGGGAGGGGATACTGTTGTTCACAGGATACTTAAGGACGTTAATGGAGAGCCTGTTGTGCCGCGGGAGGCGAACAGGATATTTATTGTGCCACCGGGCAGGAGTATGGAAAATCCCGAAATCGCGGAAAAACTCTTTATCCGTATACGCAGGAACATCAGCATGGACGGGAGGCTCGCGCTTGTTTCCGAAAGGGGGGGTGCTGACCTGGCGCTGGAGTGGTGTATCCGTGATTTCAGCAGGCATAACCTGGTGTATGGGGACATGGGCCGTCCCGTGAAGAAGAGGATACGCGTAGTTGCGGGTTTGCGAATGTATGACCTGAAAAAGGGAGTTCTGATATTTGATGAGCCGGATATACAGTCATTCAGGGAATATTCTGACATCATACCTCCTGTTGAGACAGAATCAGCTGTAATAGAATATATTATTGACAACCTTGCAAATCGTATTACTGCTAAGGCGATTACAGGCTGGTATACTGAATTTATGACGCCTGCTGAAAGGGGTAGGAAATAGTGGCTGCAAAAAAATATCCAAACGCGAAACAGCTGCGCAGAGAGCTTGATAACAACAGGCTCGGCGCGTGCTATCTGTTCCTCGGGGAAGAAGAGGGAGAAAAGGACAAGTGCATACAGAGGATTTTAAACCTGGTATTTCGGGAAGGGCAGGACCGGACCGGCTCTGTAGGGCGGTTTCACCTGGAAAACGGGGAGTTCATGCAGGCGGCTGATTTTATCATGTCAAGGTCTATGTTCAGTTCTGAACGCGTCTGCATCATGATGAACATTGACAGCCTGAAACCCTCCAGGGAAATCGAGAACCTTATTGGAGAGGTCCTGGAAAGTGTTTCTGATGATTCGCGTCTCATTATGACTGCAGCAGGGGTAAGGCCGCCAAGGATATTCTCAGGGGATCAGCTTGAATCGATCAAGGTAGTCCAGTTCTGGCGCTACTTTGATAATGACATGTTCAACTATGTGAAGACAAATGTGGAGAAGCTGGGGGGGGCTATAGATGAGAGGGCGGTTGAGCTTTTAATTGAACTCACAGGAAAGGACATCAGAAAAATTGATGATGCAATTGAAATGATCAGGTATTACGGTGTCCCGAAGCTGGTAACCATGGAAATAGTGAAAAACCTCATTCATGACACCAGGGACGTGAATGTGTTTGAATTTATCGATTCTCTTTTCAGGCGGGATCGCCGTTCCCTTAATATCCTCAGGAAGATGCTCAATGACGGGGTCCCTGAGCTGCAGGTGCTGTACATGATCCAGAAACAGGCAGAGACGCTTGAAACATACTACGGAAACTGCGACAACGGCATGTCAAGAGCAGATGCAATGGAGGCGTGCAGAATTTATTCAAAAAACAGGGACAGCTTTCTCAATTATACACGCAACTATCCACCTGCAAGGGTGAAGAAGATATTCTGCATGACAGCATTAGCTGACTACCAGCTGAAGAGCGGAGGCAGGTCCAGGGGACTTGTTTCAAATCCTCTATTCAGCCTTGCCACTGATATTCTCGTAATGCAGTAAGGCCCTGCCTGCTGAAATTATTCAGGTCCGGGTTTTATATTGTAGGGATATTTAATTTTTTCCCCGCCATTTTTATTTTTTTCTGCTGAATTTATTCTCTCTACCTGAGAGCATGACTGGCTCATTCAGGTTGGTATGCCAAGCCTTGGGAGGAGCCATCTGTTAAGTAAAATCCATACAGAGAAGAATATAATGAGCCAGATCAGTGATTTCATAAATTACTCTTTAAATATATAATTAAATAATTATTATATAAAATAATAAATTAACGGATAATCGTCAAGTTATTTTTAATAAATCCCTGTTCTGTTCATATATGAATTGCAGGCAGGAATGTACAGTGCCGGAAAAAATACTCATCACCGGCTGTCAGCCGGTATAATGGACTGAAGGGAAAAGGACATATGGCGCGCATACGGACCCCACTGTCTCAATTTCGCTACTGAGCTCCATCTCCCCTGCGAGCAGGCTGAAAAAGTTATCAGATATCATGCAGTCCTTGACGCGCCCTGTAATTTCCCCGTTTTCAACCAGGTAGGCAAGGTCCAGGGAAGCGGAAAAATCCCCTGTAAGGGTATTGGACTGTCCCAGGCCGATAAACTGTTCAACCAGTATTCCCTTTTTGATTCCTCTGAGCATGCTTTTATACGGAATGTGTCCGGGTGCGACTGTAACTGTGCTGAAAGATGGATAGGGGAGGGATGCGTATCCGCGGGATGCATTCCCGCTGTATTCGAGCCCGGTCTTTTCAGCGTTTCTCAGGTCAGTGATAAATGTCTTTATTGTTCCGCCCTGTATGAGATTTTTTCTGACAGAGGTTACGCCTTCATCGTCAAACGGGAAACTGAAAGGTGAATCCGGCAGCCGGGGATCATCAGATAATGAGAATGCGGTGCTGAATATTTTTTCACCAGGTTTGTCAGCGAATGGAGAGATCCCCCTGTACACGGAACGCGCGTTAAGTCCGCTGCCGACTATACCGAGCAGCCTTGCAAAAGCACGGGGGGTCATTATTACCGGTATTTTCCCGCTCGGTACACTCTGTATTCTCAGTGCCTGCTCTGTCCTGAGCATGACCTTTTCAGCAAGATCCCTGTGGTCGCCCGGGCTCAGGGAGGTCCTGCTCTCCCATACTCCAAGCCTGGAGCCGTCATCCTGAATAAGCGTCAGTGAAAGTGAAACCGAAAATGACGTGCTGCGGTAGCCGGAATCCATGCCCCTGGAATTGACAATTCTCATACTGCCTGAAGACGCGGAAACGCTCATGTCAACTGTTGATTCAGGGAAACGGTCAAGAATGCGCGCTATGGTATTCTCGCAGGATCCTATTTCATCCGGGGGTGAAAATTTATTTATATCATCACTGGCGGGTTCGAAATCGGCTTCCGCCTTTTCGGGTATGGTGAAGCTGTCAGGTTCACCATACCCTGCAAGTTCCAGGGCCCTCTTCGCTGTAACTGCCACCCTGTCCCTGTTATTGGTATAGGAAAAACCGGTCTTACCGCTGACATTGGCACGGAGACCGTATCCGCTGTTCTGTCTTTCCGTGATTGAGTGCAGCCTGTTATTTTTAAACGTGAGCGGGGTTGTTACACTGCTGATCTCTATCACATCAAACCAGGAAGCGGTCCCGGATAGTATTTCCGCTGCTTTATGAATCATTGTTTTCCACCTATGAGTACATCAGAAATCAGCATATGCGGGCCGCCAAAGGAAACCGGAAGGGGACCCTGCCCACCCTTGCCGCATCCGCCCAGTCCTCCGAACATCCGGAGGTCGTTCCCGATAAGCGCAATATTGTTGAGAGTGGTAAAGACATTTCCTGAAAGCACTATGTCCCTGTACATCCTGCCCTTTCTGCCGTTTCTTATCTCGTGACCGTATGCTGCTGTAAAGGTGAACATCTCCAGGTTGGTCTGTCCCCCGATTACATCTGCAGCGTATATCCCGCTGTCA
>Ga0272441_10004128_pt1 | contig 26723 bp, 33 predicted proteins | sample SSMProp6N_FD_193582 | JGI IMG/M metagenome (GOLD analysis project Ga0272441, IMG submission 193582) | Marine sediment archaeal communities from Little Sippewissett salt marsh, Falmouth, MA, United States - SSM-Prop-6N | ecosystem: Environmental > Aquatic > Marine > Wetlands > Sediment ... | reverse complement strand
GTTGACAACGGCAACATGGCAGTAGACGCCATCAAGATTGTTGATTGTGGGCACACATCGTTTTTCGACACCATCGACGCCGCCGTTGACGCGCTGATGGCCGAAGATGCGGGGGAGGGGGAGTGATGTTGTACTCGGACATGGAGTCCGCGCTCAAGACCGCGAAGAAAGAAATCGACCGCCTCACCGCCGAGCTTGCCGCCGTCAAGGAAGAGTCAGCGGAGACGTGCCGCATGCTGCTGGAGGACAATCACCGCATCGAGGTTCAGCTTGCCGATGCGCGGGGGTTGTTGGATTGGATCACGGCAAACACCACGCTCCACAAGTCAGTGGAGACGGGGTACTACGTTGACCACTACGAAGCGAACGTACTCTATGACGAGAACCTGCATCAACAGAATGTTGGAGAAAGCATCGAGGACGCGATCCGCGCCGCCATCGACAAGGGGAAGGGGGAGTGATGGAAAGCATAATGGCCGAGCTAGGCTCAATCACAGCCAAGATGATGCGAGAACGAGACGAAAAGATAGACCGCCTCACCGCCGAGAACGCCGCGCTGCGGGAGTACGTCGAGATCATCACCGACGGTGGGACCGACTACCCGGAGACGTGGGACGAACTCCATCGGCTTGGCCTCATCGTCGAGGTTAAACCGACTCCAGAGTTTACCGACGAGTGGGGCGACGACGTTGGAATGTGGGTGCTGGCGTGGAAGGCGGGTGGGTTCGAAGCCATCGACGCGGGGAAGGACGGTGAGTGATGCACAGAGAGTCAAGGATTTATCGTCAGATTGGACATTTCCTGATGCCTTCTAGCGGGAACCTTATCACAAAGAACAAGCAATTATCAGAAGAACTATGCAGGAACATCGGTGCGTTCTGCGGACTTGGAGGAGTGATGGGTAGTCATGAAATGTACATTGATAAATTGAACGAAGATATCACCCGCCTCACCGCCGAGCTTGCCGAGTGGCAAAAGCCAATGCGACTGCGAGCTACAACCGAGGGCGGGCTTATCACAGACATCTACCTCGCAGACGAGGACGGCGACGGGATCGACATTGTCTTAGATGCACAGTGCATCATGGATAAATTCAATGAGGGACGGCGGGAGCTTGCCGAGGCGAAGAAGGACACGGCGCGGCTGGATTGGTTGGACCACTATCCGGCGATCATTCGGTATGCGGCAATTGTCGGCAGTAAAGTCCGTCCCATCATTGACAGGCACATGTACGAATGTATGTCTGATGCCGAACGCGCCGCAATCGAAGATGCGGCCACTCCGGAGGCGAATACGGGTTGCAGTCCTACCTCGCCTCCCGCCATCGACGAAGCGAAGGGGGAGTGATGCAAGTACACCTCATCGTCCACTACGCAGGGGAGCGTCCATTCATAGCACGCAAGCTATCAGGCAGCCATCTGTCAGAGGCTGACAAAAAACGAGCCGTCACCCTGCTTGAGAAGTACATGAGACAAAAGGCGAAGCCATACAAGATCGAAGTAAAGGAGATCAAATAATGCTACTAATCATGTGGGCAGACCGAGATGACATCGCCGGAACTGACTCTCTGGATAAGCTGGAAAAGCTGGGCGAGGTCATCACTGATTCGGATGATGACGACGCTCTCAAGAAGTTGATGGATCTTTTCATGACCCAAGTGAATCCAATGAACGAGGGGTACGTGTACTTCTTCGACGGAGAGTATGGTGATGACGGCTCCTTCAACAGCCACCGCCATGTCGTCAGACCTGTAGGGCTGGAAACCAATGTCGTCGCATCGCTCGACCACACATCCAAGATCCTGGAGGCATAGCAATGAGAAAGTGGACAATCACGATCGAGATCGATGAACACATGTTCGTTCAACACGATTACAACGACATCGTCGAAGAAATCAAAGACCGAATCTCAGACGATCTTCCAGCCTTATCAGAGGTCGAGATACAAGAAATCAGCGACATCTACGTCAGCTCAGGCTGGTCCAAGTAGTTGATTCCTCAGCACTTATGTGCTATAATTAACAGATGAGTGGGGACTGACCCACAACAAGGCTACGACCCGGCTTGGGGTTTTTGCGGACTACTTTCCGGCGTATCCTTGTGGTCAGTCCCCATTTTTTTGGAGATGCAATGGTAAGAATTGAACACTGGAACAATAGGATTCTCTGTCGTTACACACCGTACGTAATGAAAGACATTCTCAAAGCACTGCCAGATGCAAGGTGGGAACGGAAAGAGAAGGCATGGTCGTTCGCGGCTGTGCCTGAAGCTGCGCTCGCTCTTGTCTCTTTGTTTCCTGAGCACAATACAGATGATGAGATCATCATTCTCATCGACAAGAAGAAAGAACAGGACGCAGCTCAAGAACTAAAGACAGTTCCTGTCAGTAACTTACAAGACTTCGAGACAGATACCGAGCCTTGGGAGCATCAGAAGCGAGCCTTCTGGTTCGCACGTTCAGTGCTCGAAGCCACAGGTGGCTGCATGTTGGGCATGGAGATGGGCTGCGGCAAGACCAAGGTCGCCATCGACCTGACCGTCAACATGCCCGACGTGTCCACAGTCCTCGTCACGTCGCCACTCTCTGTGGTCCCGGTGTGGCCTGAGCAATACGCGCTCCACGCACACAAGCACTACGACATCAGCGTCCTGCCGCTTGGCTACGGCGTGAAGTCTGTGCGCCACAAGCAGCGCGCGGCTGAGAGGTTCCTGTCAAAAGCTGACAGCCGTGATCTCTCAGTGGTCGTCGTCAATCACGAGAGCCTGTGGCGCGAGCCGTTCGGGATGTTCGCAAAGGACTTCCCGTGGGACATGATCATCGTCGATGAGATCCACCGTGCCAAGTCTGCTGGTGGTAAGTTCTCTCAGTACCTCTCAAGCCTGCGCGACCGCATCAGACACAGGCTTGGGTTGACCGGCACAATCATGCCGCACTCGCCCATCGACCCGTACGCTCAGTACAGGTTCCTCGACATCGGCCTGTTCGGTTCGAGCTTTATCAGGTACAAGAACAAGTTCACCATCACAGAGCCAATCGTTGTCAACGGTCAGAAGATCAGCAAGATCATCGGCTTCAAGAACCTCGATGTCCTTGAAAAGAAGATGGCGTCGTGCACCTATGTCGTGAAGTCAGATGACGTGCTCGACCTGCCTGAGATCAATGACATCTATCTGAAGTGCGACCTGTCTGACAGTGAGCGCAGAGTCTACGAGCGCATGGAGAAGGACCTGATTGCTGCGATCAGTGAAGGGGCGGTAGTCACAGCAGCTAACCAGCTCGTCAGGCTGCTGCGTCTGCAACAGATCGTCCAAGGAACAGTGAAGGATGAGGACGGCAACAAGCACGAGATAGGCACAACCAAGGAGGATGTGCTTCGTGATCTCCTGCTTGACCTGCCATCGGACGAGCCTGTGGTTGTGTTCTGTCTGTTCCATTCGGATCTCGACAGAGTTCATCGTGTGTGTAAGGCAGTCGGTCGAAACTCATTTGAAATCTCAGGGAGAAGGGAGAAACAGAACAAGGAATGGCAACGAGCGGAAGGAGGTGAGGTTCTAGCAGCACAGTTCAAGGCTGGAAGCGAAGGCGTCGATTACACCCGCTCTCGGTACATGGCATTCATGTGCGGCACATTCAACATGGGCCAGTATTGGCAAGCCAGGAAGCGAGAGCATCGTCCAGGACAGAGGCGCACATGCTTCTACTACCACCTGTTTGCGAGAAACACAATAGATGCCAAGGTTTACCAATCACTCAGAGACAAAGAGAAAGTGGTTGAATCGGTGATCAGAGGCATTCAAAAAGGAGAAATGTAATGGCATTCATTGAAGTATCAAGGGGCAACGCTGGTGAGTTCAACGTGAGCGCAAGCATCACTAAGACGAAGAATGGTCAGGTCATTCGCTTCGGACTCGGCGATGAAGTTCGCAAGGAAGCTTTCCCAGACGCTGGCAAGCTCGCCGTTGACTTTGGGTATGGTGTGGACTTCGGCAAGATCCTGCTTCGCCCGTCGATGAATGGCTACGCCATCAGCGGCAAAGGCAAAACCAAATCGATCAGCCTGCTTCTCAGCAAGGCTGGGATCGAATCGGACAACATGTCTCCAGAGGTTGTGAAACACGAGATCAACTCAAAAAAGGGGCAGATGATTGTTACCATGCCCCAGTCAGTCGTTACTTCATGGAAGCTCAACTCTTTCGGCAAGCGCAGGGCTGTGCTCGCAGACGAGAGCGACGACCTGAATGGAAAGTTCGATGAATCTTGATCAAGAGAAGGTCAAGGAGTACATCGACCTGTGGAGGCAGAAGGATCAGCTCAAGGATCAGATAGAGGAGATCAACGAACAGCTCTACGAGCTTGAGAACGAGCTTCTACCTGTCTTCAAAGACGGCACTCAGCGTACCAACATCAAGAACATTGGCACCGTCTACCTTCATCGAATCGTCAGCGCCTCATGTGGCGGCGACGTTCCAGGCACCATCCCAATTATGAGAGGAGCGAAGGACCGGGATGGGCAGCCGCTTGATTGGCTTGTGACAGAAACCATCAACGCGGGAAAGCTGGGAGAGTGGGTCAGGGAGTTCGACCCGAAGAAAAAGCTCAGCGCAGAACAGATCAGAGAGGAGATTCGCAAGGTATCTGGTGACGAATTGGCAGACAAGATCAACATCACAGAGAAGTTCAGCCTTAGGGTTACAAGGAGATAGGAAATGGCAAACGAGATCACAAAGACAGAGTTCAGTGCGCTCGCACAGGCTTCGAAGTTTCCGATTGCCGACGTCATCAAGACCAACTTCGGCAGTCAGGGCATCAGTCCGCAGGATCTTCTGCGCGTGAAGGTGCCGTCCGGTGGTGCGACGTCATGGGAAATCATGACAAAGGAAGGCGAGAAGTCAGTCAAGGAAATCGAGGGCATCATCATCGACGCCAACGACATTCGGTTGTTCTTCCGCAAGTCTTTCGATGAGACTGGTGGAGAGGAGCCGCCTGACTGCATGTCGCTCGATATGGTCAACGGTATCGGAGACCCCGGTGGACCCTGTGAGAAGTGCGAGTACAACGAGTGGGGCAGCGGCAAGAACGGACGCGGCAAGGCATGTCAGCAGCGCAAGTTCATGCTTTTCCTTCCGACGAATCAGTTCCTGCCCTACGTCATCTCTGCACCCGTTGGCTCACTGAAGAACATGAGCGACTACTTCGGTCGCCTCACTGGTGAGGGCTTGCCTTACTACTGCGTGGTTACTAAACTGTCATTGGAGAAAGACAAGAACCCCGATGGCATCACGTTCTCTCGAATCGTCCCAACTCACGTCCGTGACCTCACGGATGATGAGTACAAAGCGATGACCAAGTACCGCGACGCCGTCACCAAGAACCTCGGACAAGCTGAAGTCGTGGCAGAATCTGACGCCTCAGACAAACCGTACTGATCGCAAAAGTCCCGGCCCCTTCGGGGGCCGGGATTGTCTTTGGAAAAACGGTTGCCGCGATGACCAGTCGCGGCAACCTATCTGACAAAAGGAGGCCATGCCAAATGACCTACACCTCTTTTATGCCTTCCAGAACAAAATGTCAAGCGAGGAGACCAAGATGCTGAAGTATTGGTTTGCCGAATGTGAGGGGTTCTACTCAACAGCGGGGCCTGTGAACAAACAGGTTCCGTTTCTGATTACCGATGAGGGCATCGACATTTTGATGCACCAATCCAAGGAGAACCCAGACATCTACTTCCGATTGTGCCCAATGAAGGGCAAGCCAGCCAAGGGCAGAGGCACGGCAGAGGACAGCGCCCTGCTTCCCGGCCTGTGGATCGACCTCGATTGTGGCGAGAAGAACAACGGCAAGACCTACTTCCCGTACAAGGAGGACGCACTTGCATGGCTCAAGGACACCTTCGGACGGTGGCTCGGCTGCGTTGTGGACAGCGGCACGGGACTCCATGCCTACTTCTATTTCGACGAGCCTGGAACGGAAATGCTCGAAGCTGCTTCTGTCTCTCGGGCGTTCGGCAAGTGGGTGCAAGCACTGTGTCCTTACGATATTGATCCGACATGGGATCTCGCAAGGGTTTTACGGCTTCCAGGCTCACTTAACAAGGGGAAAGACGTAAAGGTCATATACGACGACGGCAGAAGGATCAACTCTGGAGACTTGATGGAGATGATCCCGCCTAAATTCTTCAGTGAACACACCCCGGCTGCATACAGCGAGTGCAAGATCAAGGTGACAGACGCCCTCGACGCAAAGACAATGGGCATCATTGAAGCTGCCTGTTCCAACAGTCAAGCGTTCTCACGTGCATGGGCTGGCAAGTACCCATCACTGAGCGACCAGTCACCAAGTGGGTACTGCATGTCTATCGCGTCACGTCTCGTAGACCTGAAGGTAGACGACGGTGTGGTCATGAACATCCTCGCCCACTGGAGAGCGAAGGGGGGCCACAGTGAGAAGCCGCCAGGATGGTACCAGCGTACCGTTGACCGTGCCCACGACACATCTGGACGAGATAACGAGCAGACTGCGCGAGCACTCGATGCGTCAGATCCTGACATCCTATCGAGACTGTTCGGTGGAAAGGTCGATAGGATTGAGGAGCGCAGACCACCGGCGCAGTACGGCAGTAGAGGTGAACCTCGTTACGCGATCATCTTTTCCGGGGCTGAGGCAGAGGTTGTACTCACTCCAACTCAACTGCTCAACCCTTCAGTGGTGGCTCGCAAGATCATGGTGGAACTCAGAAAGATTCCACCGATGGTTAAGCTCTTAGGGAAGGGGAAGGCGCGTGAAGCGAACTGGTCTAAGGCTGTCGCAATCATGCTCGAAACAGCCCGAGTGGTGGATGATTGTGCCGATGCCACCCTTGGAGCTCTTGTCGATGAAGCACTTGATGAGTTTGTGCATAGCAACTTCAATGAATCCGGTGCTGCTTGCTCACCTTCTGAGTTTCAAAGGTCAGACGTCCTATGTTGGGTTGATGACCGGCTGGGTTTCAGGATCAGAGACTTTACGGCCTTCTATCGAGAACTGTTTGATGATCGCCCGAACAGCCGAGAGGTTACAACAGTCCTGGTCGCGGCGGGATGCAGAGCAGAGCGATACGCAAGGGCAAGACTCTGGCTGCTTCCGGTGGGTTGGGGAGGGTTAGCACGGAGGGGTAATGACGAATGACTTTATATATAGAGGTAGAAAAAATACATACAGTATCGGTACGTGGGTAGATCAAGCGCATACCAATGCCAATGACAGAATGACAAAATGACAACATAGTTAACATACAAATACTGTATGTATTAAATTATTCTCCTATAATAAAGTCATATGTCAGTACCTGACAGGAAGGTAGACCATGCCAAAAACGACACGCCTTGTGGGCCCGCCAGGCACAGGCAAGACGACCAAGCTAACCACGTGGGCACGGAATCTCGGGATCAAATACGGACCGGAGAGTGTGATGATCTGCTCTCTGACAAGGACTGCTGCCAAAGAGATTGCTGGCAGGGACACTGGGATTCCAGACACCAACGTGGGCACGCTGCACGCACATGCTTTCAGGGCGATGAATGCTGTGTCCCCGAGGAAAGTATTCGGAACCAAGAAGCACATCGAAGAATTCAACGAGATCGCACCTCGCAAGTTCGAACTGAGCGAGAGTGCCACCAACAAAGAGGAGGGATCAAGAGCAAAGACGAACGGCGACAGGGTGAAAGAGAAAATTGATCTCAGGATCGCTAGGATGCAGCCAATCGAAGCTGACGAGGACAGGGAATTCATGTCTCTCTACAGCTCATTCAAGACAGCAAACGGAATGGTAGATTTCACAGACATGCTCACCTATGCGCTGGAGAGTGTGGACTGTCCGTATGAATACGTCATCGCCGACGAAGCGCAGGACTACTCAGCCCTTGAGTGGGCAGTGATCAGGAAGTGGTCTCAGCAATGCCAGGGTGCTGTTGTTGCCGGTGATGCTGACCAGTGCCTTTACGAATGGAGAGGAGCAAGCGTTGAAGAATTCTTTGCCTTTGGAGACAGACGAGAAGTCCTCGAACAATCTTACAGAGTTCCTGCTCAAGTTCACGATCTGTCTGAGAAGATTGTCCATCGTATTAGAGCAAGAGAAGAACGCAACTACAGTCCTACAGACAGAGCTGGTGCGGCTTACGTCCTTGATCGAAGACTTCTATTTGAAGCAGTCGCAGACGAGCGGGGATCAGTCATGCTCCTTGCCCCCGTTGGAATCGCAACAAGAGAATGGCTCGACTGGCTGAAGAAGAGCGCAATCCCATTCCACAATCCGTACAGGAAAGAGGGTGCCTTCGCAGCAGCGTGGAATCCACTCAGGCGTGGCAGCAAGGGATCCACAACTGCTCGGGACAGGGTGGAGGCATTCCTTGCCCCGCCTTGGGACGCAAAGAAGCTGAAGGCGTGGATGAGCGTTATGGAGGGACTGCCTCGTGGTGTCAAAAAAATACTGTCAGAAACTGACACTGCTCTGTCAATCCAGGGGATCGAGGACATTCTCGGAACTTATGGAACTGCGGCTGCGCTGAGGGGTGACCTGGACTGGTGGCACGACAACACGCTCGCCTCGAAAAAGAAGGCGTTGCACTACTGTGTGCAGGTTGCCAAGACAGGTCTTCACAACCTGATCGACGAGCCGAAGATCATCGTTGGCACGATCCACTCGGTCAAGGGTGGCGAGGCAGACACTGTGTTTGTCAGTCCAGATCTCGGAGCACTGTGGCGAGAAGCCTGGATGTACGGGCAGAGAGATCCGATTCTTCGAATGATGTTCGTCGCGGCCACACGTGCGAAGGACAAGCTGGTAATGTTGAAGCCGACTATCGCCAGCGCAACGAGGACATTTCAATGGACGGACTGATTGAACGGTGGTTCGTCGCTGCAACACAGGGGAGGGACAAGGATGCAGCGTGGCTTGAGGATGCGATATGGCTACTCGTGAATCATCAATCGTCAAACGAATCATCGACAACCTCAACAAGCTCGAAGGATGCTTGGTCAGAAAGCGGCATGGAGGACCATATTCAGTCGCTGGCGACCCCGATATCACTGGCAGCTATCAAGGACTGCATATCGAGATTGAAGCCAAGAACGAAAGAGGACGTCTCACGGCTCTTCAAAAGCATCGCCTACAGGAATGGGTGGACAAGGGACAAGCCTACGCAACATGGGTCAGATCCTTCGAAGGTGCCCAGGATTTCATTCGGGAGATTGATCGAGATATTGAAAGAGGAGAACGCAAGGGGAGATACATCCTCATCGGTTACTGAGTTCACCCCTGATGGAAAGGAAGTCTGGAGAATTGAGTACGATGAATAAGATAGAAAGAACAATGAGACAGATATGGGAGGAAAAAGTTGGAAAACTCAAAAAAGAACTCATGGCTACAAAGAATGAGCTGGCTAGAAAAGCAGGTGAGGAGCAAGTATGCGCTCCCGCACCAGGGAGAGAAAGAAACGGAGCGTCGTCGTCAGCAGATCGACAGGGGTCAGCTCAGAAAGGAGAATGGCTATGTGCGGGGGCGGTGATCCTTTCAGTCCTTTTGGGTTTCATCTTGGGCAGGGCGTTAAACAAGTACCTTTAAGCCCTTACGAGATGCAGGCTCAACAGATGCAAGCTCAGCAGATGATGGGGATGCAGAACATGTACGGGCCTGGGACCGGAATCACTGGGCTGAATGACAGTACCAGGATTTCAGACCTGCCAGAAATACTCAACAGGTGGGCTGCTGACAAACCAGTCCCCAAGAAGAAATGCGTCTGCTTGTACTGTGGACGACCGGCGAAGCCAGCGCAGGAAAGCGCATGTCCCGGTTGCGGGGCATGGGAAGTGGAGTTCAAATGAAAGGTCTCGACGAATGGATCACTGGGCACTACGGCGAAGATCAGTGTGAGGAGGTCTGTATCAAATGTGAAGAGCATCAACAATACAAGCGTAAACTGTGCCGTTACTGCTGGGATGAGGTGATGGAGAAAGAAGCTGACTTCCGGCATGACGCAGCAAGAGAGGACAGACTTAAATGATTAGCAAAGATCCATACGACAGACTGGTCAACAAATTGATTCTGATAGCGATGGCCTGTACATTCTTCGGGTCACTGGTGTCTCTGCTGATTGCACATTACATCTTCGGTTGGGGGCCACAGTAATGAAGTACGTCGAAGTCACAATAGGAACGAAAGACTTCGAAGAGGCCACACCTGTCGGGCTGGGGTTGATGCTACAAAGTATCTACACTGAGTACAAGGGTGCGCCGATTCTACTCCAGGTCAGCGACGAGATTGTGAATGGTCCGTGGGTCACCAATGATCCAAAGAACTATAACAGGATCGATTATGAAGGCAACACGTAGAACAGTTCTTGGCTGGCTCTTAGCAGTCTGCATCGCGCCGCCACGCTTCGAGGACGTCAGAGTCCACCTCGACGGCATTAAGACTATGCAGGAATATCTTCTGCAATGTCATATCGAAAACTTCATACGTCGGATGGAACTGGCGTTCGTCTGCGGTCCCGAAGTAGACGTTCGAGACATGAAAGGGGCAAGACATGTCAGATTACGATCAAGCTATGCACTCACCTATGATGGCTCAGGGGCTGGGTCAACAAATGAAAGATGAGAGTCCGCTGATCAGGCAACTCGGCGAACTGAATCGAAGCATCTCAATGATCGACTCTGCAATTTCTTCGTTGCATGAGAGACTGATCCCTGTGATGAGAAGTTCTCCGAGCGAGGTTGAGAGATCAAGCCCACCGCATCAGCCTCCTGGGGAGTCCGCTGTGGTTGACTTGGTCTCATCAGAAATTGACAGGCTGAACGCAATCTCCAGGCGTATCCATTACATGCTGGAGACGCTGGAAGTCTAGCGATATTCGAGATATCGCTCGTATGACTTCCGATACGCTGCATTGAACTGTTTCATCACAACAACCTGATCTTCATACGGCGCGTCCTTCTTTCGAAGGGCGCGCAGTTTTCTTTCAGCCGCATTCAGGTCATCAACGAGATCGAGCTTCCACTTGTTGTGGTCATGCCATGCGTTGATGTCATCGACACGCTGCTTCCGCATGTACTCCCACTGGTTCTCAGCCTGTTTGATCTCTTCTTTGTTCTCGTGGTACATCGGAGCGACGATGTACGGATTCTGCTCTCCAGCCATGCGACGGAAGAACGGGATGTCGTTGTACTTGATCTCCTTGCTAGTGAACGGCGCGGCCACAAGCCCAGCGGTGCGCTCGAAGAACTGACCGACACCACCAGTGTAGCTCTCGAAGATATACTGGAGCGCGTCCGGATGAACGTCGATCAACCCTGACTCTTTCTCAGATCCACCAGTCAGGTCGTTCAGAGTCTTTGCGACCCACTTCGCCATGAAATTCGTTGACTTCTTGTGGATCGAAGAGTCAGGGCGGTAGTCCTGTGGGTACTCTTCTGGGTAGACGATGCCGCCCCAGAACGTCTCGTTGGCGTATATGTCTGTGGCCGGTTGGATCGGAGTCGGGACGAACTGACGGAAGATGCCGTATCCACCCTCGCTCATCCTCAGCTCTCCGAGTGGATTGAATGCAGAGATCATTGCATCGACGATGTTCCATGCGCCCTCGGCCACAGCTTCGCCGGGTCGCTTGCGTCCTTTGACAATCAGCGCGTCGATGAAGTTCTCAAGCTCGTAGCCAGTCACGGCCATGACGTTGTATCCGTACGGCATCGGGATCTTGACGTACTTGCCTCCACTGCCGGGGAGGATGAAGATGAAGTTTCGGCTCTTGTCATACGGGGCGATGGAGTCCCAGTAGGGGATGCCGTCTTCATCGTCGCCACCCATGTGACGGTTGAATGCTGCGAGGATCGCAGATGCTTGCACAATGCCGTACATCACCTTGCGTACACGCGGGGACTTTGCAGCCTGGAACAGCCGTACCGTGCCCTGAACTCCAGCATTGAAGAACAGGTACATGCTGTTGAGCCAGACGTTCTCGCCTCGGCGGTTGAAGTTGACGGTGAGGTTCTTCGCCAATGACGCAGCTCTGTCCACACTGTAGCCGCTCTGTATGGCGTGGTGGAAGGCGGCAAGCCGGGTGCCGTTCTCAAAGGCAGAGGAGGCGTCTGTGACGAGCTTAGCCATCAGCCCCATAGTTTCCCTGGTCATGATCATCGGACCGCCGCCAGCACGCTTCACTGCGTTCCTGAGCCGCCTGTATGTGCGGTCGATGTCGTGCATGTGGTAGAACCCGATCTTCGCTCCAGCTTTCTCGAACTCCTTGTATCGCTTCGACCACTCGTTGTTCGAACCCTTGCCGCGCTGCGCCAGGAAGATCCCCCACCCTGCCTTCCACGCATCGCGCATCACAGCACCAGCCATGTGGTGAGCCTCTTCTGTGGACAGGTTGATTCCGGCAGTCTGTACATCGCGGAAGAAGTTGGTGAAGAAGAACTCAGGGTTGAGCGTGGTGTTCACCGCAGCGAGCTTGCGGTTGATGAACGACATGACCTTGAGCGCACCGTTCATGTTGGAGGTGCCAAGGTTCTTCATCGCAGAGATGAGGGCATCGTCGTACATGGTGATGTAATACTCTTGCCCGTCAACCTTTACCGAGATGACGTTCTCTTCGTTCTTCGCCCACTTGTCTTCTACGAATCGAGCTGTGTTGGTCTTCTTGTCGTAGACCTTCTTGTGAACTACCTTGTTGATCTCCCAAAGCTTTGACGGATTCTCTCTGACGAACTTCAGGAATCTCTTACCGACCTCGTTGCGCTCGCCACGGATGATGGCGATGTGCGCGTCATAGACACCCTGAGCAAACGGAGGATGTGTGGCCTTTCTGGTGCGACCGAGACCGTGCTTCAGCTCGTCGCCTCGAATGTCAAACCCCCAGCCACCTCGAACCTGGCTGAAGTCAAGCATGTCCTCGATGTCACCGGGAATCTTGTCTTCAACACCCTTGAGTGGAGCATAGAACTTGTAACGCTTTGAGACGTCATCGTATGTCTTCTGAGTGATCAGGCCGTAGTCAAGAAGGTTCTTGAGCTTTGCCTTCATCATGGAATCAAAGACTCCCGCCGCTCGCTTGTAGTGCTGTTGCTTGGTCTTGTCTGCTTTGACAGCGTCGAAGATTTTAATTGCCTCAGCCTTTGTTAAACCGGAGGTCGGAATCTTGCCTTCTCTGACCATCTTCTCTACTTCGGCGAGCTTGGTTTCTGAATCCTTGATGACCTTCTCTTGGTAACGAATTCGCTGGTCAATCCTGATCTCGTGGAACGGGACGGCACCGGCAGTTTCGAGCTTCTTGTCTTCAGCTTTGGCCTTGCTCAGACCCTTCTTTTCTTCGGCTATGGCGTCCTTGGCTTTTGCGATGGCTTCATTGAGTAGGGTTGTGCGGTTGTCTACCCAGATTTCTTTCAGGTACTTATCACGCTCAGAGTAGTGCCGAGCCATGAGGTAGTCGTTGAACAGATCGAAGTCGAGCTTGTTGGTTGCAAGGATCTCGATGATCTTGTTGGTGTACTTCTCGTCGAACGCAGTCGTGCGCTCCTCGATCTTCCCGTGGTACAGCTCCTCTGCCATGTAGACGTTCTGACTGTCATCGAGATCGTCAATGAGTTTCTGAAACTGATAGACACGGTGCATCCGATCAGCGATCTTGATCGTGATCATGTCAAATACTGACGACTCGGGCGCAGTCATTGTGCCGCCGCGATTGGTGACGTTGGCAGTCGGCGCGGTCACCTGGAACGCAAGCTCTCGGTACGATTTCGGCGTGTCTTCGAACTCGTTCGCTTTCAATGCTTCGCGCTTCTTGGATACCTTGAACCTTGCATCGCCGAGATACTTGACGCCATCGAACTTCTGGCTCAAGACGTAGTTGGCTGTTTCAGCAGTTTCTGCGACAGTCTCTCCCTCGGGTGCCTTGAACTTCAAAGTAACGGTGTCAGTATCTGACATCCCGGAAGCGATGACATTCATCACTGAATACTCCCAGGCGTGAACCATCTCATCGGCTGGGATGACGATCTCTTCTTTCTTCCAGTTTGCCTTTCTCACCTCACGAGCGAGCTTACTGCCCTTCGGAGTCTTGACGACCTGCATCCTGTCGGGAATTTTGCCGATTCTCTGTTCAGCCTCAGCTACGCTCAGGTTCCTTCCGGCAGCTTCTTTGGCATATCTTTCAAACCACTTCATATGTGCTTTGTTCTTTGCACCACTGACTCGTTCACCGTAGATCGTCAGAGCATTGGGGAACTCCTTGGATGCATCCTTGATCAAGGTGCGCCAGAGCATAGGCTGGACTCTCTTGATCTCGTCGATGTCATTGCCGTACTCGGACTGGATGTACTCGACGTAAACGGCACGAGCGAGCTTGTCATAGCTGGTGACGACAAACCCAACATTCTTGCCTGCCTGGTCGTACATCTCGAATCTCTGCGGTCCTCCTGGTCTGCCGCTGTACCTGTCGCCAGGATCAAGCTCTGCTTTTTTGATCTGGAACGCGGTCTCGCCCTCTGTGCCGAGGGCGATCTCGGTACGGGGGGCACCGTACAGGGACTCATAAGCCTTAGCCAGCTCAAGGGTCACTTCAGCGAGGTCCCGCGTCCCTCGATAATTCGGCATCCGTTTCAGTTCCCGTTCAAGCGTCCCTTGTCTGGAGGGGGTTCCAAGGGTGCGCTTACCGATTTGGATGCCTTTGATCCAGTCCTTCGCCTTCTGGATGAATGTGTTCAGCCACTCGCGCAGAGCCTTGACGCCACGTGGCTCTGTGGCTGCTTCAGTCACCTTCGCCTTATTGTGAATGGTGTAGAGGATGTCCTGCATCCTGGTCTGAGACAGCTCAGCCATCACCTCTTGTTCGAACAAGTCAGCCGAGATTTTCTGGTACTCAGGCTTGCTTTTGACGATCTCTTCAGCCGCTGCCCATGCTTCAGGTTTCTCCGACTTCATCCACGATACGAGTGTGTTGTAAGCATCCGGCCTGACCGCTCTCATCTGATGCACAATCTCGTGCCCGAGTGTGGTCAGAATCGCTGCCGGTGCGCCGCCGTTGTACTCGATGAGAACCTGTCCTGGACGTGTCCACACGCCGCCGATGTTGACGCCCTCGCCCTCATGTGTGAACAACTGCGCGTTGAGTCCGAACCTCTGAGCCAGACGGTTGACAGCTCCGGTCCAAGCATCATCAGGTTCAACGAACTTGATCGTCCTCGCGGCTGTCTGCCAATTCTTTGCTGTGTTCTGGTCACCAGCCTCCGCGAATTCGGCTGCTCTTGTAGCTAGGTAATCGCGTAGCAGCGTCTGAGCCTCTTGGACGGGCGATCCCTTGGGAACTCGGGTCCGAGGCTTCTCAGGGCCGTATAGAGCCTCATTGAGACTGATCTCAGTATCAGTCACTTCGCGCTCAAGATCTTCGATCTGCACCCTCTGTCGGTGAGCCGCTTGCTGGAGATCAACAGGCTCGCCCTTTGCGAAAGCCATGCGCTCCCTGTCGTTCATCCACTCTGGTGCCATCTCGAATCTGGCCTGCGCTGTGTCCTCCGGAGAAAGCCTGGGCCTTGCCTTCGGCGGCATCGGAAGCCTGCCCTCTTCTTCGGCCTGCTGTGGAGTCAATTGCTGTACGCGAGCCGCCTCCTGTCCCTGCTGCTGATAGAACTCGGTCTCAGCCCTTGTCGGCTCAAGGATCTCAGCCGCGCCGCCAGGCATCCCGACGACGGCAGTGCCGCCAATGAAGCCGCCAACTGCTGAGTTGGCGAGTCGTTCGATTTCCTCATCAGTGAGCTTCGGATCAAAGTTGCCAGTCGCGGCTCGTTCCGCTCCGATGTTGACCAGCTCCTGAATGGTCTCTGTCCCGGCTTCGAAGGTCTGAGTCTCTGCCAGCTTCAGGCCGCGATTCACAATCCAGTTGACGGCCCCTTGCTTCGCGCCTGGGGCGAGACCCTTCATGATCTTCTGTGCACCCATGTACTCGAACGCAGAAGACATGAGTCCAAGCGCGGCGACGTCCCGCTTATCCAGCTCGCCGCCAGACTCGTTCACGCTCTGCTGAACCTCGCCGATGCTCAGGCTTATCGCCATGAATGGAGAGAACGAACCGCTTGCGACAATCGGTGCCAGGGTAGAGCCTACGTTGCCCGTCATGTGGCCGAGGTAGTCTGCAAGAGATCCGGCATCCTTGACGTCTTTGTAGCTTGTGGTTTTGGGATCTCCGAACAGGCCGCGAGAGATGTCCTGCCCCATCTCTGTTGACCATTCGGACACATCCCCGAACGCATCTGAAAGAGTGCCGGTCACATCCGAGTAGACCGCCAGTGCGTCTTGGGCCACAGAGGGGAGATACGGCGAGATCCGCTCAGAAAGCCGCTGGACTTCCTGTGACGCAAGCCCTGTCTGAGTCTCTGCCGCTGAAGAAAGGAGGCCAACTGTACGCAACGGAGTTTGAGTTGTCTGCTTCCACAGCTCCCCAAGGAATGGGATCTCAGCACCAGCTCTGAATGGAATCGTTCCAGGAGACTGCTGCATCTCCTGAATCATCTGCTCTCTCTCCATTCTGTGAGCTTGATCCGGAGACGGTGGGCCGATGAAGCCTGGGTCCTGATACTCAGGTGGTGTCAGGTCCTGACGGATCTTCATGAAGATGTCTACTTGGTCTTCGTGATTCAGATTGGCGTATCCAGGTACAGCTTCAGCCGCTGCCTTGCCGAAGACATCCCACTGATCTTCGATGCTGAGCTTTTCGAAGCCCTCAATCTTTTCCACCGAGCTTCCTTTTCAGCTCTTCGTAGATACGCTGCTTGTCCGGATTCTCCTGTGGCTGCTGCTGTTCGCCGCCCATGAGAACGTCCTGCTCTCTGCCGACAGTTGACACAGGCTTGTCAGATCCTGGCATTGTCTCTGGCGGCGGCTCAGTTCCAGGCTCTTCGATGAACCTGCCCTGCCCCTGCTGACGCTGAGCGAGGAACGCGTCGACTTCCTCTGGAGAAACGCCGATGGCACCAGCTTTCGTCACAAGCTCTTGGTACGCCTCGTTCTTCTTGATGTCGAAGTAGCCAGGATCTTTGAGCTTTTCAAGACGCTTGCGCTTCTCGTCCGGGTCAGCCTCCAGCGCAGGATCATTCATGATCTGTTCTTGCTGCTGAATAGCCTGCCTCTGCTGTCGTGACAGACTCGCTACCGAAGAATCAAACGCTTTAACGGCAGCATCCATCCTCGTTGATGTCGTGGGATCAGTGAGTGTACCGCTAGACCCAGAGGTCGGATCTCCGACGTACATCGTCCCGCCGACTCCCTCGCCGTACTGAACGGGGATGCTCTGGGAGCGACCGGGCACAGGCTCAACCTGCGCTGCCTGCTCAGGAGAGAGGCCCCTCGGGCGCGAGTCGCGCACGGCCTGAGAGGCGAGGCTGCTGCCGATGTTCCCGGCGATGTACGCGGGTGCGTCCTGTGTGAACTGGCCGATCTGCTCTGCAAGCTGCGGATTGGACTGAATCAGCCCGTTGACCCACTCGATTGTGGCCGCCTGCTGATCAATGGTTCGCTGCTCAGCTCGCCCGGCCCTCCTTGAAGATTCGATAGAAAGGTCAAGCTGTGTCTTCGCTCGCTCGTCCGCGAGCTGCGCTCGCTCTTGCTGGAACTCACGGTATGCCCTGTCTTCCTCGTCGCCACGGATTGCGCGGCGCATCGACCACGCAGACTGCGCTCCTTTGGCTACGTTGCCGTACGGATCAAGGGCAGAACCAAGGCCAACCAATGCCGGGAGAGCAACGTTCAGGATCTCCTCGAACTTTGCCATGCTACCTCCCGTATGTTGACCTCATCGTGAACGGCTCTACTCTGAAGCCGCCCCCACCTGGCAGTCCAGGAGGACGGGGCGGCGGCGGTCCAGACAGCATCGAACCGAGGGCACCGGCCATTGCTGCGTATTGAAGGGCATTGTCCATGTCGAATCCCTTCTCGGCACCTTGTTCGGAACCAGACATCGCTTGACTGAAATTCTGCGCTGGGTCGTTTTGCGCTGACGCCGCAAGTCCCAATGAGAACTGGTCATTCGCCCCCCTGTTCAGAGCGTCGCCCAATGCGCCTGACACCATGCCTTCGCCGAGCTGACGCTTGTCATCTGGATTCTCGTTCAAGTCGTTGATGCGCTTCATGAACTTGTCGGTCCCAGTGCCAAGACTGAAGCCACCGCCTGGAGCCCGGTTCCCAAGCCCCTGCATCTTCTGAGCTTCAGCCTGCATCTTCGCGGCACCGATTGAGCCGACTGCACCGATGATTGCTGCGATGACTGCTGGAGCTACCATAGGCTACTTCTTTCTGCTGATCGAAGAGGAACCGAACACATTCGGCACCATGCCGAGAGGCCCGCTGATTGCGTTCTCACCTGTTCCCATGATCCTCATCCACTCCTGCCACATTGCGTCGTTCTGCTGCTGCTCAAGCTGGCGCGGGAGCTGCCCTGCGCCCATCATGGTCTGGATCGCATTCAGCATGTTGCGCTGCTGAGTGTCGCCGAGATTCATCATGCCCTGAGTACCGGCAAGCATGTTTTGATTCTGCATCTGACCGGCTTGCCCGAGCATCCCGAGACCGGCGAGCTGCCCCTGCTGCTGCATCCCGGCACCGCCCATCAGACCACCGGCTGCTGTGCCCATGCCTCCGAGCCGCCTGTCGATGCCGCGTTCCTCGCGCCCAAGAGCATCCTGAATGACAGGGAGCATGTACTGTGACGCTGCTGTGGCCTGAGCATTCAGCGCAGGCTGAGAGCGACCAAGCCCAGAGGCCACAGCCGCATTCTGGATCGAGGGCAGAACGGACCCCATGATTGCTGACTGAGCCGCCTGGAACGCCGGATCGCTGTCGATGTTCGCGCCGGTCACCTGAGTGCCAGCAACACCCGGCATCTGCCTGTACAGAGCCATCGCTTCTTGTGCCGTCTGAGGTGTCTGACCACCGGCAAGCCCAAGGGCACCGCCAGTCATGGCATTCGTCTGCCACGGGAGTTGACCGCGCATCAGCCCCTGCAATCCACTCTGAGCCATGCCGTATTGGGATGCTCCGACATTCGGCATGTTGCCGCTGAGATGCAGCCCGTACTGCTCAAGCGGAGACAGGCCAGCAATGGTCTGCGGATTGAAGTCAAAGATCCCGCCAGTGGGATTGAAGCCTGGATTCTGACCGGCGAATGCGCCGCCAGGACCGCCGCCGCCGCCCGGCTTGCCGCCCTGACTCGGGTTAGCAGTACCGGCGCGGCCCTGATTCGGATCGCTCCTCACGGTTGACTGTGCGCCACCACCGGGCTTGCTACCTTGACCAGTGCCAGCCCCCCAGCTTGGCTCAGGAAGCGGAGTTACGCCATTATTCAGCGACTGTGTTCCACCCATGTCACGGCCTCGTAATTCTCCAAGGATCTTGTCGTGGACCGCTTGGACCTCCACCGCCCTGACCAGTGCCGCCACTTGCAGGATCAGTCGGAGTTGTTGCAGGATCAGTCGGACTCGGCATCCCGCCGCCAGGACCGCTTTCACCACCGGAACTCGGGTCCCAAGGATTCCGAACGTTCACGTTCGTGTACCCCTCGTTGGGCATGATCTTCGAAGCGCCCTGTGACGCGAACTGGTCATACCTTGAGATCGCATCCTGAAGGAACGGAAAGACCATGCTCTTCAGTTCCTCTGGGATTTCGACAGAGGTAGATGACGTGCCTGTCTTGCCGCCCATGATGTCTCCCTACCCAGACACGTTGTTCTGCGGAGCTGTCTGCGACGTGGTGGAGGTGTTCTGAGCCTGCGTCGTCTGGGGTGGCCTGAACGCGCCACGGAGCGTCTGCCTCTGCTGCTGTTGAACACCACGCCCGATGAACGGACTCGGATGATCAGCGCCCCTGAACATCGCATCGCCTTGATACCAAGACGGAACAGGATTCGGGCCACCACCGGGGGGCGGGGCGTGCTGCTGAGACAAAAGGGTCTCAGCCGATGTGGGCTGATATGTCTGCATTCCGGGCTGCTTCGCCCACTGCTGGAACTGGCCCGGCCCAACACCTCCAAGCAGTGCGCCAGCGCCACCCGGCAACGTGCCTCCGGGTTTTGTCCCGATGCCGCCGCCCACGCCACCACCTGGTGTGCCAGGACCAACCATGCTCATTGGATTCCCAAATTGTAGCGAGCGCAGCTCGCGGACGCCCGGCTGAAATCCACCCATGACGTACCTCCGCTCTAAGTATGCACCGGAAGCTGCATCCTGACAATCCTCATGTTGTCATCGAAACCGAACCACCCAAACAACTTCGCCCGTGCAGCTCCATCGACGAGGCCATAACACTGCTGTATGCCGTGGCCCCGGCACCAGTATTCCAACATCTGACGCATGAGGAGATAGGGTGATTTCTCACCATCGTCAGATTTCAGGTAATCCTTACCTTTGTCCTTTGAGAACTGATAGACCATTCCGACAGGTTGTCCTAGATATGTCTCTTGTCCTGCAAGTAGATGACCTACCACAGACGGACGTTCGTCAGACCTGTCAATCAGCGCGATGCCCAACATGCGATGGTCACCAGAGCCGAAGCAAGCCTCGAACCACGTCAAGGCATTGTCAGTTCCGGTGACAGTGAATGACTGAGAGAACTGACGAATCCTTTCGCTGAACTGCGGCATGAGCAGCCAGCAGAGAGGATTCGTCTTGTCCATGACGAGAGGCTCGATCATAGCGGCATAGACCAAGGAACTTCGTCTGGGTCGATTTCATTGGGAATCAGGTCGTCCTGCTTACCAATGGAGTCTCTGATCTTACGCAGATCCTTCTCGACAAACTCAAGCCACGGATACGGTGTGGTCCACTTGGGGACCTTTGGATCACGCATTCTGAACATCGGGTTGTCGCACATCTTCTTGGTTCCGTACCATAGACAATCGACTGCCTCGAAGAGAGTGATGCTCCTCATGAGGATGTCCCTGTCCTGATTCTCCTCGTATCCGAACAGCCTCGTTGACAGGGAGCGCATGATAGATGAAATCCTGTCATATCCTGACACGACTGTTGAGTAGGGTCCGGTCCAGGGAACGTACGGATTCGGCGGCGGCGCGACTGTGTAATCGTAATTTTCCCAGTCGGTCATGGTCTGAGTCAGGTAGAGATTCGTCGCTGTTCCATCGAGACTTTCCGCTCTCTTGTTCAGGATCTCTTTCAGCATCTCCCACGACGGCTGGTCGAACGTCGGAGCACCAGACTCTTTCAGGAAGTCGATGACAATGACGCACCACTGATAGAAAAAGGCAGGATTCACAGCCCAGGCAGTCTGCTTAAGAAAGTCCTGAGTCATCATCCCGAGTTTTGTCAGATTGTGCCAGAAATCAAAGAAAACGCTCCACGGATTCTTCATGATGTGGTCTCCCATCGGTCCGTGGTTCCTGTTTCGAAACCATCTCTAAATAGTAATTCGGGTCTGTTCCCACAGAATGTGCCATCTGACCACTCAACGCCAACTGGGTGTCCCTCGACACTGACGTTGTGCGTGCCAGGAAACAGGAGGTCAACTCGATGAAACAAGTATGCTCTGCCGTCGCTCCCCTCGTGTTCGTAATAGACGTTCAGACCGACAGGGTGCGCGTATCCGACCACAATCGGACATGAATACACTGCGGCTGCGAGGACTATTCCGAGCATTGCGGTTCCAGCTTGTTGTGCTCTGAGATCTGATGCCTCAGAGCATCGATGCAGTCTTTCAGAATCACTTCTCTGAGCTTGATGACTCGCCTGACTTCTTTGGCCCACGCCTTGAGGTCAGTGAACGACTCACGCGGCTGAGCCTGCGGCAGCTCAGCGCACTGAATCTCTTCGATCTGGATGATGCAGGGCACCTCTTTGTACACGTCTTGTGGCCTGACATCTGGGGCCTGCGGCACCGGCTTCACCGTCGAGCATCCGGCGCAGTAGGCGACGATCAGAAGCAGAAAGAACACAGCCGCTATCTTGATCAGCAACTTTTCTCTGTCATCGGCAGTCATTGGATCTCCCCAGCGATTGACGCAAGAGCAAGCTCGAACGTTTGACACGTGTCAGCATCTGACACAAGCTCGTCGAACCTCTGCTGCTCTTCCATAAGCCGCTCAAGGTGATTGTCGATGCTGGCGATGCTTCTCGCCTGCCTGTCAATAATTGACTGAAGACGCTCGTTCTCTGTGCCGAGGCGAGCGTTCTCTTCAGTCACCGCGTTCTGCTCATCGATCTTGACTTGCAGATTTTCTACAACCTGAGCGCAGTCCGAGAGTTCACCCTCCCATGTGCGCTCGCGCTCTTCGTAGAGCTGAATCTTCGACTTCGTCGAGTCGAGCTTTGCCTTGAGGATCACACCAGAGATGCCCATCCCGACAACAGCGAGAATCAGAACGCCGATTGCAATATCCTTTGGTCCTGTCATTTCAGTGCCCACTTCTGCGCCGTGTTGATCCCGGCATATGCCGCGTTGAACATCCCCATGAAAGTGACATAGGTCGAAAACAGCGAGCCTTTGTCCTCGGTTCCCCACCCAGCCCACGCGAACGCGAGGGTGACAGTGGCGTCCACAAGAAGCACGACGAGGAGCTTCTTGCTGCGAATCGAAGTAGGTCCATGCTCACTCATCAGTACGTCCAGAGAGCCGGTCGCAAGATTCCTCGGTCGGCGTCCGCAAGCCCAACATCACCGTGTACGAATCCTTTTGCGACCCCAACACCAGAAGCACCTGCCTGAAGGAAGGCCGCGACCAGGGCGTGTCGATGTTGTGTCGAGGCCACGTGTATATCGGCGGCTCGTCCAGCAAGATGTTGAGATTGCTGGCTTCCTCCAACGGCTCGGTTGTGTGCAGCGCACCGGCAACCGGAGGTAATGACCATTCGTCTCCCGAAGATCGAGCGAGTACGCTCCAAGAGATCAACCAGACCAGGGGCCACAGCATCGAACCCACAGCCGCACCTGCAAGAAAACTCCACACGTGAAAAGTGCTCACTGAGATCTCCCATCACTCATCCTCCAGCGCGGCGATGACCCTGGCGGTGTGCAGGTTGCCAAGCTCATCCTTGAACTTCATGTGCAGATCGTAATCTGATGTGCCGAGCTTGAAGTATCTTATACCAGAACAGTCGCCGCCAGTGCTGATGTTGAGGAAATGCTCCATCGCAGTCCCAGTTGTGAGAGTTGAGATAGCTACAAGACGCTCACCAGTTGTGGTCATGGCAGCTCTTTCGCCCAGACAGCGTCAGCGCATTCCTCTGCTGTCAGACCAGTGCCACCAGTCTCGACCACAGTCGAAGCCGCAGACTGGATAAGAAGCACCTGTACACCGGCACTGTAGGCAATCGGGTCACCGGCTGGCCCGCCGACGAGGTTGCCTCCACTGACCTTGGCGATGTACGACCCAGGCTCGAAGTGAAGCTGCCACGGGTCTTCAAGCTCGACGGTGATGCCCACCGCCACCGAGCCGCCGAGCGATTCCTTGCCCGACGCTGACGCGATGCGCCCGTAGGCGATGCCCGTCTCGGTCGCCTCGGCCTCGCGGATCTCGTCGATGAGATCCTGAACGTCTACGTCGGTCTGCCCGCCGCTGATCTCGATGAGCGAGTTGAGGAAGTCGAATTCAACGCTCATCCGTAAATTCTCCGTTCGCAAGCTGGGCACCCAGACCGAAGGGCGAGATGGTTTTTCGGAGTGACAGAAATATCACCACACCTGGGGCACGTCACTGTCAACGACAACAGGAATGCGCGGAATTCGGTTCTGTCATATCCAAACTTCTTGCGCCCGTGGACGCGCTGCGAGATGCCGATAAAGAGATCGGTCGCTTCTCGCCCGTCCATCAGCTCCGACGCTCCGCTGAGATCCTGCGGAGTGCCCCAGTAGCGAGCGGGGTGCAGGGTCCGGCTCATGCGATCGGATCCACAATCTGCGACACCACGACGGTCGCGCCCGCCGACGTGGTCGCGGTGGCGTTGGACTCGAATGGCAGGTACTTTGTACCACCGCTCGACTGCCGCACTTTGACGACGATGCCGAGGTTGGCAGTGATGGTGTAGTAGGTGATGATGTCACCCGTGCCGGACTGCGTCCCGTTGGCGATCAGCGAGCCGTCCGACACCTTCTCCACCCGCCACCGCGAGTCGTCAGTGACGCCGGTCAGCGTGATCGGCACCCGTGAGTTGGTGCCGTCCGAGATCAGCCCCGTGAAGTCTCCGCTGATCGTGAACCCCCCACCACCGGTAAGGGTGAGCGTCTGACCGTCTGCGGTCACCGTGTAGCCTGAACTGACTACAAAGTCCCACCCTGGGGCCATCGAGAAGTTCACTCCGTCAGCCGATGTGAGAGGCACGTCGTACTGCACATTGGCCGACTGCGTAGACCACCACTGGCAGTAGTCGTAAATCTCCTGAAGCGTGTGGTCCGAGGTGATCGTGATCGTCTCGGTCGAGCCATTCACCGTGATCCCGGTGTAGGCGCCCGCCGTGGCCTCGCTTGCCACAACCACGTTATCGTCGGCCAGGTAGACCGTGAAGGTGGCGAGCTTCTGCAACCCGGTCCAGTTGGTCACAAACGGCTGGAATCCGTACTTGCGAACCTTGAGAACCATCGGCGTGTAGTCGGTCGCGTTCGCCGAGTCCCAAGCTATTGAACCGCCCGTTGGTTCATTGTGGAACCTGATCCTGTAGTACGTCGGGTCAACGATCCCCGTCGCTGGGTTGTCGTTCAATTGCTCGGTGCCGAGAGAGTTCTCCAGATAAACACGGGGAGAGGTAATCGCAGAGCCATCAGACTCAAGCACCTCTACCTCAATCGCGTTGGACGTGTAGCACTGCATCGCATCTGAATCAGATATGCGATAGAGGTACGTCGGCAGAGCCTCAATCTCCGAGACGCGCACACCGAGGATTCGCAGTTCTGCGTTGGCGCTCCTTCGGATCGCAATGACACCGTTGGAGAGGTCTTCCATTGACAGGTCGTAGAGTTCTGCCTCATCACCTGCTGAGGCATGCCAGTAGGCGACCGTCTTCCCGTTGTATCCCGCCAACCCCTGAACAAGCCCAAAGACCGGGATGACCGTGAGGTTTGAATCGTTCTGGTTATTGGACACCTCAACGTTGTAGATGGCCGACATTGTTCCCTGAAAGCGTCCACCAAGGTTGCCGTAGACCTTGCAGTCCACCAAGCGGAACATCTGGTCATCACCACGATAGCAGCGCCAGAACGTTGTGGCCCAGTTTGGCGACCGCACGTTGTTGATGATGCAGCCGTACATGATGAGGTCACCAGCCGACCCACTGGAGGACCAACAGGAGTTGGATGAAGATGTATGCAGGAGCAGACATCCATTCTCTGAGTAGTTCCCGGTCGTCTTGTCTCCAAACCTCAAACTCGCAGTTGTCGCCAGCGTAATGTTGGATGGGTTGAACAACCACGCAATGTTCTTCTCGTAGATGAAGCAGTTGGAGATAGACCACGTTGAGGTGGACTCGTAGAGCGTGGAGCTGTGCTTGATGAGGTTCGTCCCGTCATCCAGATCGTCAAACTTGTAGGATACGTAGAACGCATCCCCGCTGCTCGGCAGGTTCTCAGTAATGCCGGGGATCGGGCTGTCGTCCCACGCATGGTCAACCGTCACCACCGTGGTGGACGTGTAGCCGGTGATCACACGGGTCTGTCCCTCGGCGCTTCCAGCGTTGATGTGGATCGCTCGGCCAACGTGTCCCGAGGAAAACGTGGCAGCAGATGCCGTGAAGGTAGTCCCTGAGACGCTTGATACGGTTCCGCTTGCGTAGGCACTGTTTGTCGTAAGAGCCATCTACCAGCCTCCTAACTCACTATCGAGTCGGTGGTCCTGATCGCAACAGGTCACTCCTACGACACGATGGTATCGGTGGTGCGGATCGCGGCCTGTGACAGCCCGGTGCTTGATACTGTGCCGTCGATCTCGAATGGAATGATGCCTTTCTTCCGCACTCGGATGCGAACTGGAATGTCTGCGCTGTAGATCAGCGAGTTGTTCTCTCTGTCAGAAACAGTTTCGATGTCAATCAAAGGAACCCAGACGTTTTCAGAACTGTTATATGTGCGTCCAAGTCCAAATGGGTGTTCAAATGAATCGAGCGTAAAAGTAGAACCAGACCATGAAGAATAGCTGTAACGGTCCTCAGTGCCATCACCATTGCCCACGCGGAACCACCCCGAATCCGGAGTGTCGCTTGCGATTGATTCCTGCACAACGAAGTCTGTGTCACCGCTACCGTTGCCGCTTGCAGCCCCGGTGTAAGTGTCTTTCTCGATGTCGCCGCCGACACCGGTCAGCACCGCCACCAGCACACGGTCGCCGGACACAAGCCCTGTAACCTCGATGTAGACAAGGTTCGGCGGGTCCTGAGTGTCGCCGTCGGCGTCGATGAGCTGGAACACCTGATTTGCGGCGTAGTTGGTGATCCATACGCCGCGAGCACCGAAGAACGTGCCGCCTGCAAACGTACCGAACGGTGCAACCTTGACCGGAGTGTACGGCGTCACTTCATCTGCCGACTGGTAGAACTCTGCCGGGTTGCCGTTGAGGGTACCAGTGGCATTGTGGCGGCAAACCCACTTCAAACGTTCATACACCTGAGCGAGCGTTCGACCACCACAGTCAATCTCGACATCGTAGGGCTGTGGTCCGTTGCCGTTGTTCAGGTCTCGGCTGATCGAGCCAAAGCTGATGGTAACGTCAGTCCAGGTG
>Ga0272441_10004127_pt1 | contig 26725 bp, 19 predicted proteins | sample SSMProp6N_FD_193582 | JGI IMG/M metagenome (GOLD analysis project Ga0272441, IMG submission 193582) | Marine sediment archaeal communities from Little Sippewissett salt marsh, Falmouth, MA, United States - SSM-Prop-6N | ecosystem: Environmental > Aquatic > Marine > Wetlands > Sediment ... | reverse complement strand
TGGGCCTTCTCGTGTTCTTTTCTCGGGGGCGCCGCGGCGCCGACGGGTCGTCGCCGGCGAACACGGTGTGCTACCAGTATGATAGACGACGGGGGCGAAACGAACCCTGTCACCCAAAGTAAACCCATGAGGGAAGAACCCACGGAGAAAAAAAAGCGGCCGCCCGGCCGTGGGGGAGCAACCGGGCGACCTTGTCAGCAATCGCTTGGGAGCGGGGGGGGACTCCCAAGCATTTGTCATCTCGGGCAGGGGGAGACCCGAGACTGTGGGTCCAAATTCACAATTCCGGGAGCTGGTTGTCTGGCGTGGGTGTTCTACTGCTTTCACCTTATGCTATCATCGTCCAAGCGTCGCGCCCAGACCCTTTCCAGGAAAAACGGCCCCTTCGGCCAACTTTTTTTTCGGCGGGCGGTGCCGTCAGCTAACCGTCGCGTACCGAGCGACGGAAACTCCATTCTTTCAAAAGGTTACCATCACTGCCGACCAAGCGGACCCACTCGATATCGATCCGACCCGGCCCCGTGCCCGGGTCGATGCGGACGCCCCTGAGCTTCTCTTGCACAGGCAATTCCGCCTCGTATTCATGCCACGCGCCGTCATGGCGGAGCGGAACCGACACGCTGCGGGACCGATGAAACCGCTTCTCCGTATCCGATACCCAGAAGACCTGCCCGGCCCCACGCGTCGCGAGCTTCATGCGGAATCGCAACCGGACGGGGCCGGCGGTCCCCGCCGCAAACCCGGCCGAAAGGTACGGGTCCCCGCCCGTGCTTGTGACCCCCAGCACGCCGTCCCGTACCGACAGGCTGCACGTGCCCCCCGCCTGCCAGCCGGCGACGGACCGCGCCGCCCCCGGCCGGTACGAGGGGTTCGGCTTCGGCACGACCGCGCCGATCTCCTTCAAATGGGCGTCGATCATCCCGTCCAGTTCCCGGACCTTCTCCGGCATCCGCGCGGAGAGGTCCTTCGTCTCGCCGATGTCCTCGGCCAGGTTGTACAGCTCGAACCGGTTGGCCTGGTCGGGGCCGTCGGCGTAGAAGCGGATGAGCTTCCAGTCGCCCTTGCGGACGTACGTCGACGGCAGGTTGCCCGTCGCCTTGACGTAGTGCGGGAAGTGGCAGAAGACGGTTTCCCGCCCCAGCGGGCGGCCCTTCAGCGCGGGCACGATGCTCACCCCGTCGAACCGCTGCCCCGCCCGGGGCTTCAGGCCGAGCATCTCCAGGACCGTCGGGTAGACGTCGATGCTGGAGACCAGCGCGTCGCTGCGGCTGCCCGGGCGGACCACGCCGGGCCAGACCACGATCATCGGCTCGCGCGTGCCGCCCTCGTAGATCGTCGCCTTCCCGCCCCGCAGCGGGGCGTTGGAGGTGATCGGGCAGCCGTAGCGGTTGCCCTCGCCCCGGTTGCCCATCCAGTGCACGCCGCCGTTGTCGGAGAAGAACAGGACGATCGTATTGTCCGCGAGTCCCAACTGCTCGATCTTCCGCAGCACATGCCCGACGTTCTCGTCGAGGCTGTGGATCATCGCGCCCATCACGGGGTGGCGCTGGGGGGCGTTGCGGGCCTTGGCGGCCTTGGCGGCATAGCGCTCGACGAGGGTCGGCTTCGCGTCGTACGGCGCGTGGACGGAGAAGCACCAGTAGCTCAGCAGGAACGGGCGGTCGCGGTGGGCGTCGAGGAACTTCAGGGCCTCGTCGGCGAGGCGGTCCTCGATGTGCTCGCCGGGCCGGCCCTTGAGCTTGGGGAACCGCCAGGGCGCGACGTAGCTCCCGGCCGGGCCGGGACCGGGCCAGGCGGGGAAGTCCACGTCGTAGCCCTGCTGCGTCGGGTCGTACGGCGGGTGCCCGAGGTGCCACTTGCCGAAGTGCCCCGTCGCGTAGCCCGCCCGGCGGAGTGCCTCGGCCAGTGTGAAGTGCTCCCGCCCCAGCCGCGTGACGCTGTTCGGAATGAGGGCCTTCTGGTGCGGCGGGGCCTTGGAACGCAGTTCCTGCCGGAAGACCTCTTCCTTGAGATGGCAGGCGGGCGTGGTGATCCCAAGCCGCGCGGGGTACAGGCCGGTCATGAGGCTGGCCCGCGTCGGCGAGCAAAGCGGGTTGGCGGCATAGGCCTGGGTGAACCGCATGCCGCGTCTCGCCAGCGCGTCGATGTTGGGCGTCTCGTAGAACGTGCTGCCGTACAGGGACGTGTCCCGCCAGCCGAGGTCGTCGGCCAGGATGACCACGAGATTGGGCCTGCCCTGAGCCTGTCGAACGGCCTTGCCCTGTTCTCGTCGAAGGCGCCTGGGGCCTTCCGCCCCGAGCACCCGCCCGGCCGCCCACGCCGCCGCTCCCCCACTCAGTGCCTGCAGAAAACCGCGTCGCGTAAGCCTTGCCATCGTCTGCTCCGTGCTGCTCTGTCGTCCAGGCACGTCAGCATACACGATCCCCTGCCCGATTGCCGCCGCAGCGTTCGGCCGGCCGCCGACGGGCCGGGAGAGTCGCCAACGAAGTGAGCACCGGGAAGGCGATCCCCGTCCCCCGCGCAAACCCAAGTTGATCCGGCGAGGTGGTTGGCGTACGCTGTTGCCACCGGCCCGCGACGGGCCGGGAAGGAGTGCCACGCCATGGCCCCACGAGTCATACGGGCCTTCCGGGTCTGCTCGGTGGCCTGCCTGGTTTGCGTGTCGAGCCCGGTCCCCGGCCGCCAACCAACAGGGGGCGCCGCGTCTCTCCGCGCCCCCGACGTCCTCTGGCTGGGCCGGCGGCTGGCGAAGTTCGCCGACGACCTGCCGGACCCGGCCCGGCTGGGTGTGGCGGAAATCGTCGCCTACGAGGAGAACAAGCACTTCGCGTACCTCCGCGGCACGGGTCCGGCGGGCGACCGTCGTGTCCTGCTGTGCAAGCCGGGCGCGCTGCTCGTGGACGATCACCCGAAGCGGCCGGGACCGTGGCGGCTGCTCGGGCGCCAAGCGAGGACGCTCGGCAAGACCGGTTTCGCCGTCACCGAGGCCGGCGGCACGGTCACCGGGTGGGCCCTGCTGCCCAAAGGTCCCGCGCTGCGCGTATCGCTTGCCGACGGCGGCGTCACCGTCACGGGGCTGGGCAACCCCGCGCCCCGCTTCGTACAGGTCCTGCACGTCGGCGACGGGGCCGCCAAGGAGGCCAACTGCAAGCTGTCCCAGGCCGGCGACGTCGTGACGCTGACGCACACCGCGCCCGATCGCACGTACACCGTGTCCCTCCCGGCGGACCCGAACCGCCCGGGCACGATCGCCGTCGCGGGATCCGGCGGAAAGGCCCTGTTGGCGCGGCGGCTTCTTCCCGCCGGCGTGATGCCCCACGGCAAGAAGGGCGTCGCCATGCTGGAGCGATGGGACGGGGCCTACCGCCGCAACCACCTCCCCGGCTGGGACGTCGGCCGACCCGCGTCGGAGCTTCAGAAGGCCGTCCAGGCCGGGACGCTCAAGCCCGGCCGAGCGGTCGTCCTCGGCTGTGGCACGGGCACGAACGCGATCCACCTCGCGCAGAGAGGCTTCACCGTGACGGGGATCGACGTCGCCCCGACGGCGCTGGCCCTCGCGGAGAGGAAGGCCGAGAAGGCCGGCGTCCGTGTCACCTGGCTCGTCGCGGACGTGCTTGCCCCCCCGCCGCTTGAGCCGTTCGACGTGATCTTCGACCGCGGCTGCTACCACGGCGTCCGCCGGGTCAGCGCGGCCGGCTACATGAAGACGGTCAACGCCCTGTCCCGGCCCGGTACGCTGATGCTGCTGCTGGCGGGCAACGCCAACCAGTCCGCCCGCGGCGGCCCGCCCCGCGTGGACGAGCCCGAGCTGGTCGGCGACTTCGCGAAGACCTGGGACTTCGTCTCGCTGCGGGAAGCCCGCTTCGACTCCCGCGACCCGAACCGGAAGAGCGGCGCCTGGATGTGGGCCGCCCTCCTGCGCCGACGCCCGCAAAGCGAATAGACCGGGCGGCAGGGCCGAACTTGCGCAGGTTTCGCCCTGACGGTGGCACACGCCCGCCCGGCCTGACCACTAATCACTAATCAAGGTCTGACCCCATCCGGGACTGTGGTGGTCACCCCGGCCTACGCCCACACGCCGGCGATGGGGGTCCGGCAGTGGCGGCATCGGCCGGCCTGAACGTCGTTGAGGAGGATCTGGTAGCCGCGGCGGACGAGGACGGGGCGGCCGCACTTCGGACAGAACGTCGTCCCACCGTCCGCGACCAGCACGTTGCCGACGTAGACGTACCGCAGGCCGGCCTTGCGGGCGATGTCGCGGGCCTCGATCAACGTGGCCGCGGGCGTCTCGGGCAACTGCGCCAGCTTGTGCCGCGGGTGGAACTTGGAGAAGTGCAGCGGGACATCGGGGCCGAGATTCTCGACGAGCCACCCGCACATCCGCCGGATCATGTCCATCTTGTCGGTGTAGGTGGGCACGACGAGGTGGGTCACCTCGAACCACACGCCGCGGTTCTTGAGCGTCTTGAGCGTGTCGAGGATCGGCTGGAGCTTGCCGGAGTTGAGCTTCTCGTAGGTCTGCTCGTCGAAGCTCTTGAGGTCGACGTTGGCGGCGTCGAGCACCTCGCAGAACTCTTCGAGCGGCTCGCGGTGAATGTACCCGCAGGTGACCCACACGTTCTTCAGGCCCCGCTGGCGCGCCAGGCGGGCGGTGTCGAGCATGTACTCGTAGAAGCACGTCGGCTCGGAGTAGGTGTAGGCGATGGACGGGCTCTGGACGCTTTCGGCAAGGGCGACGACGTGCTCGGGGAAGAGGCTCAGCCGCTTGAGGTCCCCTCGCGTCAGGCCCGCGCGGAGGCGCTCCGGCGTGCCCAGCACCTCGGGGCCGGTGGGGTCCTTGGTCTCCTCGGGCTTCCGCTGGGAGATCTCCCAGTTCTGGCAGTTGAGGCAGCGGAAGCCGCAACCGCTGGTCGCGATCGACACAACGCCGGTGCGCGGCAGGAAGTGGTAGAGGGGCTTCTTCTCGATGGGGTCGTTGTTCAGCGAGCAGGGATTGCCGTAGACCATCGTGTACAGCGTGCCGTCGACGTTGACGCGGTTGCGGCAGCGCCCGCGGTCGCCGGGGTCGAGCAGGCAATTGTTCGGACAGAGACGGCAGCGGACGCGGTCGCGCAGGCGGCGGTAGTGCGAGGCCTCTCGCGCCCAGCCGCGCTGGCGCCACTGGGCCCACGTCTCGCCGGTGGGCGCGTCGCCCTTGAAGACCTCCGCCGAGGGCGCGGAGGACCAGGACGCCCTATCGGGCCCGAAGAAGAGGCTGGCGACCGCCCCCGTGCCGGCCAGCCCGGCCGCCCCGGCCAGGCCGTAGCGCAGCACCTTGCGGCGGGTCACGCCCCGCGGGGGGGCGGGCTCGGAAGTGGCGTCCGCGTCCGCGTCGCCGTCCGTCGGGGTCGGGCTGTCGGGACCCTCTAGATCCATCGCTTCCTCCGCAGGGCCAGGTACGCCGCCGCGCCGACGTGGACGGCCAGCAGGACGATCAGCAGACGGTCGAGCTTCCAGTTCACGTGCAGGTCGGTGGCGGTCTTCTCGCTCATCACGCGGTCCAGCCCGAACACACCGCCCAGGGCCCAACCGGTGACGATATAGAGTACCATTAACGCCAGTAAGAACCAACCGCTGACGCGCACGGCGCGGACGGCGTAGTAGCCGAACGACCGACGTTTCCCTGTTGGTGGCATGGTGTCAGGCTCCGTAAGCTCCAAACCACAAACAACAAAAGACAAACGAATCTCAAACGCCAACCCTCAACGACCAAACGGGCCGGTGCAAGCAACACCGATCACCGCAAGCCTTCGACAAGAACTCGTCTCTGCCCGCCCTCGAAGAGGGCGGCTGAACGGTAGCCACGGGCGCCAGCCCGTGGTGATACGCAATCGTGCAAGACAGGAGCCTCCAACGGGGGCGATTGAGACCCCAACGCGGGCGATTGAGCCCCCAACCCATTGGGGCGGCGTCCGTCCTCGCGGGGCTCCAGTCGCCCCCTCTCGGGGGCTCTGTTGTATTGCAACACATGATCCACGGGCTCGCGCCCGTGGCTACCGTCCAATCGCCCCCTTCGGGGGCTCTGTTGTATCGCCGAACCTGATCCACGGGCTCGCGCCCGTGGCTATCGTCCAATCGCCCCCTTCGGGGGCTCGGCGTGTGGGTGCGTCCCGGCTCCACGGGCTCGCGCCCGTGGCTATCGACCAAGCGCCCTGCGGGCTACAGAAACGATGGCCAGATCCGGCAGGCGGGGACGCCCGAGCGTTTGATTCTCGATTGCTTGCGCTTTGGTCCTTAGTTCGAGGTTTGTTGTTTGCTGTCTGGAGTTACCGCTACCCGTCCCGGAACCACACCACCGCCCCGCCGGCAAGGTTCAGGACGGCGACGAGGCCGCAGACGACGTAGACGCCCAGCAGGGGAACCAGCAGCGTGCTGACCAGCAGGGCCCCGGCGCAGGCGCCGACGTAGTCGGCCGTGTACAGCCGCGAGGCCGTCGGCGCGACGCCGCCGAACGCCGCCTTGCCCGCCAGCGGGAACACCATGCCGACCAGCGCCGCCAGACCCGCCGTCAGCAGCGGGAACGCCACCCACCCGGAGAGCCCTTCGGCCACCCCGGCCAGCCGCGACAGCCCCGTCAGCGCCGCCGGCAGCAGCGCCGCGTAGGCCGCGACAGCCCACGTCAGCCGCGCCACGTCGCGCCGGCCCCGCCCGGCGAGCCGGCGATTGGCCAGCCACGCCCCGCCCGCCAGGCCGACCATGAACATCGTAACGATCACCCCCACGCGGTGATAGAGGCTGCCGTGAACGATCTGGAAGCCCAGCAGGATCACCACCTCCAACGCCGACGCGGCGAAGCCCGTCGTGAACACCGCCAGCGCCGCCGGGCGCAGCCGCACCAGGAACGCCAGCAGCGCCAGCCCCCCCGCCGCGGCCAGCAGGCCCAGCCGCACCCGGTACCGGCTGATCCAGTAGCGCAGGTGGCGGTAGTACAGCACGGGGCTGAAGTCGCGGTTGACCGGGGCAGCCTCGTCGAGGGCGCCGCGGATCGCGGCAAAGCGGTCGGCCGTCAGCGTGCCGCGGAGAAAGTCGCGCCGGACGTACTGTGTCTCGATCCCCGCCCGCTCGATGCGCCCGGCGATGTCCGCCGTCAATCCCCCGTCGGAGGCCAGCAGCGTCACGCGCTCGGTGGGCAGGACCAGCACGTTGTCGAACGCCTCTCCCAGCGTGCGGCGGGCCGTGGAGATCAGCCCGGCCAGCCCGTCGCTGACGTAGTTGGCATACTGCCCCACCGTGACGGCCAACACGCCGCCGGGGGTCAGCGCGGCCCGGGCCTCGTCGAAGAACTCCCGCGTGTAGAGGCGGTTGATCTGTGACGTGCTCGGGTCGGGCACGTCGGCGACGATCACGTCGTACCGCCGCCGCGCCCGCCGGACGAACACCCGCCCGTCCGTCGCGTGGACGCCGATGCGCGTGTCGGCCAGCGCCGCGGGCGCGAAGCGCCGGGCCACGTCGAGGACCGCCGGGTCCAGCTCGACGTAGTCCACCGCCTCGACGGGCCACTTCAGCGCCTCCCGGGCCGAGCCCGACACGCCCCCGCCGATCAGCAGCACACGCCGCGCCCCGGGCCGCTGGGCCATCGCGTAGTGGACGGCCTGCTCGGCGCGCTCGACCTGGCCCGTGCTGCACAGCGGCAGGCCGTTGGCGATGAAGTCGAATTGCCCCCCCGCCTCGGCCACCACGAGCTGCCCGTAGGGGCTCGTGCCCCGGTGCACGACCCGCCGGCCGGCATACTCCAGACGCGTGGAGAGGGTATCGAGGTCCACGGCCCCCGCCAACGAGGCCCCGCCGACGGCGACGGCCAGCACGGCCCCCGCCGTTGCGCGCCGCCGGTGGGCGACCGCCAACGTGAAGGCCATCGCCAGGTTCAGCCCCGCCGGAACGTACAGGATCGCGAAATGCCCCAGCCAATGCACCAGCACGAAGCTGAACAGCAGCCCTCCCGCGATGTCCCCCAGCACGTCCAGGAAGTAGACCTGCCCGATGCTCGCCGCGTCCGCCCGCACCGACAGCAGCGTGGCCGCCAGCGTCAGCAGGTACCCGGCCAGGAGGCAGTACGGCAGCAGCAGGACGACGCACGTGACGAGGCCCTCGGCGAGGCCCACCTCCGCCCCGCGAACGAACACCACGTTGCGCAGGGCCCGCAGCGCGAACACCGACGCGACGGGCAGGACGGCCACGAGGACCTGGGCGACGATCAGGACGGCGACGGGCCGGCGGACGCGCCCCGCCCCGCGCCCCAGCGCCGCGCCCAGCCCCGTCAGCAGGAACCAACTGCCCAGGACGGTCCCAAGGAACAGCTCATTGCCCGCCAGAACGCACAGCAGCTCGCGCATCAGCACGAGTTGCGTGATCATCGCGGAGACGCCGAGGCAGCAGACGGCCGGGAACAGCAGCCTCGCGTGGCCCGGGCCTCTCGCCCAGGCCATGCTGGCGGCGTGCGACGGCTGAGGGGGCGGGCCCGCCACGGGTCACCCCTCGATCAGGGGGCCCTCGAAGTTCTCCGTCTGGAAGGTCCGGATCCGCGCCTGCTGGCCCCGCCACGCGTTGGGGGCGAGGTTCACGCGGACCTGCTTCTTGGCCTGCACCGACAGGCGGATCTCCAGCGACCGCTTGGCCTTCAGCGTCAGCCGGGACATGAACTCCGCCGGGTCCGGGATCTCCTCCCAGACGGTCGGCAGGAAGACGGCCTGGGCGGAGGCCTGCCGGTTGTTGATGCGGATCGGGATTTCCAGCACGACACCGTCTACCTTGGGGCGAAGCTTGGTCAACAGGTCCGACGGCTGGTTGTAGTAGATGGACTTGGGCGTGGTCAGCACGCTGACCTCGACGGTGAGGTCCTTGAACTCCTCGGCCGTGACGGGCTTGAACCGCCGGTCGCGCAGCGCGGCATTCGCGGCCTTTTCCACCACGCCGCGGTACAGCGGCTGGAGGGCCAGCGTCGTGCCGATGCACCCGCGGAGCTCGTCCTTTTTGTTGATCGTGACGAAGACGGCCTTGCCCGCCAGCAGCTTGCGGGGCAGCGTGCTGCGGTTGGGGACCGCAACGCGCTTCTTGGTGATCGCGTCGATGATGGTCTGCCGGGCCAGGCCCACCAGCAGCTTGCCCTCCTCCGCCGTCAGCGGCGGGATCTTGACCGTCCCCTCCTCGACAAACACCGCGGCCACGTAGCCGACGACCCGCTTCTTGTCCCCGCCGCGGACGTCTCCGCTGGTCCGGTAGTCCAGGACGCGGGGCTTCCACCCGCGCTCCTTGGCGATCTGCATCACGGTGAGGACGGCCTCCTTGCCGCACGCCTCGGTGTTCGCCGACGCCATCGTCGCCAGGTCCATCTCGTTGACGGCCTTGACGAACCAGGCGTCGATGGCCTTGGCCTCGTCGTAGGGGTGGTAGTGGCTCAGGTCGGTGCTGGCGACCAGGACGGTCTTCTCGTCGATCAGCGGCGTCAGCGCCGCGGCCGCCTCGGACGGATTGACCCCCTGCCCGAACTGCACGGGGACGATCTGGCAGCCGGGGGCGGCCCACTGGAGAAACGGCAGGTGGGCCTCGATGGTGTGCTCCCACGTGTGGGGCGTGTCGCCGCCGGACGGGGGCAGCTTGGAGGGCGTCTTCCAGGGCCGCTTGACCTCGGCGGCCGGAGAGAGGACGAACGGCGGCGTCTTGGCCAGTTGGGCGGCCTTGGGCGAGACGGCCACGTCGCCCAGCGGCGTGCGGTAGGCGGCGAACTTCGCGACCGAGGCGCCCTGGAACTTGGCGAAGTGGCTGCACGCCATGAGGACGGCCGTATCGACGTCCTGGCCCATGATCTGCTTGTAGGCGGCCGCGACCGTCAGGCCGCTGAACTGGTAGCCGGCGTGCGGGGCGATCACGGCGCGGACCTTCTCGCCCACGGCGGCGTTGGCCATGCTCAGGCCGGAATCCACCACCCGCCGCAGCGTGTTGGGGTCGTAGGGATACCACGTGCCCGCGACGGCGGGCTCGCGGACCGTCGTGTCGGCGCGCCGGACGATCGGGATCGCCGGGGCGCTGGTCGGCGGCAGGCCCGGCAGGCTGTTGGGCGACGGGGAAGCCCCGCCGACTCCGGGGATGACCAGGGCGGGGTCGCCGGTGACCTCGTTGCCGTCCGCCTGCGCGTTCGCGTCGGGCTGTCCGGGCTCGCCCCCACAACCAACCAGGACCAGCCCCGCGAAGAGGAGAACTGCTAACTGCTTCATTTCTATGCCTTTCGAATCGGGATCGTCGGCGGTACCCACGTAGTACGGCCCAGAGGGCCGGACGGATCATATCTATCGGCCGTTTCGCGCGTTGGCATGACTTGGGAGAACCGGGCTGCCTTCCGCGACCCGCCTTCGGCCCACGGCCGCAGGCCGAGTTGGGCGCAAGTCTTGCGCCTCGGGCGGATCGCCAATCGCTCTCCCTTCACCCCGCCACGTGCCAGCGGTTGCCGTCGGCGGCGATCAGTGCGTCGGCCTCGGGCGGCCCCCACGAGCCGGCCGGATAGCTCGCCAGGCAGTCGGCGGGCTGCTGGGCGCAGCCTTCCAGCAGCGGGTCGATGTAAGCCCAGGCGGCCTCGACCTCGTCATCGCGGGTGAACAGCGTCGCATCGCCCAGCGCCACGTCGAGCAGCAACCGCTGGTAGGCCTCCGGCGGGGCGCTGCCGAAGGCCTCGGCGTAGTTGAAGTCCATCGTCAGCCGCCGAACCCGCGTGGGGCTGCCCGGGGCCTTAACCTGAAACTCCATCGAGATGCCTTCGTTCGGCTGGACCCGCACGGCCAGGACATTCGGCGCCAGCGGGCCCGTCGGCGGGGTGTTGAACAGCACTTGCGGGACGGCCTTGAAGTGGACCGACAGCTCCGTCCGCCGCTCGGGCAGGCACTTGCCCGTCCGCAGGTAGAACGGCACGCCGGACCATCGCCAGTTGTCGATGTACGTCTTGAAGGCGACGTAGGTCTCCGTCGTCGAGTCGTCCGGCACGTCGTCCAGATCGAGGTAGCCCTCCACCGGCCGACCGGCGACCTCGCCCGGGCCGTACTGGGCGCGAACCACGCCGCGGCCGGCACATTGGGGCGTGATCGCCCGCAGCGCCCGCAGCACCTTGACCTTCTCGTCCCGGATCGCGTTGGCGCCCAGCGAGGCCGGCGGCTCCATCGCCACCAGGCACAACAGGTGCATCATGTGGTTCTGCACCATGTCTCGAATGGCCCCCGCCTGGTCGTAGTAGCCCCCACGCCCGTCCACGCCGAGCGTCTCGCTGACCGTCAACTGCACGTGGTCGACGTATTTCTGGTGCCAGACGGGCTCGAAGATGCTGTTGGCGAAGCGGAGCACCAGCAGGTTCTGCACCGTCTCCTTGCCCAGGTAGTGGTCGATGCGGAAGACCTGGTTCTCGTCGAACGCGGAGCGGACCTCGTCGTTCAGGGCCCGCGCGCTGGCCCGGTCCCGCCCGAAAGGCTTCTCCACGACCACGCGGGACCACGGCGCGGCGGATTGGCCCTTCCGTGCCATGCCGGACTCGGCCAGCGTGCGGACGATCGGCACGAAGGCGGCCGGCGGCGTGGCGATGTAAAACAGCCAGTTTTGCGGCCGGTCGGCGGCCGTGCCCAGCTCCTCCAGACGGCGGGCGAGGGCCCGGAAGTCCTCCACGCGGTCGTAGGCCCCCCGCTGGTAGTACAGCCGGGCCGAGAACCGCCGCCAGGCCGCCTCGTCCACGGGCTCGCCGCTGCAGGTCTCGCCGACCGCGCCGCGGAGGGCTTGGCGAAAGGCCTCGTCGGTGACGTCGCTTCGGCCGTAGCCGACCACCCGCGCCTCGGCGGGCAGCAGGCCCTCGCAGTGCAGGCCGAACAACGACGGGATCAGCTTGCGTCGCGTCAGGTCGCCCGAGCCCCCGAAGACGACCAGGTCGAACGGCTCGACCGGCGTCCGGCGCGTCCCGGCCACGGAGAAAGTGATGTCTTCCAGGGTCAGCGGCATCGGCGGTCTCCCGAGACAATCGGCGGCGAGGGGGCCCGGCCCCGTCCCGCTGCATTATACCCGGCGGGGGCGCCGGCGGCACTTCCGGCGCGATCCGCCCCCGGCGCGTGCCTACACTGTCGTAGGCGTGTCAGTTCCCCGTTCCCTCTCTCGGCTCGAGTGCCGTACGACCTCGGCCGGCGGAGGGCAGCGAGGGAACCCCGGCCGGAGGCGGGCGTTTCATGTACGTGTCGACCGAACAGCGCAGCAACGATCCGGAGGTGGAGATCGACCTCGCCCTGGCCGCGGAGCTCCAGGCCGCCCTGCTGCCGGGGGCGTGCCCGCCGGCGTCGCCCCATCAGCGGGTCGCGGCTCGCAACCGCATGTGCGGCAGCGTCGGGGGGGACTTCTACGACTTCATCCCGGTCAACGACGAGCAGGTGGCGCTGGTCATCGGCGACGTGGTCGGCCACGGGGTGCAGGCGTCGCTGCTGATGGCGCGGATCATGGGCCTGCTGCGGTCCGACGTGCACCGCGCCAGCCGCCCGCGGGAGATCATCCTGCAGCTCAACGAGCTGCTGCTGGACCTCGGCGACCGGACCGGGTCGGTCCTGCCCTGCTCGCTGTTCTACGCGGTGATCGACGCGCCGACGGGCGTGAGCTTCTTCATCAACGCCGGGCACCCCATGCCCTTCCTCTGCCGGCGCCCGGAATGTGCCGGCCTCCACCTCGGGCCGCGGAATATGCTGCTGGGCGTGGAGCGGTTCGAGCCCCGGGAGGGTTGTCACACGTTCTCGCCCGGCGAGCGGCTGGTGCTGTACACCGACGGCATCCTCGACGCGGTCAACCGCGACGGGGAGCGGTTCGACGAGGCCCGCCTGCGCCGCGTCGTCGGCGAGTGCCTCCACGACCCGCCCGACCGCTGCGCCGACGCCGTCTTCGCCGCCGTCGCCGATTTCCGCGACGGCGCCCGCCAGAGCGACGACGAGACCGTCCTCGTGGTCGATCGAATCTGACGCCGCCGGAAACGGCCGGTCCCGCCGCCTTGACCGTTGGCCCCCCGCGCCCCACCTGCTACAGTAGGCGCGGCGATCAGCGACCAACTGCGTGGGCAAAACGCCCGCGCCGGCAAGGAGAACGCGTCGATGTCCGAGTTCCCGAGGACGACCGTGGGCGGGGTGAGCGTCTCCCGCATGCTCATCGGCACGAACTGGTTCCTGGGCTACACCCACTGTACCCACGCCAAGAGCGTGTTCATCGAGCGGTCCGTCACCACCCGCGAGCGGATCGCCGACATCCTGGAGGTGTATCTCCAAGCCGGCGTGGACACGATCATGTGTCCCCACACCCAGACGGTCATTCCCGACGCCGTCCAGGCCGCCCAGGACCGCACCGGCCGAGAGTTGATCGTCGTCTCCACGCCCGCGTTCACCACCACGCCGCAGACGGTCGCCGAGGGCTTCGACCTCGACGAGGTCGCCCGCGTGCTCGACGGCGAGCTCGCCAAGGGCGTGAAGATCTGCATGCCCCACGTCTCGACGACCGACAAGATGGTCGACAAGTGCGCCCGGCAGGTGCGGCACATGGAGGCCGTCTGCCGCATGATCCGCGAGCGCGGCATGGTGCCCGGGCTCAGTACGCATACGCCGGAAACCGTCGTTATCGTCGACGAGTCCGGGCTCGACTGCGAGACGTACATCCAGCCGTTCAACCCCATGGGCTTCCTGATGCACGTGGAGGTCGACTGGGTGGCAAGGCTCATCCGCGAGGCCGCCAAGCCGGTCATGGCCATCAAGACGATGGCCGCCGGGCAGGTCCGCCCGTTCCAGGCAATGACGTTTGTCTGGAACGCCATTCGCGACTGCGACATGGTCACCGTCGGCACGGTCGCGCCGGAAGAGGCCGCCGAGCTGATCGAGCTGTCCCTCGGCATCCTGGAGCGCCGCGGCGCGAACGTCGAGCTCCAGCGGACCCGCTCCAAGGCCACGCTCGAGGCCCGAACCGCCCGCGGCTGACTGAGAGCAGGAAAACCGCCGCCATGGTCCCGCACGACACGCTGTACGACATCTCGATCCGCCTGGGCGTCGAGTCGACGGTCTGGCCGGGCGACCCGGCGTACTCGCGGGAGCTGATCTCCGCCCTCGCGGGGGGGGACGAGTCCGACGTGTCCCTGCTCCGCATGACGGCCCACACGGGCACGCACGTCGACACGCCGGGGCACTTCCTGGCCGACGGCAAGCGCCTCGACGACTACGACGCGGGCGACTTCTTCCGCCCCGCGTGCGTGATCGAGGGGGGCGGCGGCCCGCGGATCGGCCCCGACGCAATCGAGGCCGCCGACGTGCGCTCCGGCGACGCCGTGCTGTTCAAGACCGCCAACAGCACGAGTGGGCGGATTGTGTCCGGCGAGTTCTTCGGCGACGGCGTGACGCTGGCGATGGACGCCGCCGAGGCCTGCCTGCGGAGGCACGTCGGCCTGGTGGGGCTCGATTACTTCACCGTCGACGCCTACGGCACGGGCGAATACCCGGTCCACCGGCGGCTGCTGGGCGCGGGGGTGCTGATCCTCGAGACCGTCAACCTCGCCGCCGTGCCGCCCGGGCGGTACACGCTGGTCTGCCTGCCCCTGCGGCTGGCCGGGGCGGAGGCCTCGCCCGTCCGGGCCATCCTGCTGCGGTGAACAAACGGCCTCGGCGAGACCAAACCCCGGGCCCCGACGGCCCGATAGGCCTACTGTGAAAGCCCTTCCTGGCGCATTCTGGCTGGTCGTCCTCGCGGCCGGGCCGCCGGCATACCGGTCCCGCGCCGCGGGCCCGACGACCCGCGCGACGACCCGGCCGGGGACCTTCACCGTCGCCACGTACAACATCAACGGCCTGAACCGCCATCTGCCGGAGGTGATCGCCAACATCCGCAAGACGAAGGCGGACGTGGCGTGCCTCCAGGAGGTCAACCGCGGCTCGGCCGGGGAGCTTCGGCGGGCGCTGCGAAGCGACTACCCGTTCATCGAGACGGCCCTGAACCATCGCGTGGACGGTTTCGCCCTGCTGAGCAAGTCGCCGGTCACGCACCGGCAGTGGGTGCCGGCGAAGGAGATCGGCTACCACAGCCTGCTGCACGCCCGGACGCGGCTGGGGGGGCGGGACGTGCAGGTGGTGGTCGTGCATCTCGTGCCGAACATTCCCCGGCCGGGGGCGTCGGCGGGCGACCAGGTACGGCACATGCTGCGGCTGGAGGGACAGCGGAACGAGGAGATCCGCCGCATCGCCAAGCGGTTTTCGCGGGACCGGCCGGTCCTGGCGATGGGAGATTTCAACTGCCTGTCCTTCCAGGGCGCGGTGACCTACATGAAGGCCCGGGGCTTTGTCGACGCCGTGGCCGCCGTCCACAACCAGCCGGACGCCCTGCCGACTTGGCAGGGCCGCTTCCAGGGCCGGGAAATGCGGCTGCGAATCGACTACGTCTTCCACACCGCGCAGTTTCGGACGCTCGCCGCCGGCGTTCTCACCGCCGAAGGCTCGGACCACTTCCCCCTCGTGGCCACGCTGACGTGGGCGGCGCCTGCGGGCCCGGCGGGTGCCGCGCCGCGCGCGGGCCGCCGCTGAAAACGCCCTTGCGTACGGATTCTTCCTCCTTTGCGCGGTTTTTCTGGCACAGCGAGCCGGAGTATGTTACACGTGTACTCCGCACGCATGACTACGATGGTGCGGTCGGGCAGCACGACTGGGACGGTGGGTTTCGGGCCGGTGCTGGCGGCTGCGTCGTCCGGAGCCTTTGAGAGATGAACATCTACGTAGGAAACTTGCCGTACGGTGTAACCAGCCCGGACCTGGAGCAGTCGTTCTCCGAGTACGGGGAAGTGGAACGCGCTCAGGTCATCACCGATCGCGAGACGGGCCGCTCCCGCGGGTTCGGATTCGTCGAGATGCCCAACGACGACGAGGGCCGTGCCGCGCTGGAAGCCCTGAACGGCAGTGAGATGGGCGGCCGAAGGGTCGTCGTCAACGAAGCGCGCCCGCGGCGCTAGTTCGTCGGGCAGGGGGCGCCTCCGCCGTGGATCTCCCCTTCCTCGGGCAGATCGCCGGTGGGGTTGCGCCTCCGGCCGGGCCTGGCCCGCAGCCCCGGCCCGTATCGTCGGTGGCGTCCTTCGCCCTCGTCCGCACGTCCGACGTGCCCCCAGGACCGGAGGGAGGAGAAGGACATGACCCCGTCCGGGATTCGCGTCCTGGCCACGTCGCTTTGCTGTAGTCTGCTCCTTGCCGGCTGCGCGAAAGAGCCCGATCGGTCCGCGCCGAGGGATCGGGCGTCGGCCGCCAAGCACCGTGCGTCGACCGCCCGATCCGCCCCCCGCAGCCGCCCGGCCCGTTCGGTCCCCGCAACGGGGCCGGCGACCCGGCCGGCGACCCGGCCAACCTCCGCCCCCGCCGATGCCGCCCGCCTCCCCGAGGCCCTGCGCCGCATCGTCGCGCTCGAGCAGAACGGCGAGTGGGCCCAGGCGTGGAAGCTCGCACTGCAGACCCGCTCGCAGTTTGCCGGGCGCCGGGGCACGGAAGAACTCGCGAGGGTCACCAGCCGGCTGCGGATCGAGAAACGCCAGGCCGCCCAATTGGCAAACGCCGTCCGGCTGCTCGACAGCGACATGATCGAGGCCGCCCAGATCGCCACCAGCGAGCTGGCCGCCGGCGGAGACGTCGCCGCGATCCTCCTTCGCAAGGCCCTCCGCACCGGCGGCGGGAAGGCCGCGGCCCGGGCCGTGCGAATCCTCGCCCGCCGCGGCGACCCCAACGACGCCCAGCTCTTCTGGTCCCGGCTCCAGGCCCGCCCCGACCGGCCGCTGCGCGAGGCGCTGCTGGCCGGGCTGCAGTCGGTGGCCTGGCAGATGCCCGGAGAGGCCGCCGCGGCACTCTACCGGGACGCCCGCGATGCGAGCCTTGCCGAAAGCCCCGACAGCTTCGCCCTGCTGGCACTGGCCTTCCGCACGGCGGCCGATGCCGACCCGGAGAAATTCGGCCGTCTCGTCGGCGACGCCGAGGCCCACGAGACGGTCCGGCGCAAGGTCAGCGCGGCCTTGTCGTCAGCGGACGAGGACCTCGCCGCGTCGGCCGCTCGCATCCTCGCCGACCTCGGCGCGATGCGGGCCGGGCTGCGCGGGGCCTACTACGAGGGGAAGAACTTCGAGAAGCTGCTCTTCGAGCGTCTCGACGCGAAGATCGACATCGCCGATCTGAAGCTGCCCTATCCCGACGGGCGGCAGGAGAACCGTTCGATCCGCTGGACCGGGCAGGTCCGCATCCCCGCCGCCGGCCCGTACACGTTCTACGCCGCCAGCGACGACGGCGTCCGCCTGTGGGTCGCCGGCAAGCAGCTCATCGACCAGTGGACCGATCAGGCCGTCACCGAGGTCCGCCGGGAGGTCGCGCTCGCCCAGGGCCTTCACCCGATCAAGCTGGAGTACTACCAGGGCACGGGCAGCGCCGAGGTCCACCTCCACTTCAGCGGTCCCGGCCTCGACAAGCAACTGCTCACCGCCAAGCACCTCGTCACCGCCCCGTGGGAAAGCGCCGGTGCCGGAACGACGCCAAAGAACTGAAAGATGCTGCGAAAGCCTTGACAGGCTTCCTGCCGACAGGATAGGATAGCGGCGATGATGCGACGCACGGGACAGTTTGGCGACCTCTCGACGGCCCTCGCAGGCCGGGAGGGGCGGTCCCTGCGCGTGCTGCTCGTCGTTGTACTATAGGTCGCTGCGCAGGGACGTGCGTAGCGGCCGAAGCCCCAAACCGCCAGGCTGGCGGGCATCCCCCCTGCAACGAGTACCCCGGTGGGTTTGTGTCTTGCCCGCGCCCCGGCCGATAGGAACAGTTGTCGCGACCCATTGAGCAATCGAGGTGAGACCATGGCAAAAGAACAGGCCCCGGCGAACGAATCGGCGCCCCCCAGCCCCCCTTCCGAGCGCTACGTGGACATGACCGGCGCACAGATCTTCAACGAGATGCTCCTCCAGGAAGGCGTGGACGTCCTGTTCGGCTTCCCCGGCGGGGCCGTCATTCCCATCTTCGACGTGCTGTACGATTCGCCCCTCCGCTTCGTCCTGACGCGCCACGAGCAGGGCGCCTGCCACATGGCCGACGGCTACGCCCGCTCGACGGGCAAGGTCGGCACGGTGATCGCCACCAGCGGGCCCGGCGCGACCAACCTGGTCACCGGCCTGGCGACGGCGAACATGGACTCGGTCCCGCTGGTGGCCTTTACCGGGCAGGTCCGCAGCAACCTGATCGGCAACGACGCCTTCCAGGAGGCGGACGTGACGGGCATCACCCGCCCGATCACCAAGCACAGCTTCCTGGTCACCGCCGTCGAGGACCTCGGGCGGACCGTCCGGGAGGCGTTCCACATCGCGCGGACGGGCCGGCCCGGGCCCGTCGTGGTCGATATCGCCGTCGACGCCACGGTGAACCGCCCGACCAGTGAGCCGTCCACCGAGCCTGACCTGCCCGGCTACAAGCCGCGCGGCGGGGGGCACATCCGGCAGATCAAGGCGGCCGCGGCGGCCATCAACGCCGCCGAGCGCCCCGTCCTCTACGTCGGCGGGGGCGTCCTGATCTCCGAGGCCGCCGACGCCCTGCGCGCCCTGGCCGCCAAGGGCCGACTGCCCGTGACCACCACGCTCCTGGGGCTCGGGGCCGTTGACGAGACCGACCCGCTGTCGTTGAAGATGCTGGGGATGCACGGCACGGCCTACGCCAACTACGCGGTGCAGGCCTGCGACTGCCTCGTCGCCGTCGGCGCGCGGTTCGACGACCGCGTCACCGGCAAGCTGGAGACGTTCGCGCCCCACGCGAAGACCATCCACATCGACATCGACCCGGCGTCGATCTCCAAGAACGTCGTCGTGGACATCCCCGTCGTCGGCGACGCCAAGGTCATCCTCGAGATGATGCTCGAGCACGTCGAGCCGCGGGACCGCTCGGCGTGGCTCGGGCAGATCGCCGACTGGAAGCGCAAGTACCCGCTGGGGTACGCCAAGGACGGGCACATCAAGCCCCAGGAGGTCGTCGAGCTGCTCGGCAAGCTCACGGACCACGACGCCATCGTCGCCACCGGCGTCGGACAGCACCAGATGTGGGCCGCCCAGTTCTACGGCTGGAAGAAGCCCCGGCAAATCATCACCTCCGGCGGGCTGGGCACGATGGGCTTCGGCTGCCCCGCCGCCATCGGCGCCCAGCTCGGCAACCCCGGCGCGACCGTGCTCGACATCGACGGCGACGGCAACTTCGCCATGACCATGGTGGAGGTCATCACCGCCGTGCAGCAGAACCTGCCCGTCAAGTTCATCGTCCTGGACAACGACTATCTCGGCATGGTCCGCCAGTGGCAGGACATGTTCTACCAGAAGCGGTATTCCGCCGTGGCGCACCCGTGCCCGAATTTCGCCGCCGTGGCCGAGGGCTTCGGGGCCCGCGGGATGCGCATCGAGGACCGCGCGGAGCTGGCCGACGGGCTCCACGAGGCGCTCCGCCACGAGGGGCCCGTGGTCGTGGACGTCCGCGTGGAGCCGGAGGAGAACGTCTACCCGATGGTCGCCACCGGCAAGAGCCTCGACGAAATGGAACTGGGAAAACTGGCGTAGGGAAAGCCGTCGGCCATCAACGGTCATCGGTTAGCTTGAAGCAAGAGCTGCCGTGCGGCCCCGCCGTGACTCCGGCCGTTCGCTGAAAGCTGATCGCCGAGAGATGAGAGCTTCTGCCTCGGAGAGCAAGACATGAAACACGTGATTATGGCGCTCGTTCAGAACAAGCCCGGCGTCCTGGCCCACGTGGCGGGGATGTTCGCGGCCCGCGGGTTCAACATCGACTCCCTCGTCGTCGGCCGAACCGACGACCACGACCTGAGCCGGATGACCATCGTGGCCATCGGAGACGACCGCGTCCTGGAGCAGATCCGCAAGCAGTTGGAGAAGATCGTCACCGTGGTGAAGGTGCGGGACTTCCAGGAGGTCCAGTACGTCGAGCGGGACCTGATGCTCATCCGCATCCACGCTCCGAGCGAGAAACGCAACGAGGTCGTCGAGCTGGTCAACCTCTTCCGCGGGCGGGTCGTGGACGTCTCGCGGAAGAACGTGATGGTCGAGCTGTCCGGGCCGGAGAAGAAGCTCGATGCCTTCATCGACCTCGTCAAGCCGTTCGGCATCGGCGAGTTGGCCCGCACCGGCGTGATCGCCATGAAGCGCGGCAAGCAGGCGGGGTGAGGGGGCGGCACACGGCCCGGGCTCGGTCGCGGGCGGCGGCGGGCCGCAGCGCCGAGCCCCGGCCCCGGCGGCTCCCGGCGCGCAGGGGCTTCAAGGCCTCGCTTTCGGCTTGGGCGGGGCCAGGTCGACCAGCCCGGCCGCCCAGCCTTTCAGGGCGTAGAGGCGCAGCACGCCGTTCTGGTAGTACATGGCGTGCAGCGAGGCAAGGTGGCGGTACGCCTCTTGCTGCTGCCGCAGCCGCCAGCCGGGCTGGGGGCGCAAAAGACCCCGCCGGGCCATCTCGTCGATCAGCAGGTCGGCGATCGACCGGTGGACGGCAATCCGCGGATGAACGTGGTCGGCCAGGTGCGTGTCCCCGGGGATGCCGTCGGCGCAGCGCTTCTCCACGTGCTTGCGGACGTCCACGAGCCCCAGGCGATTCTCGCGCGCGATGGCCAGGATCGCCTCGTGCATCGGCTCGACGATTCGCAGCGGGCAAACGTCCAGCTCCCTCGCCTTCTCGTAGGCGGCCCTGGCCTCGGCGACCCGGCCCAACTCGTAGAGCTTGTCGGCCTGGCGGAAATGCAGGTCCGCGTACTGCTCGTCGATCGCCAACGCGTCGCGGTACAGCCGCAGCGTGCGGGACGGCAGCCCCGCGTCGGCCTCGGCCTCCCGGACCAGTGCGGCCCACCGGCGGAGCTGCGGCGCCGTCAGCCCGTCGCGGTGCTGAGACTTGAACGGGGGGCAGTCCCGCAGGTTGGATACCGGGTTCATCAGCAGGATCGGCACGCCCGCGGCCCGGGCCATCCGCACCATGCGCCGGACGCTGAACTCGAAGTGCTCGATGACGCCCCTGCGCCACGTCTCGTCGCGGTGGTACTTGTCCCGGCCGCCCTTGTAGTCCAGCATGGCTTCCACGTCCGCCTTCAGGACGGGCTTGGGCCCGGCGCCGGCGGGGCCGTTGGGGTCGTACCGACGTTCCTCAAGAAACTCGTTCTGCCCCGTGTAGAGGACGATCAGGTCCGCCCCGTGGCCGAGGACCTCCTTGAGAATCGGCACGACGCGATAGCTGGCGTACGAGATGCCCCCGCAGTTGATCACCCGCCACGCACGGGCCGGGTCGGCGAGGCGGAGGTTCATCTCCAGCCACGTCGTGAACGACGTTTCGTCGGCATACGGCCGGCCCCAGACGGTCGATCCGCCGAGGCAGAAGATGCGGAACTCACCGGCCGCCTTCCTGGCAGGGAAGGACTGGGCCTGGAAGCACCGCCGCCGCGAGGAGGCGACCTCGTATTGCGCGCCGTCTTCGCTGCGGACGAACAGCGGGCGAATCGCCTCGAACGCCACGAACGGGTCGTCGTATTCGCCGCGCCGTGTCGCGGGGGCTTCCGCGGCGGTTGGGCGAACCGCTTCGGAACCGCCGTGTGCCTCGCCCAACGCCTTGGGCGCGACGGCCGCCAGCGCCGCCAGGCCGATCGCCAGGACCGGGGCGATTCGATCCCCGCGACGGGGGCGCACTTGCGGCCGCCGGTCCGGACGACGGCCTTGCCCTGGCCTCCCTGGCTCCTTGGCTGGCTCAGACGCGCGTGCTATGGACCACTCCTTCCGCCCCGTTGGGGCTCGCTTGGTTCGCTGGGCGCCCATCCGGCGTCGGACGCCTCGGGCCCCGTACCATTTTCTCCAACCGGCCTGGCCGAAACAAGCTCGGGCCCGCCTGCCGGCTTGCCCGGCCGGACGGTTTGGCGTAGGCTGGCGAGCATGTTCCGGATCGGGATGGGTTACGACTCGCACCGCTTCCAGGCCGGGCGCCCGCTCGTGCTGGGCGGAGTGCGCGTCGAGCACGACGCGGGGCTGGCCGGGCACAGCGACGCCGACGCGGTCCTGCACGCGGTCACCGACGCCGTCCTCGGCGCGATCGCGGCCGGGGATATCGGCACGTTGTTCCCGGACACCGACCCGCAATGGGCGGGGGCGGACAGCTCGCAGTTCCTCGCCGAGGCCGTGCGCCGCGCGTCCGAGCAGGGCTGCCGCGTGGCCAACTGCGACGTGACGGTCCTGGCCGAACAGCCCCGCCTCGGACCCTACAAGCAGGAGATGGCCGCCCGTGTCGCCGAGCTGCTCGGCGTGGCGGTCGGCGCGGTGGCGATCAAGGCCAAGACCAACGAGCAGATGGGCGCAATTGGCCGCGGCGAGGGGATCGCCGTCCTCGCGGCGGTCCTGCTGACGGAGGGGTGAACGGGCGGAACGGCAAGGGCGAAGGGCGATTCTCTCCTCCTTGCCCAGACCGCCCGCCCGACCTACAATGCCCCAAGCCATGGGACCCAGGCGAGGACAACTCGAGCCGCTCACCGCCCCACCGGCCGCGATCGCGCGGTGCGGCTGTATCGGGCGGGGCGCCTGATCCCCGCCGGTCCCGCGAATCGCTCCCGCTTTCCCTCTCGTCAGTTCCTCTCGTTCGGAGAGACGCGACCATGTTTCGACTGTACAACACCGAGACGCGCAGCGTCGATGCGTTCACGACCATAGAGGATCGCAAGGTCCGGCTGTATACCTGCGGGCCGACCGTCTACAACTACGCCCACATCGGCAACCTGCGGACGTACGTCTTCGAGGACGTGCTCAAGCGGGCGCTGGCGTTCTGCGGCTACGAGGTGCGGCACGTGATGAACGTCACGGACGTCGGGCACCTGGTTTCCGACGCCGACGAGGGGGAGGACAAGATGGTCCTCGCCATGCGCCGCGAGGGCCGCAGCGCCCACGACATCGCGAACTTCTACTGGGACGCCTTCCGCGAGGACATGCGGCGGCTGAACATCCTCGAGCCGGACGTCTGGTGCAAAGCGACGGACCACATCGGCGAGCAGATCGCCACGGTCCGGGCCCTGGAGGAGAAGGGCTTCACGTACGTCATCGAGGGCGACGGCGTGTACTTCGACACGTCGAAGTACCCCGCCTACGGGCGGATGGCCCGGCTGGACCTCGACGGGCTTCGGGCCGGGGCGCGCGTCGAGATGCGGGCGGGCAAGCGCAACCCGACGGATTTCGCGCTGTGGAAGTTCTCGCCGACCGACCAGCAGCGGCTGATGGAGTGGCCCAGCCCGTGGGGCGTGGGCTTCCCGGGGTGGCATATCGAGTGCTCGGCGATGGCGACGAAGTACCTCGGCGAGCGGCTGGACATCCACTGCGGCGGGATCGACCACGTCCAGGTCCACCACACCAACGAGATCGCCCAGGCCGAGTGCGCCCTCGGCCACAAGTGGTGCGAATGGTGGATGCACGGGGAGTTCCTCGTCCTGCCGAAGCCCAGGGACGACGCCGACGACGGCCAGGATGCATTCCAGAAGATGGCCAAGAGCGGCGAGTTCCTCAAGATGGACCTCCTGACCGAACGGGGCTTCGACCCGCTGGCCTACCGCTACATGTGCCTGACCGCCCACTACCGCCAGCAGCTCGTCTTCACGTGGGACGCCCTCGCCGGACACCAGAACGCGATGGGCAACCTGCGTCGGCAGGTGCTCGCCGTCAAGGGGGCGTACGACGGCACGCAGAAGCCGGCCGCCGCCCACGTCGCGACCTTCCGCGAGGCGGTGGAGAACGACCTGAACATGCCCCAGGCCCTCGCGGCGATGTGGGGCGCCCTGAAGGACGAGAACGCCTCGCCCGGCGAGACCTACGCCACGCTGCTGAAGCTGGACGAGGTCCTCGGCCTGGGAATCGCGGAGATGCAGGAGGAGGCCCTGGGCGTCGGCGAGGACGAGATCGAGCGCCTGATCGCCGAGCGAGCCGAGGCCCGGAAGGCCAGGGACTTCGCCCGCGCCGACCAGATCCGCGACGATCTCGCCGCCCAGGGGATCGTTCTGGAGGACGCCGCCGGCAAGACCACCTGGCGGCGGGCATAAGAGACCCACCGGTTCAGTGCGCGCCAGGAACGTGGCGAGCGCAGATGCGGCAGGCCCACGCACGCCGGTCGGGAGCCTGGTCTACTTCCGCACGCTGGCGGCGGTGACGGCCAGCAGCGCGGGGGCGCCCCAGCGGTCGCCGTCGGGACCGAGCGCGAAGTCAACGGACTTCACGGCCACGTCCGGGCGCGGGTTGTTCCACTGCATGGCGTAGACGACGGCCTGCTCGCCGGACGAATCGCCGGGGAACGGCGCGGACCACGCGACGGGGGCGCTCATCAGCGAGCGTGGCTCTTTGGCGACCCAGTGTCCGACGCCCCGCTGCCAGACGACGGGCACGGCGGCGCTCTTGCCGTCGGCGTAGCGCACGACGTACTGGAAGACCGTCGGCGGGGTCTTGTCGCCGCGCCGAGGCGGGGTCCACCGCAGCAGCCGCCCGTTGGCGTTCAGGGCGTGCAGGAAGAACAGCGCGTCGCACGTCCGGCCGACGGCGATGCCCTCGATCTGTGTCTCCTTCGCCCGGCTGCCCGAGCCCTTGAGCATGAAGCAGCTCGGCACGGGCGAGGTGCGGAAATCGGCCAGGGCGAACGGCACGCCCGCGAGCTTCTGCTCGCCGACGGGCAGGTGGCCGAGGTCGTAGCGGTGGCTGAACCACGGCGTACGGGCCTTGCGGGTCAGGTACGCGTTGGGCCGGCCGTCGGCGAAGGGCACGGGGGCGTACTTCAGCCCCATGCCGACCACGACGGTCTTGCCGCCGGCGAACACGGCCCCGAGGTTCTTGAGAATCACCTTGGTGATGTTGGCCTTCTTCTCGGCGTTGACGGGCAGCTTCTCCCGCTCGACGACGCGGAGCTGGTTCAGGACGATCCCGCCCTTGCCCCGCTGGTAGCGCATCAGCCCGCCGATGTTGACCAGCGGCTTGACCGTTTGCAGGAACGCCTCGGGGCGCTTCACGCCGATCCACAGGTTGTCGATGCCGATGACGTTGCTCCGCCCGGACTTCTCCCACTCCGCCAGCTCGATGGTGATCCGCCGGGCCTTGCGGTTGGGGATGGCGAAGTCCTGCCGGTCGTGCGTGGGGCGGGTGGCGAGCGTGACGGGCTTCGGATCGTCGTCGAAGTAAAGGTTGATCTTCGTGACCTTGTGGTAGATCACGTTCAGGACGATGCCGAAGTTGGTGATCGTCTCGGCGCGGGGCAGCTCCATGGTCCACTTGGTGACGTGGCCCTCATCGAGGAGGATGGAGAAGCAATACCGCCAGGAATCGTCGGCGGTGAAGCCGTTGAATATATTGGGCGGCCAGTGGTCGCGCTTGGGGGCGGCGAGGTCGGCGGACTTGCCCATCTCGGCGGGCGTGGGCAGCTTGAGGAACGGGCCGATCTCGTCGTAGTCCAGGATATGCGTGAAGGCGTCGTCGGAGCCCCAGCGGACGGCCATCCACTGGGCGATCCGCTCGTGGCTCTCCATGACGACGTCGCGGAGCGTCAGCCCGCTGGTCAGCGGGTCGCGCGGTGCGGACAAGACCACGCGCTCCATCTGGAACGGGCGGATGACGTGCTCGAAGCCGACGACCTTGTTGTAGTCCGCCAGCCCGTCCGGCGTGACGCCCCAGAGCATGATCCAGCCCCCGGCGTTCGTGAAGGCCCGCACCTTGTCCGCCGCGCCGGCGAGCTTCTTGAGGTTCGCGGGCGTCGCGTCGATCACGGCAATCCCGTGCCGCCCCGAGACCGCCGCGACGGGATCGGCCACCGCGTCGTGCTTGAGCCCCATCGACCGCAGCAGCTTGCCCTTCGGCGTGCCCGCGTCGACGACCAGGGCGGTGTCCTTGCGAACGGGCGCGTACGCGGCCAGGTAGTTCACGAGGTTGTCGAACAGCCGCTGCGCGACGGGGTCGAAGGCGAGCTTCTCGCCGACGACGAGCTGGCAGAGGACGATGAGGCCGTCGTTGACGGAGCACGTCGCCAGGGCCGTGTCGCCCAGTTCGCGGTCGCACTGGGCGAGCGAGCGGGCGCCCTTGGAGGCCTTGCGGTAGGCGTTGCGGTAGACGACGTGGTCGCGGCTCCAGGTGAAGAAGTCCGGGTTGTCCAGTCCCGCGAAGGCCGGGTGAGTCAGGTCCTCGGAGAACGCGATCCGCCCGGTGTGGTCGGTGACGCCGAGGTCTGCGGGCAGGGCCTGGTAGTGCAGGGGATGGGCCTGGTCGAGGACGAGCATCTTCGTGCCGGTCGCGGCGAGGGCGTACCACTTCGTATCGGTCGCCCGGTCGGCGGGCACGGCGTCGGGGCCGACGATCAGCAGCTTCGTTCCGCGGGGGACGTCGTCGAGGCCGGCGGCCTGGGTGAAGGGTACGCCGCGGGCCTTGAGGCGGGCCGCCGCGGCCCCCTGCGGGTCGATCACCACCAGCGCGCCGGGGGCGACGGTCGGCTTCGGCGCGGCGTCGGGGTCGATCACCGCGATCTTCTTGACCTCGCGGAAGACCTCCTTCCCGCCGCGCCGGCAGGTGAGGATCCACTCCCCGGCCGTGCGCTTCGAGACGCGCGGCATGGGCACGGTGACCTCGACGGTCTCCGCCTCGCCCGGCGGGATGTCGAAGGTCCCGCGCCACCGGCCGGCGGGC
>Ga0272441_10004126_pt1 | contig 26728 bp, 21 predicted proteins | sample SSMProp6N_FD_193582 | JGI IMG/M metagenome (GOLD analysis project Ga0272441, IMG submission 193582) | Marine sediment archaeal communities from Little Sippewissett salt marsh, Falmouth, MA, United States - SSM-Prop-6N | ecosystem: Environmental > Aquatic > Marine > Wetlands > Sediment ... | reverse complement strand
GAATCCCCACGTGCAGGTCCTGCCCCTGAGCGCGCACATAAACGACCGCAGCATCGCCGAGCTGGCGGGCGACGCGGTGCTCATCCTGGACTGCCTGGACAATTTCGAGACCCGCTTCGTGCTCAACCGCTTCGCCGTGCAGAGAAGCCTGCCCCTGATCCACGCCGGGGTCAGCGGCCTGAGCGGACAGATAACTTTTATCCACCCTCCCCGCACCGGCTGCTTGGCCTGCCTGGTTCCGGAGGCGCCCGCCGCGGGGCTTTTCCCCATCCTGGGGGCGACCGCCGGCGTCCTGGGCAGCCTGCAGGCCCTTGAAGCCTGCAAGTACCTGACCGGCGGTGCCGTGTTGAAGAACCGGCTGCTCTTCTTCGACGGCGGGCCGCTGGAATTTCAGGAGGTGGCCCTGGAAAAAAATCCCGCCTGCCCGGTCTGCGGCGCCGGGGACGCCGGGGCCTGACTGTTTCCGGCGTCCCGCAGGCGAAAGCGCATCGCCGGCCCGCAGGCCGCAGTTTCCCGCCGGCCCGCGGGCCGCAAGTTCCCCCGGTCGGAGAAGGCCTTTAATTGACTAGCGGAGGGCGATACGTTAGCATGAAGCCCATCTTTACAAAAAAAAATACAGAGAACGAGGACATCACATGAACAAGAAAATCCAGACCGACAAGGCCCCCAAGGCGGTGGGGCCCTACTCCCAGGCCGTGCAGCAGGGCAACCTGCTCTTCGTTTCCGGCCAGATTCCCCTGGACGTACAGAGCGGCGAGATGGCGGCGGATGACATTACGGTCCAGACCCGTAAAGTGATCGAGAATCTCAAGGCCGTGATCGAAGCGGCCGGCTTCAGCCTCAAGGACGTGGTCAAGTGCAGCTGCTTTCTCAAGGATATGAGCGAATTCGCCGCCTTCAACGCGGTTTACGGGGAATATTTCGGCGAGGTGCTCCCGGCGCGGGAAACCGTCGAGGTCGCCCGCCTGCCGAAAGACGCCCGGGTGGAGATATCCGTTATCTGCGCCGCCTGAACCGGCCGGCTGCCCGCCAGCTATCCGCCGGCTGCCCGCCCGCCGGCCGCCTGTCGGCCGGCGGGCGGCTCAAGATCAGGAGCGCTCCGCCTCGTAGGCTTTGAGAAGCTCGGCGAAGAGCAGGGGTGCCCGGGTCATGTTCTCCGGGGGCTCCACATAGGCGATGCGCATCTGGGTTTTGCCGGGATTCTCCATCCCCGGCTTGTTCGTGTAGAAGCCGCTTAAGGGGGCGGTCAACAGGGTAAGCTCTTCACCCTCGACAACCACCTTGCCCCGGGTGGCGCAGTACATGGCGAACTCGATGGAATCGAAGCCCTTCTTGACCAGGTTGCGCACATCCACCACCGAGTAGAGCGCCGCGTCGGGGCTGGAGACGATCACTCCGGGAAGGGTCTCTTTGAGCGCCTTGGCAAAGGAAGCGCTCATGCCGCTGTAGTAGGCACACTGCTTCCCGTACCAGGCATTCAGATCCGCGAAGCTCTCTTCGGCCAGGGCGCCGAAAAGTTCCTGGCCGATCTTGCTGGCGCAGAGGTTGGTCGTCTGCTCCGCCAGGGCCTTGTCGTGGAAAAGCTTGCTGTCTGTGATCAACGCGCCGATGCGCAGGCCGCAGGCGTTCCAGATCTTGGAAGCGGTCTCGATGCTGATACGCCGGCCCCCGATGCCCGGCACATCCTCTTCCGTAATGCCCCAGACACTCACCGGCTCGCCGTCGATATAGTAGAGCATGCGGTAGGACTCGTCTGAGATCAACCACAGGTTGTAGCGAACGCACAGCCTGGCCAGCTCCTTGAGCGCCTCGGCTCTCATCATCTGGCCGGTGGGATTGTCGTAGGGAATGATCAGCAGACCGCCGGGGCGGGACTCTTTGATTATCTCTTCGATCTCCCCCAGGTCGGGCAAAGTGAAGGTTCCGTCTTCCTGGAGGGTGCGCCGGATGCTCACCGTGGCGCGGCCCAGGCGGCGGGCCAGGGCGGGGTAGTTGGTATAGATCGGCTCGATCATCATCAACGGGCGCTCGCTGCTGCCCGCTTCCCCGCAGATCCCCAGGATCATCAGCTCCATACCCAGGGTGCCGCCGTCGGTCACCTGAGAGTAAAGCCCCTCGGTGGAAAAGCCCCCGGAAGCGAGGACGTGCAGAAAGGCTTGATTCGCCTGCTTTAGTCCCAGGGTGGGGGTATATTTAATCACCTGGGCCTCCAGGGAATCCTTCCCGAGGCTGTTCAGGCGGCGGGCCATGGCGGGATGGACCGGCAGGCTGACATTGCCGATCGCCAGGTTGATGGCTTTCACTTTGTCCTTGCGCTGGGCAAAAGCGATCTGGGCCATGCGGATGGATGAGGGTTTTCTCTGGCTGTAGTATTCTGAGACAGTGGGTTGTGGCATATTGCTCTCCTCAAGTTGATTGACGTTTTTTCTTTTCAATTGTAGCGCCTATTCAAGGGCTGTCAAGGAAAGGCAGGCAGATTGCAAGTGGTTTCGCAGCAGGTGGTAGCGCCGCCGGTAATACTCCCGCCAGGGTGCGGGCAGCTCGCGGCAGAGCAGCCCGGAGAAGGGCACCACCACCAGCTCGTTTCTGGGGTTCCGGTAATTGGTAACCAGCAGGGGCCGCACCTGGTCCACCGTGACCGTTCCGGCCCGCCGCACCACCCGGACCTGCCAGAGGGCCGAATCCCCGGTAAAGGCCCGGGGATCTTCGGGGTGCGCCGGATCGATGCTCCAGGTCATGCCGGAGATCAGGTTGCCCGTGGAGGCGAGAATCAAGGCGGCGCCCCCGCCCGCGGCGGGCACCCGTACGGTGCCCTGGGGTACGTGGGGGTGGTGGGCGTAGACAATGTCCACCCCGGCTGCCGCGAGCTCCCGGAAAAAAGCGATCTTTTCAGGCTCCGCCTGCAGGGCATACTCGATCCCGCCGTGATAGCTGAGGATGAACAGGTCATAGCCGGATGCAAGCTCCCGCACTGAGGCCAGGAACTCCCGGCGCCGGGAGGGGCTGCGGTAGTCCACAACCTGAACATAGCCGTGGGGCATAGAGCGGTTCACCATCTGGGTGACCGCCAGAAAGCCGATCCTGAAGCCGTCCGTCCGGATCTCCGTGGGGGAGAAGCGCCGCAGCAGGTTCCCCCGCAGCCCGGACCAATTGATGTGCCTCCCCGGCGACCGCCGCAGACCCTCCAGGGTGCGGAGGGTCTGCAAAACCCCTTCCCTGCCCTGGTCGAAGCTGTGGTTGTTGGCCAGTGAAAAGACATCCACCCCGGCATTCACCGCCGCCTCCACGTAGGCCGGGCAGCCGTTGAAGCAGGGATAGCCTGCATAGGGCCGGGAAGCGTCCACGGGGAACTCCAGGTTGGCGAAGGTCAGGTTATCCCGACGCAGGTAGGGGGCTATCGCGGCATAGATGACCGTGTAATCGTCCAGGCAGTAGTTCACGGGATGGATCATGATATCGCCCAGAAAGGTCAGGATCAGCTCTTCTTCCCCGGCGCGGGCGGGCTCGAGGGAACAGAAAAGCAGCAGGAGGGCGAAGAGTCTTCCTTTCATAACACTATCCCGGCGCGGACGCTCTCGGACAGCCTCCGCGCCCGCATTGACCTTAGTCCGGCCGGGTACACCTGTCAATCCGGGTATTCACGGCGATCCCTCGTTGCCAATTCCGGTGCGATTCGGCATAATGGTGGCAATACAAGACAGTCAGGAGGACACCATGTCAGATACAAAACTGCACATAGATGGGGAAAGACTGCGCCGCAGTCTGGAAGAGATGGCCAAGATCGGCGCCACGCCGGGCGGCGGGGTTCAGCGCCTGGCCCTCTCCGACGAGGATAAGCAGGCCCGGGACCTGTTCGTGCGCTGGCTCAAAGAGATCGACCTGGAAGTCCAGGTGGACGAGATGGGCAATATCTTCGGCCGCCGGCCGGGAAAGAACAGTGACCTGCCCCCGGTCATGAGCGGCTCCCACATCGACAGCCAGCCCAAGGGGGGACGCTTCGACGGCATCCTCGGCGTCATGGGCGCCCTGGAGGTTTTCCGCACCCTCCACGAGAACAAGGTGGAAACCCAACGCCCCATGGTCATTGTGGACTGGACCAATGAGGAGGGCTCCCGCTTCGCCCCGGCCATGGTCTCCTCCGGAGTCTGGGCCGGCGCCCTGGAACGGGACTGGGCCTACGCCCGCACCGACATCAACGGCAAGAAACAGGGCGAGGAGCTGGAACGGATCGGCTACAAGGGAAAGATTCCCGCCCGTAAATGGCCGGTGCATGCCTTCTACGAGCTGCATATCGAGCAGGGCCCCATACTGGAGCAGGTGGGCAAAACCATTGGTGCGCCCAAGGGGATCCTCTGTTTGCACTGGTACGATATCTACCTGGAGGGGGAAGCCAACCAGGTGGGCCCGACGCCCATGGAAGGCCGGCACGACGCTCTCTGCGCCGCCGCGGAGATGATTTTGAAGGTCAACCAGGTGCCGGAAGAGCTGGGGGGCAACCTGGTGGCCACGGTGGGGGAGATACAGAACTATCCCAACTCGCGGAACATCATTCCCGACAAGGTGCATTTCACCGTGGATATCCGCTCCTGGGACGATGACCTGGCCCTCAAGGCCTGGGACAGCCTGAGGGCCGGCTTCCAGGCCATCGCCGCTCGCCGGGGCACCCCATTACGGATGGAGGAGACCTGGCGGGTGGAGCACGCCCCCTTCAACCAGAAGCTGGTGGACCGGGTTCTGGAAAGTGCCGAGGAGCTGGGCTACTCGAACCACTACATGGTCTCAGGCGCTGGGCACGACGCCAGCTACATGAACCAGATCTGTCCCACCGCCATGGTCTTCGTGCCCTCCATCGGCGGGCGCAGCCATGTTGAAATCGAGAACACCACCTGGGAGGACTGTGCGGCCGGGACCGACGTGCTCCTGCACTGCCTGCTCAAAGCGGCGGATGAGCGCTGAGATGGGGAAAAGCGGCAGTCCCGGCGGCAACTCCGGAGGAAGGCCGGTTCGACGGCAGGACCGTGAGATGAAAAATCGGCGGCAGATAGACGCCCTGATCGAGCGCAGCCGGGTCTGCCGGCTCGCCCTGGCGGACGGCGACCAGCCCTATGTGGTGCCCATGAATTTCGCCTACAGCGGGGACTGCGTGTACCTCCACGCCGCCCGCGAGGGGCGCAAGCTCGAGATTCTCGCCTGGAACCCGAAGGTCTGCCTGGAGTTCGACGAGTACCTGGAAATCATTCCGGGCGAGACGGCCTGCGACACGGCCTGCCGCTACAGATCGGTGCTGGCCTTCGGCAAGGCGGTGATCCTCGAGGATCCGGAGGAAAAAAACAGGGGGCTGCAGCTGATCACCCGCCGCTACACGGACCACGAGGCCGACTTCGACGAACAGGAGCTGGCCTCGGTGGCGGTGATCAGGATCTCCCTGACGGAGCTGACCGGAAAGTCAGGGGGAGGGGGCTGAGGGCGCCGGGACGAAGAGGTTGCCCCGGTTGAGCCTCTGGTGCGGATCGAAAAATAAGCGCAGCTCCCGCATCTCCGCGAGGCCCCCGGGGCCGTACATCTCCTCGAGCAAAGCAACCTTGAGCTTGCCGATGCCGTGCTCCGCCGACACGCTGCCCCCCACGGCGACGATCTTGCGGGCCCACTGCTCGTAAAGCTCCCGGCCCTTTTCATAATCCTCCGCATCGCGGGGCAGTATGTTCACGTGGATATGGTTGTCCCCCACGTGGCCGAACATGACATACTCTACTCCGGCCTTTTCCAGGTCGCCCTGGTAGAGGTCCACCACCCATTCCAGCCTGTCGTCGGGCACGGCCATGTCCGTTCCCAGCTTGGTCAGCTCGGGGCAGGTCCTGCGCCGCCGGTCGATCAGGAGGTTAACCGCTTCCGGCACCGCGTGGCGCAGGTCTTTCAGCTGCTCCAAATCCTTGCCCGTATCGGCGATCCAGGTCTTGTCGATATCCCCCCCGCTGCGCTCCAGGATGCCGGCGAAAACTTCCAGCACCTTCTCGGCCTGGCCGGGATCCTGGGGGTGGTACTCCGCGTACACGGCGCTGCCGCTTCCGGCGGGAAGCTGAGGAAGAGAGACAAAGGAGTCCTCCTGAGCGCTTGCCGCTAAAAGGCGCAGGGCGCGGCCGTCGAAGAACTCCAGGGCCCGGGGCCGCAGGATGCCCGCTTCCGCACCCCCCCCTGCGGCCGTCGTGCGCAGGGTACTGACAAAGCCCAGCGCCTCGGGAACCCCGGGGAAGAAGGCCGTGACGGCCAGCATGCTTTTCGGGGCGGGCACAAGGAGGCAGGTGATTTCGCTGATAATCCCCAGGGTTCCTTCGGAGCCGATGAAGAGGTCGATCAGCTCCATGTCGTCCGTCACGTAATAGCCGGCGGCGTTCTTGACCCGGGGCGGATCGTAGCCGGGCAGCCGGCCGCTCAGGGGCCCGCCACCGGCGCACTGCAGAGTGAATTGCCTTCCTTGCGCCTGCGCGCCGCCCCGCTCGAGGGTGATCAGGCTGCCGTCGGCCAGAACGCAGCGCAGCCCCTGGATATAGCGCCGGGTGGGGCCGTAGGAGAAGCTCCGGGCTCCCGAGGCGTTGCAGGCCGTCATGCCGCCCAGGGATGCGGAGGTCTCGGTGGGATCGGGAGGGAAAAAAACGGGCTCCCCTTGCTTTAGCTCCCGAAGGGTTTTGAGGGAGGCTTCGCTCCAGCCCCGGGTATCGAAGCTGCACATCTTCAGGGCCTCCCGCAGCTCGGCCAGCGTCAGCCCGGGCTGGACAGTCAGCAGGTAGTGCCCGGCCCGCCGGTCCCGGCTCAAGCCCAGCACGCGGTTCATGCGGCTGAGATTGAGGATGTGCCCGCCCCGGGGCACCGCCCCCGCGGTCAGGCCGGTACGGGCCCCCTGGACGGTCACCGGCACGCCGGATCCCTCTCCCAGGAGGCTGCGTATTTCCTCCTCGCTCTCGGGAAAGAAGATCTTTTCCGCGCTCCCGGTCAGCCGGGACTCATCCCGCAGGTAGTCGCCGTATTCTTCCGAGATTTTTTCGCTGATCATGGCGCCATTATAGCGATCGAAGCGGGAAAAGCAACTTGCCAAGGCGGGTAAAACAGGACAGGATACGGCATGCTTAAAAACACCGGGCGTGCGCTGCTGCCGGTTTTGCTGCTGCTGCTCCTCTCCCTGCCCATTGCAGCCGAGAGCTTCGACCGGGACCGCCTGGCCGGGGCCCGGGCCGCGCTGCTGCAGGCTGCCGACAGCGGGGACATACTGTTCGCCTGGAACCCGGACCGGCCGCTGGCCCCGGCTTCGCTGACCAAGCTCGTTACCCTGCACCTGATCTACAACCGCATCACAGCGGAAAAGCTCGGCGTCGGGCAGGTCGTGGCCATCCCGCCTTATGCCGCCTGGCGCAGCCAGGAAGCGGGCTCCTCGCTGATGTTCCTGGAGCCGGGCCAGCGGGTGACGGTGGGCGAGCTCATGCAGGGCCTGGCCGTTTCCTCGGGCAACGACGCCGCCGCGGCCCTGGCCGGCTTTGTCGCCGGGAGCGTTTCTAAGTTCGTGGAGCTCATGAACCTGGAGATGGGCCGCCTGGGTTATTCCACGCTGCGCTTTGTCGATCCTTCCGGGCTTTCCGCAGGCAACAGCATCACGGCCCGGGAGTTCGCCGCTTTCTGCGGCGACTACATCCGCCTCCATCCCGCGGCCCTGAAAAATCTGCACGCCCGCAAGAGCTTCACCTATCCCCTGCCGGACAATCTGCCTCCTGCGGCCGCCGGTGAGGCCGCCCGGGAGGGCGGAGACCTTCCGGCCTGGCCCGCCCCCGGCTCGTCGCCTCCGCCGATCCGCCAGAACAACTTCAACCTGCTCTTGTGGGAATATCCCGGCCTCGACGGCCTCAAGACCGGCTATATCGATGAGGCGGGCTACAACATCGCCGCCACCGCCCGCCGCAACGGCATGCGCCTGATCGCCGTGGTGCTGGGCATCCAGGCCCCGGACCACCTCCGGGGCGGCAGGCTGCGGGCCGACGCGGCCGCGGCCCTGCTGGACTACGGCTTCGAAAACTTCATTACCCTCCGCCCGGAGCCGCCCCCCCTAAAAGAGGCGCGGGTCTGGAAAGGCCGCCGGCGGACGGTAACGCCGGTGTTGGCCGAAGAGCTGGTGTTCACCATCCCCCGCGCCCTGCAGACGGACAAGCTGACCTTCGAAACCCGGCTGGAAAGCCGCCTCATCGCCCCGGTCCAGGCCGGCCGGGCGGTGGGAGAGCTGACAATACGCGCCGGCGGCCGGGTCGTCAGGCGCTGTATGCTGCTGGCCGGCTCGGACGTGGAAAGGGGGGGATTCTTCAGGCGGCTGATCGACAGCCTGCGCCTGCACCTGGACGCATTCCTCGACCGGTTGAGCGGCGGGCGGCGGCGCTGAAAGCCGCTTGACCGCGCCGCCCGCCCCATGTACGATGGTGATCGTGACCGAGGCAAAGGGGACATGAGCAGATGAAGATCAAGATCTGGGGTACCCGGGGTTCCATCCCCGCCCCGGGCAGTGAGATGAGCCGCTACGGCGGCAACACCACCTGCGTGGAAATCCGTCTGGCGGACAACACCCTGATCATCATCGATGCCGGCACGGGCATCCGCAAACTGGGCCAGACCCTGATAGGGGAATCCGGCCTGAAGGATATTAACCTGTTTTTAACCCACTCCCACTGGGATCACCTCCAGGGATTCCCCTTCTTCATCCCCGCCTACAGCGGGGCCTACACCATCCGCGTACACGGCGGGCCGCTGGCCCGGCAGTCTTTGAAGAAGTACCTGGCCCACCAGATGGAGCCGCCCTTTTTCCCCGTCAACTTCCGGCTCCTGGAGGCATGCTTCGAATTCGACGGCGGTCAGACGGGAACGCGGCGGATAGCGGGCGCCACCGTCACGCCCATTCCCCTCAACCACCCGAACGGCGGTTACGGCTTTGAGATATGCGAAGGGGGCAAAACCTTCATTTTCCTGACGGACAATGAGCTGGGCTTCTCACACCCGGGGGGCCTGAGCGCGGCGGACTATGCCGAACGCTGCCGTGGCGCCGACCTGGTGCTGCACGACGCCCAGTACACGGATAAAGAATACGAGCGCACCCGGGGCTGGGGCCACTCCACCTATGCCGCGGCCACACGCCTGGCTGCTGATGCCGGGGTGAGGCGCTTCGGCTTCTGCCACCACGATCCCGACCGCAGCGACGACGAGCTGGACACCCTGGTGCTGGAGTGCCGGCAGCGGCTGACCCGTGCCGGCAGCGACGTCGACTGCTTCGCAGTCCGGGAAGGGATGGAGCTCGAGGTCTGACTATGAAATCAACAGAGGAGCTGAAAGAATGAGTAAAAACAGTAAAAATATAATCACCGGAATCCTTCTGATACTGGTCAGTGGTGCGGTGATTGTTCTGAACATCCGCGCCCTGGAGGTTGGCTTTAAGCAGCTCTGGCCTGCCCTGGTGCTGGTTGCCGGGCTGGTGCTGGCGCTGACGGCTTTCGCGAGCCGCCGGGGAAGTCCTCTGCTGCTCGCCGCCGGAACCTTTCTCTGCTTCGCCTCGGTGTTCCTTTTGGTCCTGGCTATGACGAGCTGGCAAAACATCTTTTTCCTCTGGCCGGGTTTCGTGCTCGCCCTGGGCGGGAGCCTGGCCGCCCACTCGGCTTTCGGCGGGGGAAAACGTGTCTGGCGGATCCCAACCCTGGTGCTGGTGGTGGCCTCTTTGCTCTCCTGGGTGCTTTATACCGTCAAATCACATTACGGCATCGCCGTGGGCGCGGCCGTGTTTCTGGCCGGGGGATATTTCCTGGTTCGCGGCGCCGGCCTGGAAGTCGGGGTGCGGTCCCGAGGTGAAGCTGCGCCGGCTGCGGCGGAACCGGCTGCAGAGAAACCGGCTGCAGAGAAACCGGCCGCAGAGAAACCGGCTGCAGAGAAACCGGCCGCGAACAAGAAGCCCGCGGGAGCCTGAACGCTACTTTCTCCGGCGGCGGCTGAAGCTCCGGCCCAGCCAGCCGATGATGATGCCCACCAGGAAGATCACCAGGGCCATCACGGCCCGGGACACGGTGAGGGACCAGAACAGGAAGTTCACATCCACGACCTCCCCGTTCTGGATGATGAAGATCACCACCAGCACGCCGATAAGCAGCCCGAATATGAATTTCATATACTCCTCCTTTTAGAGCCCCTGGTTTTGCGGGTGCTCCCCCCGGCAGGAATGTCGGGGGATACCTTTTTCCTGATAAAGCGCCGCACCCGTTCCACGGTGCGGCCGGTCTCGTCTCCCAGCCGGGACAGCTCGCCCAGCAGGGTTTCCCGGCCCCGCACGCAGACCACGGCGGATAGCTCTGCGTCGCGGTTGAAAACCGGGTAGAAGACCAGAGTTTCCCTGCCGCTTCCTTCCTTCACGGTCTGGTGCCCGGTCTCCAGGCGGTCCGCCAATTCCTGCCAGCTCCGGTCCGGCAAAACCTCGCTCAAGGACTTTCCCGCCAGGTCGGAAAGGCCCAGTTTGAAGTTTTCCAGATATTGCCGGCTGACGCGGCTGATCCTGCCCGCGGGATCGATGATCAAAAGCGGCAGTTCGCCGGTCTCGAGCAGAAAATCGATGAGCCCCGCCTGGGTGCTGATCTTGAGGGATTTCTTGTCATTGAGTTCGGTGAGCTGGAGGTAAAGCAGGCGGATTTTCTCCCCCAGCCTGCCCAGGCGGCGCAGGCTTACCGAGGAGCTGAAGCTGGCGTAGCGCGCCAGGTCCCGAACCTTATCGAGCTCCCGAAGCACATCCCGGCTGCGCTTGAGAACGGCCAGGAAGATCGTCAGAAGCAACAGCCCCGCCAGGAGGGAAAGGAAAAAGCCGTTTTCCGCCCACAGCTTCAGCTCCTGTTCGCCAAGGCCGCCGTCCAGAAGCAGGGTCCTGACTCCCAGCAAAATCGGGATGCCGACGCCCGCGGCCGCCAGCAACAGCAGCAATTTTCTGTTGACCAGGTACATGGCGCTTGTCCTAGTGTTCTTTCAGCCGCTCGATATCGGGACGCCGCCCCAAAACCAGGAGGATGTCCCCCGGCTCCAGGCGCAGCTCTCCGGTGGGAAACAGCACATCAACTTCTTTTTCCGGGTTGCCCAGGTCGTCGATCCGGGTGCCCGTCCGTTTCACCGCCGCCACCGAAACCTGGTAGCGCCGGGGCAGATCCAGGCTCTGCAGGCTCTCCCCCGCCAGGTCGGCGGGCAGATGCATCTCCGCGATGATGAACTCCCCGGCCACGCCGATCTCGTCCAGGATCTCCGGGGAGGCCAGCCTGGAGGCCAGGCGCCTTCCCTCCTCGATCTCCAGATTGAGGACCTCGTGGACGCCGATCTGCCGTAAAACCCGCTGGTGGACATCCGACACCGCCCGGGCGATCAGATAGGGTACGCCGATGTTCTTGAGCAAAGCTGCGGTCAGGATGCTGGCCTCGACGTTCTCGCCCATGGCGATTATGGCCACATCCACATCCTCCAGGGGGGCGCTCTTCAGGGCCTCCTCGTCGCTGGAATCCAGCAGCAGCGCCTGGCTGACGCTGTCCTTGACGCGCTCGATGTTCTGAACCTGGTTGTCGAAGGCCAGCACCCTGCCCCCTATCTCCGCGAGCACCCGGCAGACCTCGAGCCCGAAAGAGCCCAGGCCGAAAACAGCAAAAACCTTTTCTTTGTCCATACTTGCTCAACCACCTAGCCGATCAGTATTTCCCCGCGCGGATACTCCGCCTGCACCCTGCGCCGCCGCCTGACCGCCGCGGCCAGCATGGTCAGGGGGCCGATCCGCCCGATGAACATCAGGACAATAATAACACATTTGCCTCCTTGAGTCAGCGAAGCAGTCAGCCCTGAGGACAGGCCCACGGTGCCGAAGGCGGACACGGTCTCGAAGGCCAGGTAAATCAGGGGCGCCTGTTCCGTCAGGGAGAGCACGAACAGCCCCGCGGACACGGCGGTGATTCCAAAGAAGAGAATCAACAGCGCCCTTAAGACCATCTCCTTGTCCAGGCCATAGTGCAGGAGGCTGGCCTGTTTGCGGTCCCTGAGGATGGAGCGGATATAGGCCAGGATGACCGCCAGGGAGTTGATCTTGACCCCGCCGGCGGTGGAGCCGGAAGCGCCGCCGATAAACATGAACACGATCATCACCAGGTAGGTGGAGGTGGTGAGGCGGCTGAAATCGATGGTGTTGAAGCCGGCGGTCCTCAAGGTCACGGACTGGAAAAAGGCGGCCAGGTACTGGCGGCCCGTGCTTAAAGCAAGCAGGCTGTTGCGGTGCTCCAGGGCGTAGACCAGGATCGTTCCCGCCAGCAGAAGCGAAAAGGTGCCGATGAGCACCACCCGGGTGTTCAAAGCCAGGGAGCGGGCCGGCGGATTGCGCTTGAGAACCTTGCGGGCCAGGCGGTTGCCGGTATAGCCGCCGAGGTCCATGAGGACCACGAAGCTCAAGCCCCCGGTGATGATCAGCAGGCAGATCACCATGTTGACCGGTACCGAGCCGCTGAAGGAGGCCAGGCTGTCGCTGAACAGGGAAAAGCCGGCATTGCAGAAGGCGGACACCGCGTGGAACACAGAGGTGAACGCCGCGGCGGCGGGCGGCAGGGGTCCGCGGCTGAAAGCGGCGAAGAGCAGCAGCGCCCCCGCGGCCTCGCAGGCCAGGGTGATGACGATAATGCGGCGGATGCTGCGGCCCAGGCTGCGCATGTCCGACTCGGAGAGCATGTAGGCGATCAAAAGCTTGTCCTCCAGGCTCAGGCTGCGCCGGACAGTGAAGATCACGAAAAAACTCATGATCATGATTCCCAAACCCCCGGCCTGGATCAAGAGCAGCAGCACCAGCCTGCCCCAGACGGAGAAGGCGGAGGCCGTGTCCACCACGATCAGTCCGGTGACGCAGACCGCCGAGGTGGCGGTGAACAGGCTGTCGATCAGGCCCAGCCCCCGGCCCGCGGACCCGGTGAAGGGCAGCATCAGTACCAGGGTGCCCGTGAGGATGGCCAGCATGAAGCTGAACATCACCGTGCGCGCCGGCTGGGCGGTGAAGCTGCGGACAAAGAGGGTGAAGCGCCGCAGCCGCGCGAAGACCGCCAGCAGGACATAGCTGTTCCGCAGGACCACCAGCTTGAGGGGCAGCCGGCTGTAGATCGTGGAGCCCCGCGCCAGGCCCAGGTAGAGGTCGCAGCAGAACAGCCCCAGGCAGGCGGCGAGCACCAGGCAGCGCAGCAAAGTCTGACGCCGGCGGCAGCGGCGGCTCATTACCACAAGCTCGGCGGCCAACAGCAGGGCAATGCCGGCGTCAAGGCCCCGGCCCACCGGCAGGGGCAGGAAGCCCTCAGAAAGAAGGGAAAAGACGCTCAATGCCAGGGCGACGGCCACCAGCCTGGCGGGATTCGAAGCCGCTTCACGGTCACGTCCCTTCATAACGGGTATCATACACCGAAAATGCGGCTGTTTAAAAGCTCTTTTCAGCTGCAGCGGAGACCAGCAGCACCACGCTGTGGGCCGCGCAGTCCAAAGTGTCCCCGGACAGGGGCTCTTCAGAGCACGGGAGCAGGAAATCCCGCTCTGCTTCCCCGGCGGTGTCCGCCGTTAGGCGCCAGCTGCCGGCCGCAGGGGGGGGCAGCGTGACCTTGCAGGTTCGGGGCCGGGCATTGAGGATCATGAGGAGAGCTTTTCCCGCGGGTACGCCGCCCGGGGTCAGCAGGCAGAGCAGCAGGCGGGTTCGCTCCCAGTCGGGCTCCGAAATCCCGTCGCCGGCCAGAAAACGGACCTCCGGGGCGGCCCCCCGGCCGTAGATCAGCCCGCAGGTGCGGCGAAAGGCGATCAGGCGGCGAGTGAACTCAAGCAGGCCCGCTTCGTCCCGCGGGCGGCTCCAGTCGAACCAGCTCACCGGGTTGTCCTGGCAGTAGGCGTTGTTGTTGCCCTTCTGGGTGCGCAGGAGCTCGTCCCCCCCCAGGAGCATGGGAGTGCCCCGGGCCAGGAGCAGGCAGCAGAGGGCGTTCTTGGCCATCCTGCGCCGCAGGATCAGGATTTCCTGATCCCGGGTCTCCCCCTCGGCCCCGCAGTTCCAGGAATGGTTGTGTTCCGCCCCATCCCGGTTGTCCTCGCCGTTGGCCCGGTTGTGCTTGCGGTTGTAGGCGTAGAGATCGTGGAGGGTGAAGCCGTCGTGGCAGGTGACGAAGTTGACGCTCAGGGCCGGGGAGCGCTTGCCGGCCAGCAGGTCCGGGGAGCCGGAAAGGCGCTTCGCCAGCTCGCCGGCCAGCCCCCGCTCGCCCTGCAGGAAGCGGCGTGCCCCGTCCCGGAAGCGGTCGTTCCACTCCCCCCAGTCGGGCGGAAAGCCGCCCAGGCGGTAGGCGGCCAAATCCCAGGGCTCGGCGATCATCTTCACCCCCCGCAAGGCCGGCTCCGCGGCCAGGTCCGCCAGCAGGGGTGCCGCGCTGTCGAAGCGGCCCTGCCGGCGGGCCAAAACGGTGGCCAGGTCGAAACGGAAGCCGTCCACGTGCATGACCTCGACCCAGTAGCGCAGGGCGTCCACTATCAGGCGCCGCACAGCAGGATTTTCCGCGTTCAGGATATTGCCGCTTCCCGCCTCGTTCAGGTAGCGCCCGTAAGGGGCCTGCGCATTGCCACCCAGGGCGTAGTAGGTCGGATTGTCGATGCCCCGGAAGCTCAAGCTGGGCCCGAAGCGGTCGCCCTCCCCGGTATGGTTGAAGACCACGTCCAGGATAACCTCTATTCCCGCCCTGTGAAGCTCCCGCACCAGGGTCTTGAACTCCGCTACCTCACAGCCAGGCTTACTGCCCGCAGCGTAGGAGGATTCCGGGGCGAAGTAGCAGAGAGTGTTGTAGCCCCAGTACTCCTTCAGTCCCTGGCGCTCCAGCCGGGTGCGGGAGAAGTGCTCCTGAACGGGCAGAAGCTCCACCGCGTTGATGCCCAGGGACTGCAGGTAGGGGATCTTCTGTACAAAGCCGGGATAGGTACCCGGGTGCCGTACCCCGGAAGAGGCGGCGGCGGTGAAGCCCCGCAGGTGCACTTCGTAAATGACCAGGTCCTCCCAGGAATGCCCCGGCGGCCGGTCTCCCCGCCAGTCGAAGCCGTCGTCCATGACGATCGCCTTGGGCACCAGGGGATCGTTGTCCCGGTTGTCCGGGCGGGCGCCGTCCGTATATGAGCCCGGGCCCGCGTCTTCTCCGGGGACTGCGGCCCTTTCAGGACCTTCGGCCGCCGCATAATCTAACAGCAGGCTGTCATGGTCCCGGGCCTTGTGGGTCACCGCCCGGGCATACGGATCGATGAGCAGCTTGCGGGGATTGAAGCGGAATCCCGCCCCGGGCCGGTAGTCGCCGTTGACCTTGTAGCCGTAGAGCTGGCCCGATGTAAGGCCGGGAACAAAGACATGCCAGACGGAATCTTCCCCCCGCGTCAGAGGAGTGCTCTCATAAGCCTCGCCGTCGGGCCGGTCGAAGAGCAGCAGCCACACCTCCGTGGCATGGGCGGAGTATAGGGCGAAGTTGACGCCCCCCTCCTGCAGGGTGGCGCCCAGGGGATGGGGCCTGCCGGGGCGGGGCCGGGGGGTGCCTCTCATCGCTTCATCCCGCGTCCCGCTGCGCGTCCCGCTGCGCGGGAGAGAATGGCCGGCAGCACGAACAGCGCTCCCACGGTGGTGGTCACGATGGCCAGGGAGACCAGCAGCCCGAAGTAGACCACCGGCGTGAAGCTGGACCAGCTGAGGATCATCAGCCCGGCCACCAGGCTGACCGAGGTCAGCAGGATCGGCCGGCCCGCGTAGCGGAGGGTGCGGGCCATGACCGCGCCCTGGGCCTGAGCTTCGGGATCGGCGAGCTGGCGGCGGTACTGGATGAGCAGGTGGATCGAGTCGTCCACGCCCAGCCCGATGGCCACGCAGGAAAACATGACGGTCACCACGTCCAGGGGAATACGGAACAGGGCGATGATGATGAAGTTGAGCATGATGCCCGTGCCCATGGGGATCAAAGCCAGCAGGCCGTAGCGCAGCGAGCGGAAGCTCAGGCTGGTGATCAGCAGGATCAGCAGCGCCGAGGTCAGGGCGCTCAGCAGCAGGTCCCGGCTCAAGACTTCCGAAAGGTAGAGCATGCTCAAGGTGGAGCCCCAGATTTCGGGCTGCCACTCCGCGGGCAGGGCGGCCTCCGCCTCGGCCTCCAGTTTTTCCTTCAGCTCCTTGAAGGACTCCTCGAACAGGTAGCTCCCGGCGGCGCTGTCGTAAACCCGCAGGTTGATGGTCAGGCGGCTGTAGTCCTGGTTGACGAACTTGCCCATCATGACCTCGCCGTCGGGGCCCGCGGCCAGGAGCTTGAAATAGCGGGCCAACAGGGAGATCATGGCGTACCGCTCCGGCACCTCCGCCTTTCCGCTCATGACCCGGTTCATGGCCGTGAGATAGCTGACAAAGGAGGCACAGTAGCTGACGTCGTCCATGGCCCGGTAGGTTTCCTCCAGGGCCGCGATGCGCTTCAACGCCTCCGGGTCCAGGAAGTAGTTCCGCTCCATACCGGGCGCCGACACGCTCAGGTAGACATAGATGAAGGTGCCGAACTTCTCGGCCAGGAAGAGGTTGTCCTCAACGGCCTTCTCCGGCCTGCGGAAAAAGGAGGTGAAGTCGGTCTGGTACCTGACCCGGCTCAGGGAGAGGCCGAAGCCGACCGCCACCACGGCCAGCAGGACCCATACCAGGACCCGCAGCCTGCCGATGCGGCGGCCCAGGGCCGCCATCAGCCGGGAGCTGCGGCTCTCCGTCACCCGCCGGCGGTGCCGCTCCTTGAGGGGGGGGAGGCGGGAGAGCAGGGCCGGGAAGAAGGTGAGGGAGAGAAAAGCGCAGATGAGCACCCCCGCGGCCGTGGCCAAGCCGAACTCCCTGACCTGGGGAATGGCGGCGGTGACCAGGCTGGCGAACCCCACGGCCGTGGTCGTCGAAGCCAGCAGAATGGTTTTGTTGATTCGGGTGATGGCGCGGACGAATCCGCCCGCCGCATCTCCGCTCACATCTCCGTCCGCCGCGCCGTCCGCCGCGGTATCCCGGAAGTACTGGTTCAGGATATGGATGCTGTAGGAGCTGCCCAGGGTCAGAACCAGGGGCGGCGTCATGATGCTCACGAAGGTGAGGGGGAATCCCAGCAGGCTCATCAGCCCCAGGGTCCAGACAGTACCCAGGCCGACCACCAGGGAGGGCAGAACAACGGCCCGCTTCTTGCGGAAGCTCAGGTAAAAAATCAGCAGCACCAGGCAGACCGCCAAAACGACGAAGCGGGGGACATCCTGGAGCAGGTATCTCCCGGCAACGTGGCTGAAGAGCAGCTGGCTGGAAATATGGGTGGTATAGCCGGGCTCCAGGCTGCCGACAATTTCACGCAAAGAGTCCAGGAAAGCGGTGTAATCCTCCCGCCTCTCGATAACGAACAGAGCGCCAAGGGCGCTGCCGTCGGCGGCGATCACCAGGTTGCGGGCGTGGGGATCCGCGAACAGCCTGCCGCGGAAGATCTCCAGCTCTTCGGGCGTGCGCGGAGAGCGGCCATGGGGCGACATGGCCACCAGGGCCAGCTTCTTGCCCTCTTTTGCGAAGGTCACCAGGTCGAAGGGCGTAATCCCGGACCGGACCCCCTCAAGCTCCGCAATGCCTGCGCAGGCCGCTTCGAAGCGAGCCAGGCCCTCAAGGCCCTCCGGGGCCAGGAGGCTGTCGCTTTCCACGGACACGAAGACATACTCCAGCTCGTCTTCCTGGCCCCCGTATTTCTCCAGCAAAGCCGATACCTCGGCCTGCTCGGGGACCAGGTCCCCGATCTCCGGATCGATCTGGATGCGCAGAGCGAAATAGCCGAAGAACAATGTCAAAACCGCTGTGGCGGCGAGTACCGCTCCGGACCGGCGCTGGGCCAGAGCGACAAGACGGTGGATCCAGGAGTTGATCATAGCCTTTTAGGGATGTTTCCTTTCTTACCTGGGCTCGATGCGATAGCTTACGCTGCCCCGCACGCTGCGGGTGCTGGCCACGGGCTTGAACCTCCAGAGCCTGAGGGCTTCCAGGACTGCGGCGTCCACGTCCGAATAGCCCGAGCTGTCCACTGTCTTCACCTCGTCCAGAAATCCCTGGGGAGTGAGGACAAAGCTGACGGTGACCCTGAGGCTCAGCCCCTGTTTTGACACCCAGGCCGGCAGGTCGGGCAGGGGCCGGCTGGTGGCCTCCCTTCCCTGGGAGGGATCATCCCACTGGATATCAAAGCCGTCTCCGGCAGCCTCGGCCCCGGTCTCCAGGGCGGCGCTTTCCGGGCTTCCGCTTGCGGATTCGCCCGCGGGGGCCGTGGAGGCCGCGGCGTCCGCTTCCCGCCGCTCCCGGAGGGCGGAGTCCAGCTCCGTCAGCTCCCGGGCCGCGGCAGGCGCCTGCCCGCCGGAAGACGGGGCGGCTTCATCGCCCGCGGCTCCCGGGGTTTCGGCCGCTTCCCCCCGGCCGGCGGAAGGAATGACCACCTCCTCGGGCACAAAGGGCTCGCTGCGCCTCGCGGGCGGCGGGGCGGCTTCCGGCACGGTTGGCGCGGTCACCGTCTCCCGCGGCGCCGGCTTCACGACCTCCGCGGCGCGCACACCCGGGGCGTCGCCGCCGGGAGGCGGGACCGCCGCTGCCCGCAGTCTCGCAGCATCCGGGGATGCCGCCGCCGCGGACGGCGCGGGCCGCGCGCTCGCAGCGGGAGGCGGCTCTCCGGCGGCCTCCGGGGCTGCGGGTAAAGAGCGGGCGATTACCGGCACCTCCTCCAGGAGCACGAAAAGCGGCCCCGAATACTCGGGCAGCCTGGCCCGCTGGTTGCGGATGATCAGCTCCACCACAAAAAGCGCCAAAGCGTGGATGGCCAGGGCCAGAGCCAGACTGATCAGGAACCGATCTCTTGCCATGGCTCCCGTGTCCTTAAGTTTATACCCTTGAAGCCGTTGCGCCGCAGGGTATCCAGGATCTCCACCATCAGGCTGTAGGACACGCTCCGGTCAGCTTCCAGCACCACCGTCTTGATCTCCTCCCGCTCGTCCTCGCTCAAGGCGGCTAAAGTTTCATCCAGGCCGCCCAGGGTGTAGCGCTCCTTGTTCAGGTAGACCTCATCCCTGGAGATCACGGTAACCACCAGGCGGCTCATCAGCACCGGCTCCGCGGTGGAGGAATCGGGCAAAACCAGGCTGATGCCCGGGGTGATGATAAAGGTTGTGGAAACCATGAAGAAAATCACCAGCTGGAACACCACGTCGATCATGGGAATCAGGTTGACATTGGCCTGGGGAGAAAGCCTGCGCTTGAAACGCATCTATTCCCTTCCTCCCAGGAGCAGCACCAGCTCACTGACCCGGTTTTCCATGCGGATGATGATATGGTTCACCTTGCTGACCAGGTGGTTGTAGAAGGCGATGGCCGGTATGGACACGATAATGCCCGCCGCCGTGGTCAGAAGCGCCTCGGAAATGCCCTTGGCCAGCAGCCCCGGGTCTCCCACGGCGCCGAAGCTCCCCAACACGCCGAAGGCTTTGATATTGCCGGTCACCGTTCCCAGCAGTCCCAGCAGGGGCGCCACGTGGGCGATGGTCCCCAAAGCGGAGAGATAGCGCTCCAGCTGGGGTGTCTCCAGGCTGGCGGCGTCCAGGATGGCTTCCCGGATCACGTGCTTGGGGTGGTGGCGGTGCTCGATACCCACCTTCATCAGGTTGGTGACGGGACTGGGATTGTTCTCGCAGATGGAGAGTGCCTCGTCGAAATGCCCCTTCTCGAAGGTCGCTTTCAGTCGGTTGATCAGCACCTCCTCGTTGACCCGGTTGCGCCTGAAATAGATCATCCGCTCGATGATGATCACCGCGCCCACCAGGGAGAGGAGAAGAATCAAAACCATGATGATGCCGCCCTTTTCGATCAAATCCAGCATGACGCACTCCTTAAAAGTTTATCCTCAAAGTCACAAGCCCCCTCGCGCCCGGGGCTTCATAGGGGGATAGCCAGCTGCGGGTTTCCTCGCCCAAGGCCGCCAGCAGGTCCTCGCCTTCCGCCCCCAGGCTGATATTTTCGCCGAGCCTGAAAGACCCGCCCAGGCCCAGCTCGGGGAGAGCCCCATCGTCCGGCCGGAAGCGCAGAACTGCGCGGGCGTTCCAGCGGGCCGAGCGCTCCGTGGCTTCCGCTTCCACAGTCACCAGGTGCCGGGCGGGTATCTCCTCCCGGGGCGCAAAGCGGGAAAGATCCGCCAGCTCTGCCGTCCAGCCGGCGGATAAAGACAGGGGAGGAAAGGGATTCCAGCGCGCTCCCAGCCTGCTCTGCACCGTCAGGGCATCGGCCTGGCTGAAGAGGAAGAGACCGTCCGTGTCCAGGCTGTCCGCCTCGATATCCGGCAGGGCCGTATGGGCGGCGGCTTCCACTTCCGCCAGGAGCGAAAGCCCGGGGCCCAGCCGCACGCTCACGCCCGCCTCGCCGAACCAGCCGTGGTCATCCTCCAGGCCGCCGGCCGGGGGAAAACCCACCGGCACATAGGCGCCTAAAAGGCCGGCGTAGTCGATCTCCGTCACCCGGTAGCCACCCGCGGCCCGCAAGGTGAAAGCCGTAACCGGCAGCGTCAGGGTGACATCGAAGGGGAAGACACTGACCGCCTCGCTGCTGACAAACCAGCCGCCCCGGGCTTCCAGACGGGCGCCCCCCTCCGTCTCGAACCCGGCTTCAATGCCCGCCGCGAAGCGGTTCAGGGAAGCGTCCGGGTCGTCGCTCAAAGTCCTCCGCCCGGCGCGGGCGTTCAGGCCGGCCCAGAAAATCCCCCGGGTGTAGAGAACGGTGATCTCCGGCCGGAGAACGGTTTCGGTCTGCTGAGCGGCGCCGGTGCCGGATAGAAGCTGGGCCGCGAAGCCGGCCTCCAGGCCGCCGTCCAGCCTGAGCCGTTCTCCCAGGGGCACAGACACCAGCGCGGCGCCCGCTCCCTCCCGGGCGCCCACAGCCTCGACATCCGGGTCCAGGCCCTGCAGTCCCTGCTCCCGGTCGGCGAAGCTCCCCCGGGCCGCGAAGTCCATTTTACCCAGGGGCAGCTTCAACTGTCCCTCCAGGTCATCCTCCCGGCTGTGGTAGCCCGAGCCCGGGGCGTGCCCGCCGAAGCCGTCCAGCATCTCGTGGCGGAAGGCGAAGCTGAAGCCCGGCTGCGCTCCCTGGGCGCCCGCCCCGCCGGGACGGGTCAGGGTGACGCTGGAAAGCAGGTGGCTCATGTTGCCGGCGCCCAGGAGAATTTCCGCAAACAGCCCGCTCCCCGCTCCGCCAGCCGCCGGCTCCTGCACTTCCGGGGGCAGGGGGCGGAAATCCGGTTCCGCCAGGGGCAGGTCCAGCTGCTCCGGCAAAGGGACGGCCCGCTCGGCGGGCGGCGGCAGCAGCTCTTCCGGAGGCGGGAGCCCCGCTTCCACGGTTTCCACGCTCAGGTCGGTGATCTGCAGGATGACCTCGGGAAGCACGATATCCGGCTCTGCCGGCTCTGCCGGCTCCCCGGTATCAGCCCAGACGCCCGGGGAAAACACTGCCAGAAACAGGATCAAAAGCACAATCACCGTTCGCCTCCCCTCTCGAGCAGCGCGGCTCCCTCCTCGGTCCACTGGGAATCGGGGAAGTACTCCTCGAGGCGCCGTACCAGAGCCCGGACATCGGCGGACTTTCCCGCCAGCTGCATCATCTCGGCGGCCCGGAAGATGGAGGAAGCAACCAGGTCGCTGTCTTGGGAATTCAGGAGGGGGACTTTCAGAAACTCCTCCGCAGCCCGCTTCAGGTCGCTCTTGCGAAAGAAATATTCCCCCAGCAAATAGCGGGCGGGGGCGGTTGTCCCCGGGTCCTGCTTGTCGATCACATCAATGAGCATCTCGTAGGCCAGGTCGATGCGTCTGCTGCCTTCGTAGATATAGAGCCTGGAAAGCTCGATCATCGCCTGCCGGCCGGCCGCGCTGCCGGCTCCGCCTTCCCGCCCGATGAGCGCGGACAGGCGTGCCTCCTCGGAGGTGAGGCCCTGGAGGAGGTAGCGCAGCTCCCCGGCCCTGAGCTCCGCGCCCGCGGCGCGGGCTTCCTCCGGATAGGCGGCGATCATCTCGTTCAGCAGGTTCAAAGCGCGGCGGTAATCCCCCCGCTCGGCGTAGGCGTCGGCCGACCGCTTGAGGGCGTCCGCCCTGAAGGGGCTGGCGGGGTAATTCTCGACCAGTTTCTGCCAGTAGAGCACCGCCTCGAAGGGCTCGCCCAACTCGTATGCGGCCCGGCCGCTCCAGTAGAGGGAGGCGTCCACCAGCCGGCCCCGGGGAAACTGGCTCCGGTATTCGTAAAAGGCCTCCTTGGCTTCCCGCTGCTTTCCCTCCTGCCGGTAGACCTCGGCCCGCTTGAACAGCGCTTCCTCCCGTAAGGGGCTTTCCGGGTAGCGGTGCACCAGGCTCCAGTAGCCCTCCGCCGCTTCCCGGGTGCGCCCCTGCCGGGCACGGATCTCCGCCAGCTCGAAGAGGGCGTCGTCGGCGAAGGGTGAATCCCTGACCAGGAGGTTCTCGAAGACCCGGGCGGCCTCCTCCGCTTCATTCAGGTTCTGCAGGCTCTTGCCCTGCAGAAAGGCGGCCTTTACGCTCAAGGGTTCGTTCATCTTGGCCAGGCGGGCGAACCCTTCAGCCGCGGCCCGGTAATCCTTGAGGGAAAAGGAGCACCAGCCGGCCAGAAACAGGGCTTCCGGAAACAGCTGATGACCGGGGTAGGTTTCCAGAAGGCGCAGCAGCAGGCTGCGGGCCTCACCATAATCCCCCAGCCGGTAGTCGGCCCAGCCCCGGTAGTAAAGGACGTAGGGAAGCAAAACCTCCAACCCGGCCTGCTCCGCGGCGTCATCCCGGATCGCGCTCAGGGAAACGCCCGCTCCCCGGTACTCCTTTTCCGCCACCTGGGCCAGCCCGCGCAGGTAGTAGGCGGAAATGTACAGCCCCGGCTCTTCCGATTCCAGGCCGGGAAAGAGGTGAAAGAGCAGGTCCGTTTCCACGATTACTTCCCGGTACTGCCGGCGGGCGAAGAGGGTCTTGATCAGGTTCTCCCGGGCGGTCAGGTCTTCGGGATATGCGCTCTTGTAATCCTTGAGGCGCTCCAGCGCCTCCTGCGGGTTGCCGGCCTGCTGGCTCAGGTTCACCTCCAAAGCCTTGAGCTCCCGCGCGTAGGCGGCCTCCGGCTCCAGGGAGGCGCTCAAGGAGGCGGTGAGCTCCCGGGCGCCTTTTAGGTCCCCCATGCGGTAGCGGGCGTAGGCGCGGAAATAGCCTGCCTCGCGCCTCTTCTCCGGATCCTCGGCGAGCTCCATGGTCCGGCCGTAGAGCAGCTCCGCCTCCGTGAAATCCTGCTGCCGCAGGCGGATATCCCCCAGGCGCAGCAGTGCGTCCGGCTGCTCCGCCTCGGCGGCGGCCAGGTATTCTTCCAGAATTGCGGCGGCTTCCTCCAGCCGGCCCGCGCTGAAGTGGATCTCCGCCAGGTAGAGGGGCACCGCCGGCGCCACCTCACGCTTGTCCCCGCTGTCCCAGACCTTGCGCAGGAAGAAGGAGGCCAGGTCCGGGCTGTCCTGCCGGTAGCTCTCGATGCCCACCCGCAGCCAGAGCTCCGCTAGTATTTGCGGCGAGGAAGCGAAGCGCTGCTCGGCTTCCCGCACCAGGGCCTGCATGGCCTCCAGGTCCATGCGCTTTTGGGCGGACAGGAAGAGGTACCTGTAGGCGGCGGCGGCAGTGTCCGTTTCCTCGTCGAGCAGGCCGGCAAAAACCGCCTCCGCCTCCTCCCGCCGTTCCAGCTCCCAGAGGGCTTCGGCCCGGTATAGCCGGTAGCGTGCCAGCCAGACCCCTTCCAGGTTTTCAGCGTTTGCTTCATCCAAATCCAGGATTCGCTCGTAGGAGGAGTTTTTGAGCAGAGCGAAGCTCAAGAGCACCACACCGTGGTAGGAGCTGGAAAAGCCGGGATACCCCGTCACCAGACGGGAGAAGGAGGCTGAAGCCGCTTCGGTGTCGCCGACCTCCAGCTCGCCCAGTCCCCGGTAGTAGAGGGCCTGGGGAATGAGCTCCCGGTCCCGCGGCTCCCGGGCGGCGTCCAGGAAGGAGGTGAGAGCGGCCAGGGAGGCGGGATAGTCGCCCAGGTGGTAGGCGGAAATCCCCAGCCAGAGATCGATGGTGCCGGAATTGCGGGCCGGAACGCGCCGCCGCTTGAGGAGGGCGAAGACCTCCGCCGCCTCACCGTAGCGCTCCAGGCGGAACAGGCACATCCCGCGGCGGTAGCCGGCATCCCCGTACCTGTCGGAAAGGGGATAATCACGGAGAAAGCTCTCGAACCGCTCCAGGGCCAGCAGGTAGTTGCCGCTGGTGTAGTGGTTCTCCGCCTCGCGGAAGTCTTTAGCCTCGGTTTCCGGATAGGCGAGCAACGCCTGCAGGAGGCAGAACACGAGGACGGCGATTTTCTTCATGTCAGTATAAAGGTAGACCCTTTGGGCGTTTTTTTCAATCCGCCCGACGAGGACGCCGGGCGTGGACGCCCGATGAAGACACTAGTCGAAGAGCCCGGAGGCGAGATCCCGGCCCAGGCGCTCGGGACTCTCCATCTTCTGCGCGTCCTCCAGCAGGGACTTCATCTCCAGGATTTCCTCCAGCACCACCAGGCGCATGATCTGCTCGTTCTTTAAAGTGGTGTTCAGACGCAGCAGGTTCTGTTCCCTGGTCAGGGTAATGGCGATCTCTTCCTTGCGGATCTGGTAGATGGGCTCGTCCATATCCAGGCGGTGGACAAAGAACTCCTCGTCCCGGAAGGCCTGGCGGATGCGGGCGCTCAAGAATTCCGCCATCTGGGCGGAGGGAAAGGAGAGCTGGATCTGCCTGCCCTCCCCGCTCCTGGCCTCGGCCATCTTTCCCCGCAGGCCGGAGCCGCCCTCGAAGCTCCGCACCAGGAGGGGCGGCGCGACGATGCTGGCGATCAGCAGGGTCATGATGGCCACGCCGAAGATGTCCGCGCCGATGGCCCCGGAGGAGAGGCCGATGCCCGCCACGATCAAAGTCACTTCTCCCCGGGGGAGCATCCCGGCGCCGACCCGCAGGGCGCCCCGGATATTGAAGCCCATGAACAGGGCTGGCAGGCCGCAGCCCAGAAGCTTGCCGGCGGCGGCCGCCCCCGTGTAGATCAGACCGAAGATGATGACCCCCTTCATGGCGGCGAAGTTCACCATCATACCCATGACGCAGAAGAACACGGGCACCAGGAATTGGTAGAGCCCGTGCAGGCGGCTGCGGATCTCGTGGGCCATGTCGGTCTGGGAGAGGGAGAGCCCCATGATATAGGCGCCGATGATCATCGCCAGGCCGAACATCTCCGCCAGGCCCGCCAAAAGCAAAGCCAGGCCGAAGGCCGTGGAGGCTATCACGTCCAGGGAGCGGAACCACTTCAAACCCCTGGTAAGGCGGGGCGCCGCGATAATTCCCAGCACGGTGCAGACCAGCCAGAAGCCCAGGGCCTTGACCGCGATGAGGGCGATCCGGCCCCAGGCCACCGCCTGTCCGCCCAGGGAGGCGATCCCCACAACCACGGCCAAGAGCACGATGCCCAGCACGTCATCCAACACAGCGCCGGCCAGGATTACCACGCCCTCGGGGGAGGACATCTTGCGCTTCTCCGAGAGAATTCGGGCGGTAATGCCCACGGAAGTGGCGGTGGAAAGGGTTCCCAGGAAGAGGGCGGTGGGTGCGAAGAAGGAGGTCACCGCGGGCAGGAAGAGCACCGCCGCAAAATCCCCCAGTAAAAAGGAAAACACCACGCCGGTCACCCCGACCACCGAGCCCATCAAAGAATAGCGCAGGAAGGTCTTGAGGTCCGTTTCCAAACCGGCCAGAAAGAGAAGGATCACCGAGGCAATCACCGCCACGCCGTAGAGCTCCGGGCTGACCGGGACCGTGCCGGCGGGTAAAGGAAACAGGCTGCCGCCCAGGAAGGGAAGGTGCAGGCGTCCCAGGGCGTAGGGCCCGATGATCATTCCCGCAGCCAGCTCGCCCAGCACCCTGGGCTGGCGCAGGTAGCGGCTGGCCACCAGGCCCAGCAGGCGGGCGGCAATGATGATCACAGCCAGCTGCAGCACCAGCAGGGTCATGCGGTGACTTAGCTCCCCGGGCGCTTCACTCGCCGCCGGCGCGGCGCCCGCAGGTGAAACAAAAGCCCCCAGGGCCGCGCAGAGAAAGACAAGGCTCAAAAAAACCGGCTTGAAACGCATAACCGCCGCCTAACCGCCGAGGAGGGCGATAATCTCTCCGGGGCCGCCGGCGGCCAGCAGGCGCTCCCGCACTGCGGCGTCCCCCAGGATGCGGCTGATCTCGGCCAGGAACTGGATGTGGGGCCCGCTCTTGTTCAGGGGGGAAACGGTCATGATGAAGATGTGCGCCGGCCGCCCGTCCAGGGACTGAAAATCCACCCCCTCGCGGTGAATGCCCACGCCCACGGCCAGTGTTTTGACGGTGTCGGTCTTGCCGTGGGGAATGGCGATGCCGTGCTCCATGCCGGTGGACATCTTGTCCTCCCTGGCCAGCACACAGGCCAGCGCGGCCTCCCGGTCATTGAGGCCGCCCGCTTCGATGAGCAGGTCGACCATCTCGGCGATGACTTCCCGCTTGCTCTTTCCCGCCAGCTCCAGAGAGATATTCCGGGGGCCCAGGAGCTTCA
>Ga0272441_10004125_pt1 | contig 26730 bp, 44 predicted proteins | sample SSMProp6N_FD_193582 | JGI IMG/M metagenome (GOLD analysis project Ga0272441, IMG submission 193582) | Marine sediment archaeal communities from Little Sippewissett salt marsh, Falmouth, MA, United States - SSM-Prop-6N | ecosystem: Environmental > Aquatic > Marine > Wetlands > Sediment ... | reverse complement strand
GGATTTTATTTAGAAATTTATAATTCTTAAAAAACAAAAAACATGTCAGTATTAAGTACAGCAATAGATTTAACCAGGGTTTCAAGAATCGTTGGTTATAAAATTAAACCGGCCGTTTTTAATCCGGCCACCCCTTATTTGCCACAAAGAATTGCAGTTTTAGGTGAAGCAAACACGGCAAATCAAGCGACTTTGGAAACTGATCCATTTGAATTTATTACTGCAAAAGAAGTTGCAGATAAATATGGATATGGATCACCATTGCATCAAATGGCTAGAATTTTAAGGCCAGTTTCAGGAAATCCACTTGGTGGAATTCCAACAATAATTTATCCACAGGAAGAAAATGTTGCAGCAACAGCAGGTGTGTACACGTTAGGAATTGCAGTTGCTACTGCTGTGACTAAAAATGTAACACACAAAATTAGGATTAATGGAAGGGACAGCATTGATGGTGTTTCTTATGATATTGACCTTGTTGTTGGTGATCTTCAAGCTGATGTTCAAGATAAAATTGTTGATGCAATTAATAATGTTTTAGCTGCACCAGTTACAGCAGCAGAAGCAACAGCAGATGTTGAATTAACTACAAAATGGAAGGGTGCAACAGCAATTCTTTCTGTTGAAATTGACACGCAAAATGAAGCAGCAGGTGTTGTTTATTCTGAAGTTTCAAATGTTGATGGAACAGGTGCTACTGATTTGACTGATGCACTTGCAGATTTTGGTGAAAATTGGAACACTATTGTTTTAAATCCATATGGATCTGAAACTTTTTCAGCATTAGAAACATTTAATGGTGTGCCTGATCCAACAACACCAACAGGAAGATATGAACCTTCTGTTTTTAAACCTTTTGTTGCATTGTATGGAAGCACCTTGTCAGATAAAGATAATGTTGTTGCAATTACAAATGTTACAGCAAGACAAGATCAAGTGACAAATGTGCATTGTCCTGCACCAAATTCAGATGGTTTCCCATGGGAAGCTGCTGCAAATATGTGTATGACATTTGCCCCGATAGCGCAAAATTCACCACATTTGGACAATAGTGCAAAGTCTTATCCAGATATGCCTGTTCCAGAAAATGAAGATATTGGTGATTTTTCTGATTATAATGCAAGGGATTTTATGGTGAAAAAAGGAAGTTCAACTGTGAGTTTAAGAAGTGGAAAATATTCAGTTGAAGATTTTATTTGCACTTATCATCCTGATGGTGAAAATCCACCATTATTTAGATTTGTAAGGGATTTAAATGTGGATTGGAATGTTGGATTTAACGAATTGATTATAATGCAAAGGGACATCCAAGATAAAACTATTGTTCCGGACAATTCACCATCCAGAGTTGACAACACAATATCACCAAAGCAAGCAAAGCAAATTCATATTAGTTTAATTGCTTCATTAGCAGAATTGGCATTGATTGCAGATCCTGATTTTTCTGAAGAAAATCTTTTGGTTGGTATAAATGAAACAAATCCTGCAAGAATGGATGTTGCATTTAAATATAAAAGAACATCAACAGCACACATTGTTAGCACAGATGCTGCTGTTGGATTTAATTTTTCATCATAAAAAGAAAGGAATAAATTATGGGATTCACAGGTGGTGATATAACAGAAATCACATACAATCATCCAACAATTGGTTCTGGTGTTATTTTTTGTAAATCAAATGAAGATGGCACACTTGAACTTGGTGGTTATAGAAGTAATGATGATGATAATTCATCAACAGGAAATGGTAAAATGATTGATCAAATGAACTTCAGAAGGGCTTCTTTTGAATGTCCACCAATTGCATGGGACATGACTGATGTTGATGAACAACAAAAGCTTGTTGCACTTGCAGAAAGCACTGTTTTAGCAGATTGGACTATTGATCACATTTCTGGCAAAATTTGGGGTGGTAAAGGAAAACCGGTTGGTGACATTCCTGGTTCCACAAATACTGCACAGATTACTTTAAAATTAGCTTTTGATAACAAATTAAAACAATTATCATAAAATGAAAGTAGACAGAGAAACAGCAGAATTGGATTTTCAAAGATTTGTTGAATCATTAAATATTAGTGCAAGAAAACTTGAAAATCTTGAAACAGAAAAAGATGAATTTATTAAGGGAATTGAATATGGAAACATTTTGATTGCTGAAGATGGATCTGTTTCTGTTAAATTAGATGATCCAATTGAGTATGAAGACAATTCAGAAGCAATTTCTGAAATACGTTTTATAAAAAGACGTGTGACAGTTGGTGAAATGGAATCAAAAATGATTGGTAAAAGTGATATGGAAAAAACCAGAAGGATTTTTGCATTTCTTGCAAAACAAAATTCTGCAATTTTTAAAAAAGTACAAGCGGATGATTATTTTTTAATTAGTCAAGTTGCTGCTTTTTTTTTACCACGATAGTTTTAGAAAATAGAGATGCTGCCATCAAATCGGTGGCACGTCTTTATAAATGGAGTGTGTCTGATATTGATAAATTGTATTTAGATGATTTGGATTATTATGGTTTATTTTATTGGTATAAAGATGCAAAAGAATATGTTAAACAAATAAATTCAGCAGTAAATGCCTAATAAAGCACTTGTTGTTTCAACAACATTTCTTGGTGTTGATAAATTAACACAAACAGTTAAAAGAATGACTGCATCAGTTTCTTCTTTTGGTGTTAAAGCAACATCTGCATTTAATAGGGTTCAAAGAGCAGAAAGAAGGCTTAGAAAAGGAATATCAGGTTTAATTGGCAAATTGGGATCATTAGGTTTGGCATTTGGTGGACTAGCATTGGCAATGACCATTGGTACAGCAAATGTTCAACTTGAAGATAATTTGGCAAGTTTATCTGCAATCACCGGTGTTACTGGTGATGCATTTAAATCTTTTGAACATCAGATTGATAAGGTGTCAAAGAAGCAGAAAGTTTTCGCAGGTGATACAGCAAAAGCATTTGAAGTTGTTGGATCTGCAAAACCTGAACTTTTAGCCAGTGCAGATGCACTTGGAATGGTTACAGATGCAGTAATTACATTATCAAAAGCAAGTGGTGATGATTTACAATTGTCAGCAGAAAACTTGACAGGTGCAATGAATCAATTTAATCTTGGTGCAGATCAGGCAAATAGGACCATTAATGCACTTGCAGCAGGATCTGTTGCAGGGTCCGCAAATATTACAAAAATAAATGAATCATTGGTTGGTTTTGGTGCGGTTGCAGATGCTGCAAACATAACACTTGAAGAATCAATTGGACTTGTTGAAACTTTAGGCACAAAATCATTATTTGGAGCAGAAGCAGGAACTGCATTGCGTGGAACAATTTTGCGACTTCAAGCAGCCGGTGTTGGATATAAATCTGGAATTTTCAATATAAATGATGCATTGGAAGAAGCAAGGAAAAAAGCTGACAGTTTTGGAACTGCACTTGAAAGGGATGCTTTCATGCAAAAAACTTTTGGTCAAAGAAATATTGTCACAGGAAATATTCTTTTGGAAAATATTGATAAATTTAAAGGATTTACAAAAGCAGTTACAGGAACAAATACGGCATTTGAACAAGCTGATATTAAAATGAATACATTAAAAGGTCGTTACACAGAAATGATTGCAGCCTTTAAAAATGCAACAACAACAACAGATTCACAATCTGAATCATTACAGAAAGTAAAAGATGCAATGATTTTTGTTGGTGATAATATGGAAAGAATTATTTCTTTTGTTTGGAAATTAGTAAAAGGATTTATTGCATATAAATCAATTATGATTGCAACAAAGATTGCAATTGTATCATATAACATTGCACTTGGAATAATGGGTGCATTGTCAGGAAGTGCATCAATTGCAATTGGCAGTTCTGCTGTTGCATTAGGTGCTTATAATGTTGCAACAAGCCTTGCAACTGCTGCACAATGGTTATTGAATGCAGCAATGTGGGGATTCCCATTAACATGGATTCTAGCTGCACTTGCTGCTGTTGTTGCAGGGATTATTTTGTTGGTTAAAAATTGGGATGAAATTGTTGCAACATTTGAAAATGACTGGTCCAGAATAAAAAATAAATTTCAAGAAGAAGGACTTGGTGGTGTGTTTAAAATGTGGGGACAGGAATTGTTGATTCAAGTAATAGATCCATTAATTGGGATTTTTGCTATAATTGCAAAAATAAGTAAAGAAAAATTTGGATTAGAAACACTTAAAAGTCTTGGAGCAACAAAATCAAGGCTTTTGGAAGAAACAGGACAGTCACCTGAACAACAAGCTGCATTGAATCCAGATGCAACTGTTGAACAGGTAAGAACAGAAAGGATTGAAAAAACAAAGAATGAAAAAGTTGATATTAATCTTACAGCAAATCCAGGAACAAATGCTGAAATTATCAATGATGAATCTGGAATGGTTAAATTATCAAACACATTAGGATGGCAGCCGACATAATTGATATAATGATATATGAATCCGGATCAGGTGGTGATTTGAGAATTGAAAATGATGATATCATATCAATATCCGGATTAACAAATCAAGTTTATTTGGCTTTATTTGGTGGAAATATTGAACAAAGCACATCTGATGATTTAAGTGAATTAGATCAAAGACTTGATTGGTTTGGAAATGAATTGTTAGATGAAGAATTTCAGTTTAATTCTTTATTTGAAAAAAGATTGACAGAAGTTGCATTGAATTCAGCAGGAATTTCATTGTTAGAAGATGCAGCATTGGAAGATTTAAAATATTTAAAAAAATATGCAAATATTGAAGTTGAAGGATCTATTGTTGGAATTAATAAATTTCAATTAGAAGTTGATTTGCAGGAACCTGATCAACAATCAACAAAAGTTAAGTTTATTTGGGATGGCACAAAACAAGAATTAATTGAAACAATAACAATATAAAAACATGACAACACCAACATTAAATGATTTATATACTTCAATTTTAGCTGATTTGCGCAATAAATTAGGGACCAGTTCTGTTATTGGAAAAGCTGTGATAATTGCATTTTCTGTTGTCCAAGCTGCTAAATTGAAGATATTTTATTTAACAAATGCATTTACGTATAAAAATGTTTTTCCGGACCTTGCAGATCCTGAAAGTTTGAATGGAACATTAAGCAGATTTGGATTTGTTAAACTTGGAAGATATCCAAATGCTGCAACAGCAGGTGAATACACTGTTGCTGTTTCTGGATCCATTGGTGCTACAATTGCACCTGGAACAACTTACAAAAGTTTAGACACTGCAACATCACCGGATAAATTATTTGTCTTAGATACTTTATTTACATTTACAGGTACATCAGGAAGCATTTCCTTAAGAGCTTTGGACCTTGGTGCAAATGCAGCTTTAAATGTTGGTGATAGTTTACAGGTAACACAACCCATTGCTGATGTGAATAGTTTTGGAACAGTTTCGAGTGTAGACACAACCCCTTTGGAAGCAGAAACAACTGAAGAATATAGGGAAAAAGTAATTGCAGCATATAGGCTTGAATCACAAGGTGGTGCAAAAACGGATTACAGGGAATGGTCCGCAGATGCACAAGGTGTAAGGAAGGTTTATCCATATGCAAAATCAGGTGATCCAGGGATTATTGATTTATATGTTGAAGCAAATCCAGATGATTCAACTGATGGATATGGAACACCATCATCTGCAATTTTAGATGATGTTGAAGAAGTTGTTGAATTTGATCCAGACACAACAAAACCATTAAATGAACGAGGAAGGCGTCCAATAAGTGCTTTTCAAATCAATTATCTTCCTGTTAACGTTTTGCCAGTTGATATTGAAATAACTAATTTAAGTGATTCATCATATATTTCATCAATAGAAGATGCAATTGTTTCATTTTTATTTAACATTAGGCCTTTTGTTGATGGTGCAGATGATCCTAATGATCAACAGACTGATTTGTTGTATGAAACAGACATTTATGGTGTTGTTAGAAGTGTTTTAGGAAATAATGCAACATTTGAATCTTTGACTGTTGAAGTTGATGGAAATCCAATAACAATTTATGAATTCACTGATGGTGATATTCCTTATTTAGATAATTTAACTTAAGTTTAAAAATGGCTGATTTTTCTGTTGATGTTTTATATAATAGTTCTTTTGGTTCAAATGGATCAGGTGATGGTCAATTTTCTTTCCCTTCAGGAATAACGGTTTTAAATAATGAAATTTTTATTGTAGATAAGCAGAATCATAGAATTCAGGTTTTTGATTTAGATGGTGTTTATTTGCGTAAATTTGGAACAAATGGATCCGGAAATGATAATTTTTTATTTCCGGAATGCATTACTAATGATGGAACTGATTTATATATAACAGATTCAGCAAATCACAGAATAAAAAAACATCAAGTTAATGGAACATTTTTATCTGAATTTGGATCTGAAGGAACAGGAAATTCAAATTTTAAATATCCTGTTGGAATTACTTATAATAACAATAATCTTTATATTGTAGATAAGCAAAATCATAGAATAAAAACACACACAATTGCAGGAACATTTTTATTTGAATTTGGAAGTTATGGATCTAGTGATCATCAATTTAAATTTCCAGAAGGAATTGCAGTTGTAAATAATAATCTTATTATTGCAGATTCTGGAAATGAAGATGTAAAAACATTTAATTTAACTGGATTTTTTATTGTTAAGGTTTCAGATACTGTTTTTAATTATCCAACAGGAATAATAAATATTATTGATGAAGATGGTGTTTTTGCTGTTGTGGATAGACAGGATCAAAAAATATTATTTTTTAATGGAAGTAGTAATTTTATTGATTCATATGGAACTGTTGGATCTGGTGATGATGAATTTTATTTTCCATTAATGGGATTTTGTCATGATGAAACATTAATAATTGTTGATTCAGGAAATCACAGAATAAAAATTTCAGATATTACAGTCACTTATAATACTTTAATATTTAAAGATCAATTAGTTAAATTGTCAAAACAATTATATCCAACAGGTCGTGCATGGTGGTTAAATTATCAAAATATTTTTTCAAAATTCCATGAAGGTTTATCATTGTCAGAAAGCAGAGCATTGAAAGCAAATGTTGATATTTTAAGCAGTATATTGCCAGATAATAATGATTTTACTGAAGAAGATGCATTTAATTGGGAACGTGCATTGGGATTGTATATAAATACAAATTTAACTTTAGAAGAAAGAAAAGCGTCAATTTTAAGAAAAATGCAACATCCAGGTGATATTCCTGCAAGACAACATTATTTATATTTACAGGGCCAATTGAGGTCAGCAGGATTTGATGTTTATGTTCATGAAAATAGATTTGATGCAGGTGGTGGAAATTATGAAGTTTACAATCCAATTGCATCTTTGTATGGTGATATTTATTATGGTGCTAGTGTTTATGATAATCCGGATGCTTTGGAATACACTAAAATTGCAAATTATGTTGATGAATTAAAAGATGAATCATTTAATTTTGGGGATAATATAAATTTAAGATTCACATTTTTTATTGGTGGTGAAGTTTTTGGAACAAGGGCAAATGTAGATGAAGAAAGAAAGAATGAATTCAGGCTTTTAATGTTAAACATTAAACCTGTGCAAACAGCCGGATTTTTACTAATTGATTATATATAATATTATGAAAGATTTAAGTTTACAACAAGGAATTGATAATTCAGATGCTGATTTTTTAAATGGCAAAATAAAAGACCATGAAACATTAGTTGGTGAAGGTGTCAATCAGGATCCAATTCAATTTTTTCAAAAATTAATGAATTTAGCCGGATTAACACCTAATGGGAATGAAGATAATGAAGCAAATGGATATCAGTTAATTGAAGCATTAAAAAAGACACTTCAAATACAGGAAGATTGGATTGATGCAACTTTGATATCAGGACAGGGATGGGATGATACAACAAATGTTGAATCAAAACTTAGATATTTTAAGGATAATGCAGGAAATGTTCATTTATGGTGCAATAAATTACCAAATACAGCAGGTGCATTAATCGGATCTGTTTTGGAATTATGGGATCCACCAACAGGATATGTTCCATCAATGGCAGATGGTAATGATATAAATTTAGTGTATTGGGATGCTTTTTCAGTAAATGGAACCACGGTAAAAGAACATAAAATTTATTTCAGAAGTGGTGGCCTTTATAATAAATTTTATTTCCAACCATCACCAGATGCTTTGCCTGCAAACGCTTTGTCAAATCCTTCCATTGATTCATTAGGTTTTTATATAGTTTATGGAACAGGAAATTAATGAAACATGCATTTGATGTCAATACAGATGAAGCTGTAAAGCTTGCAAATAAACTTGAAAAAGTTCACAAGTCTGCATTGCCAGTTGCGGTTCGTGCAACATTAAATGATGCTGCATTTGAAGCAAAACAAAAGCATGTTGAAAAAACATTTGCATCAAAATTTACAACAAGAAAAAAATCATTTATAAGGTCACACACATCTGTAAATAAGGTTTCAAATACTTTTAATATTAATCAAATGCAGTCAGAAATGGGTGTTATTAAAGGGAAATCAAATGCAGGTGATGAACTTAACAAACAGGAATTTGGTGGAACAGTTAAAAATCGTGATTTTATTCCAATGAATCCATCCAGAGTTTCAAAAAGTCAATCAAAATTAGTTTCAAAAAGGTTTTATTTAAAAAACATAAAAAGCAAAAATAAAGGAAGAAAACCAATTTTTAAAGATCAGGGATTTATAAAAGCTGCATTTAAGGCCGGAAAAAATGGATTTGTATTGTTTGAAAATGTACTTTTGCATATAAGGACTATAAAAAAACAAGGAAATAGTAATTTATTTATTAAAGCTGATCCATTATATTCTTATGAAAAAGGAAGATCTGTCAGTTTACAAAAAGCACCTTTTATTGGTCCGGCAGGATTAAAAGCATCAAGCAATATGGGTGTATTTTTTAAAAAGAACGCTGAAAAACAAATTAAAAAATATTTAAAATGAGTTGGTTAACAAGACTTAAGGAAACTGAATTAATTATAATAACTGGTGATGGGAAAACATACAAGCCATTATGGAAGAATTCAATTAAAAACATAAGGTTCAACACTGAAGGTTTTGATTTCATAGGAATACAAGGAACTTATGTTGAAAGAAAAGAAATGCAGGGCAAACAATATCCTATTTTATTATATTTTCAAGGTGAAGATTGTATTGATCAATCAAATGCTTTTGAATTGTCAGCACAAGATAAACGGCCGTGGAAAATTTCACATCCTTTTTATGGTGAAATATCTGTACAACCTTTGAATCTTACAATTGATAATTCACAATATAATGTGTCAAAAATAACTGGTGTAGTATGGGAAACAATAAGTCAAAAATATCCAAGTGATGAAATAAATGCAATTAAGGAAATTGAATTTAAAAAATCAGAATTAGATGAAGAAACAGAAGCTGTTTTTGTTGATGAAATAGAAACACCATCACCTGAAACAATTGATCCTGCAAATGATTCTGTTTTAAATACAGGTTCCAGATATAATGTTTTAATTCAATCAGATTCAGATGCTGCTTTGCTTAAAGATAAAATTAGAACAGCATCATCAGCAGCGCAGGGTTTAATTTCTGATGCTTCAAGATATATAAGTCAGGCAATTGATTTGATTAATTTTCCTTTTCTTATAAAACAGAATGTAAATCAAAAAGTTGATCAAATGCTTAATGTTTTTAATGATTTTGCTTCTATTTTTTTAGGATCTGAAACCACTGAAGAAAAACAAATATTATATGAATCACAGTCAACAACATTGTTAACTGAATTATCTAAGAACTTAATAAATACAGATATTGAAGAATTTGGAAACAGATCTTCAGTTGTTTTAATTATAGAATCTTTATTTAATGCATACAATACTTTTTTGACTAATCTTGATGATCTTTCTTATGATCAAAACAAAGAATTATCACTTAAATTAGATTATATTATTAATTTCACATTAGGATCTTTATCAGATGTTGCTTTTAATAGTAAACAAGAAAGAACACATATTTTAGAAAAAGATAATAATATAATAAATTTAGCACATCGTTTTTATGGACCTGGTGATGATAATATTGATTTATTTATTAGCCAGAATGATATTGCATTAAAAGAATATTTAATTCTAAAAAAAGGGCGTAAAATCGTTTATTATGTATGAAAATAGAAGTTAATAATAAAAACTACAATTTTTTTTCAGATTATAGGATTATTTTAAAATATAATTCCATTGCAGATGCATTTTCTTTTTCTGCAAAACGTGATGTTTTAGAATATTTTTTAAAATACCCTGAATGTAAAATATTTGATGATAATAATAATTTATTAATTACAGGAACTATTTTAGCACCAAAATTAAGATCTACATCTAAACCTGAATTGATAAGAATAAATGGTTATGGATTGCCAGGAATACTTGAAGATTGCAATATTCCTGTTTCTTTATATCCCTTACAATTTGATAACTTATCATTAATACAGATAAGCGAACGAATATTGGAAGCATTTGGACTTAAATATGTTTTTACATCTAATGTAATTGATGATCTTGAAAAAAAATATGCAAAAGTTTCAACTGAACCTGGAATTACTATAAAACAATTTTTAAACAATTTAGCTTCACAAAGAAATATATTTTTAACAAGAAATAATTTTGGTGAATTGGTTTTTTCAAGATATGATCAATCAAAATTTAGACCTGTTGTTTATTTTGAAGAAGGGAATCCAGGCATTGAAAATATACAACTTTACATTAATAGTCAGTTATTACATAGTGAAATTACTATTTTAAAGGAAGCTTCAAAAGATAATCCAGATGCAACTGAACACACAATTCAAAATCCATATGTTGATAAATTTAGACCTTCAGTAAAAAAAATGAATTCAGGTGATGTTTTTGATGTGAAAAAAGCAGCAAGAAATGCTTTATCATCAGAGCTTTCAAGTATAAAAATAAACTTTAAAACAACTAAATTTGTAAACGTAGGAAACACAATCAGTCTTGTTGCACCTTCCATTAAAATCAACAAGCCAACAGAATTATTTGTTGAACAGGTCCAAATATCAGGATCTTCAAAAACAATTGATAAATATGTTGTCACTTGTGTTTTACCTGAGATTTACAGCAATACTGATTTTAAAAATATTTTTGAATGATTAGTTTAACAAGAGTAAAAGAAGCGACCAGTGAATTTATTAAGGTTTTAAGATATGGAAAATCAGATGTGCAAACTGCTGATTCTGTTTCGCCTTTTGGAATTGATTCTAAACCTGTAAAAGATCAGATTGCTGTATTTTGTAAGACAAGTGATGTTGCACAGTCTGTTATACTTGGTTATTTAAATAATTCAGACAAAACAGAAGAAGGTGAATTTAGAATTTATGCAACAGATTCTGATGGTTCTGAAGTGTTTGATATATTATTAAAAAATGATGGAACTTGTGAAATTGGTGGATCCGGTGATTTTCTTGTGAAATATAATGGATTAAATTTAGATTTTCAAGCTTTTATCCTTGAATTAAACACAAAACTTGCAGCAGCATTTAGTGCTGTTGGTGGATCCTGGCCTGGAATAACACTTGACATTTCAAATGGAAAGATTGACAACATAAAAACATCTGCATAAAAAAAGCAGCTTTTAAAAGCTGCTTTTCAAATAATTAAACCATTTAAACCTTATGAAAAAATTACAATTACAATGAGATAGTAAATGTATAACAATATTTTTTTAATGTCAAGTTTTATTCCAGTCAATGTTTAAATCACACATATTTCTTCCTGAAATATCAGCTTTCCCAGATATTAAATCACTTAATAGTTCTTTAATTGAATTAATATCTTTAAAATCATATGGATTAAAAACAAAATCATGGGGTCCCCTTACATTGTTTTTAAAGTCGATTATGGAATAAACCATTTCATTCTTCGTGTTGTGATATGCTTCTTCAATAGAAGAATATGCATCCATTTCAACTTCATGTTCTAACAATTCAGAATCATATTTCTTGCATAAATCTCTGGTGCAGATAGCAAAGTTTTCATCAGCAATTATCACTTTAAATGGCAAATCTTCACCTAAAAAATAAATTTTTTGTCCTTCTTTTATTTTTTTCATATTCTAAAATTTTATAGTTTTTTTATTCATCTGCTTGAAAGCAAAAAGAATGCATTTTTGCTGAAGTTTTATTGCTGAAATATAATCATCATTCATTAAAGATTCAATAAAAAACAAAGCATTATCTAAACTTGAAGTAATTAAATAGAATCCACCTTGATCAATGATCTTTTGTCCCCATTCAATTTGATTCTTGATGTGTGTTGTTTTGTGTGTGGATCCTTCAGCTTTCAATTCAATTCCTGCAATAATTGCACATTTAGGAATAACATAAACAAGATCAGAAACACCGGCAATCATCCCCATGGATCGCCTTTTTACAGCATGTTTCATGTTCACTGTATCATTATTTACTTCAAAAAGCAATCCACGTTGTTCTGGATGCTTTTGACTGAATTTCATTATCAGATTATGTTGAAGCTTTTGTTCTGTCATTTTTTAATAATGTTTTAGGATAATATTTCATAAGACTGCAACCTGATTCAACATTGGTCCAGTATTTATGTTTTTCACAAAAAATGTAAATTACATAATCACCAACAGGTGTTTCACTTCCTTTGTATTTGCAATTTTCACAATTCATATCTTTCAGTTATAAAGAAAACAATTCTTTTACTTCTGTCATATGTGTTCCAAATTCTTTTATCTGAAATTTCCTGTCCAATAGCCAAAAATTTAACAGAAGAAGAAATGGCCATTCCTTTTTCAAAAGGGATCCATTCAATGATTCTATATTTATATTTTTCATCATATAAATATTTATAATTACTTAGTGGTTTTGTTAAAAGTTCACCTGGAACAGCAATTAATTGGAAATTGTGTTCCGGTGGACTTTTTATTTTTAGTGAATTATCCATTAAAATGGAAGATCATCTTCTTCTGGATTAATCACAGCAGCACTTGCAGATCCAGAATTGTCATTTGCATTTCCTGAAAAATCTTTTATGTTACCTAAAATTGGCAATTTTTTAAATTCTTCTTTTTGTGCATCATCTGCTTCTTTGTAAGTTTTAGAATCTACCTGTTGACCAATGAAACCATTCTGACCATATTGATCTGCTTCATCATTAGTGTTTACACTAATTGGCATATAATATGCATTTTCTTTCCCTGGAACAAGGTGATTTGCTTCAACTGGGATAAAAATTCCACGGATAACACGTCCATCCTTGTTTTTGTGATCCATAATCACATGTTTCATCTTGGTCAAAGCCAAGCTTCCTGAATACCTTTTTGTTGACATTTTTCTTTCTTTTTAAATTAATAATTTAATGATGTAAAAATATATATATATTTGTTTAGAATGAATATAAATTAAAAGTTCTGACAAAATGCAACTGCTTTCATCTTTGTTGCTTTTTTCCATCCATATTTGTTTCCAAATTCTTCAATTGCTTTTTCCCTGCCTTTATACCATAATTGTCGCCACAACCATGCTTGTTTATGTCCTTTTACTTTCTGATAATCGTGCAATTCTTCAAATGACATGTCTTTTATCTTTTTTACTTTGACAGCTTTTTTTTGTGAAGAATCAAACATGATGCTAGCTAGATCTATTTCAGAAATATTTTTATCCGGATATTTAAAACCACAAAAAGGACAAATTTTGTAAGATGCTAAAATTAATCTTCTGCAACCTTTCTTTCCATTTGTCAAAATAGGTGTTCCTTCTGAATCATATCCACATTCTTTAATTGGTGGCAATCCATCACCTTCTGTTGCTTCATGCCATAATGACCAAAGCCTGTTTTCTGAATAATATCCTAATCTTTCACAATTTCCACCAAAATCCAAAATATTAAAATGGGTTTTTCCTGGTGATGGCCTTGATCCACGTCCTAACATTTGCAACAATAAGGTTGTTGATGCCGTTGCTCTGTTTAGTATAATTGTTTCAATTGTTGGATCATCATATCCAGTTGTTGCAATTCCTGCATTTATAAGCACCTGGAATTTGCCATTTTTATGGCCATTAAAGACACTTTCTCTGTCACCTGAATGCAAACTGTGATAGTGTTGATATAAATCAAAGATACGCTTCCTTTCTTCATATCTGGCCATTTTACCTGCATCATTAATGTCAGAAGGTAATTTTGGCTTTGAAACATTACTTACAATAAATTTTGCGCTAATTCCATGACTATTAAATTCAATTGCTGTTTTAATGCAGTGTTCAATATTTACGCAAAAAACTAAAGCTTTTGTATTTGGTGCAATTTCATTGTAATTTTTAACAACACCTGCATATAATTTTGGATTGTTAAATCTTTGGAACATTTGGTTTTCTTTATAATCACCTTTCATTCTGTCAATTTCAACACCATCCAAATTTGGACATGATGGTCCAAAGTAATCATCATTGACAAGATATCCTTGTTCAATTAAATCTTGTATGGAAATGCTTTCAATTATTTCTTCATAATCAAGTGCTAATTGTCGCATTTTTCCGGACCTTTTGCAAGTTGCAGTGAATCCAATTACATGTTTACCATTCAGCAATCCACTTTCAAAAAGATAATTAAATTCTTGTTTATGAGCTTCATCAACAATAAATAAATCAATATTAAACAAAAATTTAATCCAATATTCAGAATCAATTCTTCTTCTTAATGTTTGTGACATTGCAATATAAACATTGAAAGCATTTGAAACGCTTTTGCATCCTGCCTGAATATAAAATGCATTTAATCCAACTTTCTTTAAAGATCCACCGGCCTGAAGAAGTAATTCTGCACGATCCGTTAAAATAAGAATTTTTTTCTTCTTTGCTGCAACTAATTTTGATAAAAAAGTAAAAATTATTGTTTTACCTAACCACTGCCAGTTGGCGCACAAACTAAAAGATGCATCAAACTGGCAGTGAATTTTTGTTTTATTGATTTTATAACTGATTCTTGGTAATATCTTAAACTTATCATTCAGAATGTCTTAAAAAAACAACTTGTCTGTTTTTTGATGATTTATATTCTTTATTATTGCTATTTTTCCAGGAATATTGATTTTCACTTTCAAATCTTCCTTTGTTTGTAGTTATAAAATCACATATATTCCATTTGGATCCTGCAAAATAAAACCTATCACCTTCAGAAAGATCTGATAAATTATACACTTGAAATTTTTCTAATTCCATAATTATTTATTTATTAAAAAACACTTCACCACCTTCAATTAATATTTCACCATTTTCAATTGCATTTTTATCAAAATCACCGGTGATGTTTAAAAAGATTCTTAAATCTAACTTTTCACACATATCTGATAAAAGTAATCTTGTTTTCAAGTCAATTGGAATATTATCAATATACATGTATCGCATTGCTTTTGGTTTTTTGCTTAATAAATAATTCTGAATTAATAAGCAAACAACAGGCTTTTGTGTTCCTGAATATGCAGAAAGCTTTCTAAATTCAAGATCTTCATTGCCAAAATAAGCAGGATCAAATTTGCCATTATACATTAAGAAAATATCTAATTTTCCAGAATCATTTTCTTCAGGAACAATTTTCAAACCATCAACACCAGTGTTAATTTCACTTAACATTTTGACATATTTCTTTTTCAGTGAAATAACTTCTTCATTTGCATTGCGCCACTCATGAAAAGAATCAACTGCTTTAACAGTTTTATTATTTTCAATTGCTTGATTCTTTGATTCTTCTAATTCCAGAAGCTTTTTATCGAATTTTGTCAGATCCAGTTTAACTTCTTCAGATTCAACATCTGAATATCTTTGTCTTAAATCAAGGATCTTTTGGATCAATTGTTGTGCTTCACCTGAATATGCAGAAGCAGAAACATTTGTAACTTTGTTTTCTTCATTTATTTCAATGTATAAAGGCTCTAATGGTTTAACAGGATCTTCAGTTATTATTAAGCTGTCAGATAAAGCAGAAATTAAAGAAGATCCATTTTCCTGGCTTATTCCACCAAGATTAATTAATTTATTTATCTCTGTTGTAATATCAATAGTTAGTTCATTAATTTGTTTTCCATTTTCAATTTCATTATTATATCCTTGAACTATCTTTGAAAATTCCTGTTCCAATTTTGCATTATAACTAATGCATTTAGTGGTTAATTCAGCAGCTTCTGTTTTAATTTCTTGAAGTTCTTTTTCTTTTGCAGTTTTTGCTTCAATTTCTTTAGTTGTTTTTTCTTTTTCGACTGATTTAATATTTTGTTCTATTTTTTCAAGATCAATAAAATCAGGAACAGTGTCTGGTCTGTCTGGAAATATGCCTTGCAATTTTAAATCTTCTGCAATTCCACCAAATTGTTTTCTGGTTGCATCCCATTGATTCCTTTTGTTTTCAGCAGTTTCAATTTTTCCAAGAATAGATTCTTTATATCCAGGATCTTTTATATCAAAAATAACACCTTGTTTTTGTAGTTCATATTGATACAAGCTTAAAAGGATCTTTTTTTGAACCGTTGGATTTTCTGAAGTTAATTCGTTAATTCTCCAAGTTAATTCTGTTTGAAGCATTTCCAGATATTTGGCCGGTGTTGCTTTTACACCATCAATAATTGGATCCTTCACAATTTTACCTTCAGAATCTTTGGTGTAAAGAACATAAGTCAATGCACCATGTTTATCTGATTTGCAACCAACCCAAATATTTATTTCACCATCTAAAAGTTGAACTTCAGTGTTTATGTCACCATAAAGTTTTTTATCAACTAAAGTTTTACTTCCTTGTGTTCCTAATTGCAATGATTTCTGAAGTGTTGTTTTCCCATCACCAACACCACCTTTAACAACAATCAATCTGTTGTTATCATCAAAAGTCAAATTGCAAGCTTTCAGGATTCCAACTTGTTGCAGTATCTGCAACCCTATAATTTTAACTTCTTTTGTTTTCATATTTATAAAGTATTAATTTAATCTTGTTAGTTCAATTTTTTTAATTATTTGTTCAGTAAGAGCTTGACAAAATTCAATTAACTCTTTTTCATCCTTTGGTGTTTCAGTTTTCGACAAAACTTCTTTTACTACAAAAGGAACATATTCTTCTATAATTGGATTCATGTCTATAACGTATTAAACTTCATACTGTGCTGCTTCAACAAGTTCGTCATATTCTTCTTGGTCAATTATTACGTAACCTTTGTTCATTATCCATAAATGAACAGATTGCCAATCAAGATTATTTTCTTTTAAAATCTTTTGCATTTTCTCGTTTAATTCTTTTTTTTCTTTTTCTTCCATAACTTTTATTTTATAGTGTTTTTACTTTATATCATTATAGTTAATTGCTAATCTTTAATTTCAAATTCACTTGCTGCCTTTTGGACAGCTTGATTTATATTCATACCTTTTAAAAACAATTCAATTGCTTTATTTCCTATTTCTGCACGTTGCTTAATCGCTTTTTGATGAACAGGTGATGCATGAACATAAACAAATGAAATATCTGTTATATTAGGTTCAAAAATGCTTTCTGAAGGTTCTGCAACAACATACATGATTTCATCTGTTTCTAAAGCCATCATTTCTGTTTGAAGCTGCCAAAAGTCTTTGTGTGACTGATCACAAGCAATTTCAATTCTTTCAAAGACACCATTCCATCCAGTTGAACACTTGATTTCAAGTCCAATTTTCTTTTTCTTTTCATTTCGTTTTATGGTAACTTTCCCATCCGGACTTGCACCCAAATATTCATTAATTGCAATGAAACTAACATTTTCAAAAACATGGTTTGGAAAATCTTTTTGAAGAATTTTAAAAACTATATCTTCGTTTTCTGTACCATATTTCATTGCAACAGAAACAGGTGTTTGGATCACTTTTCCCCTTTGCCTTTCTTTTGCTTTTTCATATATGTATTTAATTGATTTTTCATTGAAATCAATTAATTTTTCAGCACGACCCCATTCCATCTTTGAAGTGGATCTGTTGCAACCCATTAGATCTTTAATCCTGGACCCGGTAAAACGACCCCTTCTTTGTTCAAACCATTCTTCTGTTCTTTGAAGTTGATGTTCTGTTTCTGCATTAATATTTAATTTTGGCAATTCACCACTAAAGACTTTCAGTGTTTCACCAAAAACTTTATTTGGTTTTTTCTTTGTTTCCATATTTTCTGATTTTAAAATTAGATTCAAGGCTAGTATCTTTATCAAGTTTTCTTCCAATATTTCTTCCAAAAATATTTCCAATATTTTCCAAGGCTGTTCCTTCTGCACGTTTCCGAACACCTGGCAAATTGTATTCTAATGCATTTAATTTTTTATTTTTTGGAAAATCACTGATAGTTGATTTTGAATCCATTTGAATTGCAATTGCTGCTGATCCTGTGCAGAATTGTTCATTTGCACCCGGGTATGATGGCACATATGAAATTTTAACAGTACAAACAATTTCATTTATTAAAATATCATATTTTTCATCAATTATATTCCATTCCTGAAACATCATATCTGCAATTGCTTCCTGAATAGGTACAGGAAGATATGTTGCTGTTTTTCCTGCTCCAAGATTTCTTTTCATTATATAATTATCAGGCATAACACTGTCAAGTGTTTCAATATATTCTTGTCTATTGCTAAATTGAAAGGTTTCTTTTTCCATTTTTATCCTATTTTTTTGCGTTTTTCACTAAACTGAAAACATAATTTATTGGCAATATGATTAAAATCTAAAGTATTCAAATCGCTTCCTGTCAAATTATTATACATAATTGTTGGAATTACATTTGCTAAACAATGAATAAATTCAGTCAAATTATTACTGTCTTTAAATTCTTCTTTATCAATAAAATTATCAGAATCTTCACGAAACATTTTGGATAATTGGCTCATTATTTTTGTTGAATATTCATCTTTTTTATCCACTACACAAGTCCTTTCATTTGTTCTGCAAATACATAAATTAATAACGGCAATAGCAATCCAAAAAAGATTGCAATCCAGTTTTTTCTCCAAAAAGTCAATGTGGATTTAAATTTTAATTTCTTTTGACCATATCCTTCAGACCAAAATTCCATTGAATAATAATATAAATTAATTATTATTTCAATTAAAGCACCTAAAAGTGCTAATTTTAATTTTCCTATCCATACAAAGCTGAAGATTGCAACACTTAAAATACTGCAAAAAACAACAGATTGAATTACTTTTAGTGGATCTTTCAGTTTTGAAAAACTATTAAAAGTATAATAAGCATGTGGAATTTGTGACAATATGGATGCAATTGTCAAAATCAAAAATAAATAGTATTCTGTTTTCATGTTTTTAATTTTTATTAAAACGTTCTACATAAATATAATGTTTTCCTTCTGGTTCGCATTTTGTCCAATATTTATCACAAAAATCACCATTTTCAAAAATGCAACCTTTACAATCACAATCTTTAGTTCTTACTTTTTTATAAGTAATCCACCAAAAAAAATCAAATAATAATTGTTTCATGTTTTTAAATATTTTAATGAATATACTATTAGAAGCAAATAAAATAATGTTGCAATTATAAATGTTAATAAATTTACCATATTACACAATTGTTAAATGAGGACGTCCATTATTATCCCATGATTTGATTATTTCTTTATCAAAAAACAATGTCCGGCCTTTTTTTATGAAAGGGATTAATCCATTACTCGTCCATTTGTAAACTGTTGCTTTTGATGGTTTGTCAACAAGCATTTCACACAGTTCATCAATTTTAATTAAATTATCTGTTTCCATCATTTTTGGTCCCTTTTATTTATCATTAAAGTGCTAATTTCCTGAATCTTTTTTTCAAACATTCTATTTGAATCAATTAAATCATCAATTGTTTTAATAGAATGAATCACAGTTGCATGATCAACACCACCAATTTCCTTTCCAATTAAAGCAAAACTTTCTTCTGTATATTTTCTTGCAAAATAATGTGCAACTTGCCTTGGTTCAACTATTTTTCTGCTTTTATTTTTTAAGGACAAATTAAACAAAGGAATTCCAAAATATAATGCAACAATCTGTTTCACTTCTTCAATAAAAAGATATTTTCTTTTTGGTTTTTTTATAGAATCAGGATCATTAACACCTGGAATCATATATGCAGAAACTTTTTGTTTTTTAAGATTCATTTTTTATCAAATTATAAATTTCAACTAATTCTTTATATTTTATGACCTTCCAACCATTCATGTTTTTTGTGGTTCGCATTACAAAAAACAACATTTTTGCAACATAAAATGATTCTTTGTTGTGAAAAACATCTAAAATTTGCAATGGAATTTCATATTCCAGAATACTATCACCAACATATTTTCTGTAAATAGTGCAATCCTTATTGTCAGTGCATTTGAATTGATTTTTCATTTCAGAAGTTATTTTTCTGAATAATCTGTTTTTTCTATTAAAATTTTTAAGCATCTTTTTCAAGATTATTTGGTTTATAATAGAATTGTGCAATTCTTGTTCCTGCTTCTTTTAGAAGTTTTATTGCAGTAGTTATGTCTGTTTGTCCTTCTTTATCGAAAGGATTTAATTTGTCAATTAAACCAGAAATTTCAGTGTTTAACTCAGTTAAAATTTTAATATTCATTTCTTTTTTTGGCGCCGGTGGTGCATTGTCAATTTTTATATCTTCCATTTTTCATTATGTATTTATAAAGATTTGGCATTTTTTCCTTCATGTTCATCTTAATGAAATATGATTTGTCCATCAAAGTGACATTTTGTTTTCTTTTTTTAGGCAATTCAAAACCTTCAATTGTTAGCTGAATTTCCATGTAATATTTCTTTTAAATTATTTCTAAAATCCATAATATCTTCTTCAAGAATAGCTTCTTCAACATTAGATTCAAACAGATCTTCTTCTGTTAATTTATCAGCAATAGTTATTAATAAATTATCTATTGGTTCCATAGGTTCCTGAAGGTGTTTTATAATAGCACATTTCTAAAAGTTGCGGATGTGTTATTTTTGGTCTTTTCTGTTTAGATGCCATTTTATTATATGCTTTAACATAAGAATTATCAACAACCATCAGTCTGGTTTTAGATGCAGGAACAACAAAAAATTGTTTTCCTGTTAATTCATGTTTTTTATCAGCATCTTTTGTCATTTTTTTTAGATGTCTTGTGTTCCACCAACTGTTGTATGTGAAAACAACCCATCCTTTAAATGTCACAAGCTGAAATACAATCCAAGTTTTAAATTTTTTAATCATATCTTTATTTTTTATGTGTTTAACAAAATTAATATTTTATTTATATTTATTTGTAATTACTTGTAAAAGTTTATTAATTTAAATTCATTCTAAATAGTTAAAAAGGAAGTTCATCTTTAGATTGAACAGCTTTAAAATCACCATGCATGTCAGCATAATCAGGAATAAAACTATTTTTTAATTTATAATATCTTCCAACCTTTCCACCAACACGGTCCAATTCACTTTCACCATGAACCCTTCTTAATTCTCTGACTAATTGGTTTAAATTTATTTTAATATTTGGAATTTTCCTTTCTATTAATATTTTAACATCGGTTGCTGTCATTAGATCTTCACCTTCATCAAAATATTTCATTAAAATTTCACGTTCTTGTGTTGTTTCAAGGAATTGTTGATTATTTCTAAGTTCTCTTTCACCTTTTTCTGCAATATTTAATTCACCACTTTCCGGACCAAGTTTCATTTCATGAATAGCTTGTGACCATAATTGTAATGGATCAATTTCTTTTGTGTATGCTTTCCAGTTAAATTTTTTCACTTTTACAATGATCCACCTGGTGTTGGTTTCATCTGCAAGAATATCTGATTTATTTGTATTTCCAACAAAACTTGAAATTCTTGTAAACTTTTCTTCATGCCTGCCATATGCAACACGTTTTGTAACATCACCACGTGAAATAAATGCTTTCAATTTTGAAACATCCTTTTTATTTAGTGAATCCAATTCTTCCAGGTTAATAATTAAATATCTACTTAATGCTAAAATACTATCTTTATCAGCAGGATTAATTGGTTCTTCATTGTAAATTTCATTTGGAACCAACCACCGGAAAAACATTGATTTCCCAATTTCTTGACCACCATAAAAAGTTAGAACCATTCTGTTGGTGTATTCAGGATATAAAGCACATTTACAAGCTCTAATCACATGCTTTTTTAACATTGAATAAAAGAAATCAGGCTTTTCATCAATGGCCAGTTCAATATATTTTGTGAGCTTTTGAAAATGATCTTCACCATCCCATTCTGGAAGCATGTTGAAAAATTTCTTAATAGGGTTGTAAATTTCGCATATTGTGGTGTTGCTTATCATTTCCAACACCTTTGATGATGATATTGCTTTAACACCCCTGTTAAGTTCCATTTCACGGATAATATCACCAATCAACAATCCTAATTGTTCAAATTTTTGATCATTTCTGCTAAATTCCAACACTTTTGTTAATTCGTTAAACCTAAACTTCAAACCCCAATCTTTGATTATCTGCATCAAAACTTTCCATTTGTCTTTTGATTTCCTTGGAGCCGGTTTTTCTTTTTTCTTTTCTTTTTTTGCAGGAAGTTTTATATCTAAGGAATTGAATTTTTGATGTAGTTCTTTTGCGCATTCTGAATAATCACCACCATGAAGAAGTGTTGCACGAACACCAAACATTGTATATGATTCATCTGGTTCAAATGGAAATGCATTTGATGAAAACACATAAAATTTGTTTAATCCAACTTTCCCAAATGTTGCAGAAACACCTGTTTTTTTGTCTGGTCTTGTAAAGTGCTTATTGTCTGAAGTTTTCCATCCTGCTTTTTTAAGCAATCCAATTGTTTCTTCAATGGATCCTGCATCATTATTATACAGATCACCTGGTTTTTCTGAAGAATCATTGTTTGTGTTTTTTGATTCTTGCTTTGCATTTGGATCAATTTCATGCAGTGATTTACATATTTCAATCAGCACATTCCTTTGATCTTCAGATATCTTTGGAACATCAAAAATGTTTCCTGCAATTAAATCATATCCTTCTGTTGGTGGTCCAACTACATATCCACCTGCACCACGAGTTTCAACAAGTGTTTCTGGCCTGCCTTTGTCGTTTATCCTTTGCGCTAATTTTTGATTTCCTTCTATTTCTTTGCATTTGAAGTAAATGTGATATCCACCACCTTTTGTGCTTATTATCGGAAATTCTGGAAATTCACCAGGAATATTGTCAATGATATATTGATATAAATCATCAGCATCACCAAAATGATTATCAATATCAATAACTTCAAGATTATCAAAGCCACATATTATTGCAAAGTGACTGTATTTTGAAAGCTTTTCAAATTCAATTTTGTTTTCTCTGTAAGGTTTCCATGTCCTGATTGCAGGTGCTTTTGTTTCCTTAACTGGAATAATTGAAAAATGTTTATAAAGCTGCTTTAATTGTTTCAGGTCTGTTGTTTTCATCCCAATTATCTATTTCAGTTTTATCAAAAAATAATTTTTTACCTTTTTTCACAAATGGGATCTTTTTGTGATGAACCCATTGATAAATTGTCCCAATAGTTGGTTTATCAGGAAGGTAATCAGATAATTGTTCTGGATTGATTAAATTTTTATTCATTTTCTCTTTTTTATATTTTTTCTTCTTTCACGTCTGTTTTCTTGACCTGATTTTGGTTCAAAAATTGGTTTAAAACGTTCTTTTAAATTAGCAGCAATATTTTCACCTGTATTGCTAAATTCAATCATTTTTGCTTTTAAAGTGTGGTTCATTATATCTGGTCCGGATCCACACACAACAACATGTTTTCCACCCATGGATCCACCTGGACCGTTTATGTGTATTTCACCACCACCATCAAAGAAAAAATTAAGCACATGTTCTGTGTATTCTTTTAGTTCCTGACCGGTGAATGTCATTTTCTTGATCTGATCCGGATGATTAACCGGTTCACCATCAAATTCAGTGACTATTTTGCAAAATATTTCATCTTTCATAATATTGGTTTTTCATTTAACCTTATTCTTTGTGGCAATTGATTTCTTATTTTCAAATTATGAGTTTTAACGTTAAAATTCTTTTTTAGTTTAATCTTAGGATTCACAAACATACGTTCTTTTAATAGTCTTAAACTACGTTGTGTTTTTGTTTCAGTAAACTTAATTTCAATTTCACGCTGATGTCTTATTGTCAGTATTGTATTTCTATAATCGAAATCTGGCAATGTGGTCTGATCATTTGATGTGAATCCATATCCTGCAATCATATTTCCAAATTTATAGTTTCTATTTCACCACCGGTCTGTTCTGATAATTCATGCAAAGTTAACCCCTTGATCCTGATTGCTAAATCTTTAAAAACAACAAATTCACCAGATTCTGTGATTCTTAAATTTTTGAAGATTTTTTTCTTTTTAGCTTTATTATATTTTTGACATGCTTCAAGTTCAGATAAAGTCAAAGCACCAAATGATCCACATTTTAAATATTTTTCATATTTCTTTGGCTTTTCTATTAAATTAACAGCCATTTCTTTTTTGAAGAATTGCTTTTGTAAATCATTAAATCTAAATATCAAACCAAGTTTTCTTGAATGATCAATATCATTAGTTTCTTTTAAATAACTAATAAACTGTTCCTTTGTGTAAAGTCTTCTTATTTTCATTTTACTAAGTTTTTGAAATTATAATTTTCTTTATTTTCAAAAAGGACAATTGCTAACATCAGGTGATTTGACTGTTTCTATCCTGAATTCTGGTTGTCCTAATTCACCTAATCGAAAGCGTTTATATTTCTTTATGTTATCAGAATTTTGAAGCACCTGAATATTGTCAATTGTATATCCCAATTCTTCATTTATTCTGTCAATAGTGTATGAAGTTGCAGAAATTCCTTTTTTAGCAATGTATTCTGTTTTTATCGCAAATTGCTTGAATTGTTCAAATGTCAATTCAAAAGGTTTTCCCCTTCTTTTTGCATTATTCTTTAAATTATTATAAGCTGCATTCATTGGATTGTTTTTGCGCCACCTGCGCATCCTTTCAGTTGCACTTAATCCCATGTTTTAGGCTTTTTAAATAAAGATTCACTTTTTGGAAAAAATACAAATCCATTTTCATCAGTACAATAATCACCAGGATCTTTCACTGAAAAATGATTTACACCTTCCTTTTGAAATTCAAATGTTAATTCTGTTGCAAATTTTTTAAATTGTGAATCAACATAAATATCACCTTTTTTAAAATCATTTGTTAATCTCATATTTTAAAATTTTAAACTAAACAACAATTTTTATACTTTTGACCGGATCCACATGGACATTTGGCATTCCTTTCAATTTTTTGCGAAGTTTCTTTTATTTTATATGGTGTCATTTTTTCTTCAATACCATTTAAATGGTCCATTTCATGCTGAAAGATCTGTGCAGTTAATCCTTTAAATGTTTTCTGTATAAATTCACCTTTCAATGTGTGATATGAAACATCAACTTTCCTTGCTCTTTTTGCAATTATTGTCATTCCTTTCCAAGTCAAACAACCTTCATATTTGATTTCATTTATTCCATATGCTTTTTTAATTACAGGATTAACGGCTAGATCCCAAGATTTTGTTTCCATATTCACAAAAGCAAATGCACGGATCATAAATCTTTCACCATCCAATGAAACCTGATTTGCTGAAAGGCCAACTGTATTTTCCTGTTTGGAAGCAAACAACACAAAATTCACTAATTCTTTAGTTTTTTCTTTGATGCAGGAATTGTCATGTTTCTGCACTTTTGGTGTTTGTTGATTTGGTATTATTTTAAATTTCATGTTATAAGTTCTTATTTTTATACTCAATGTTATATAACTTTGCAAGAGATTTGGCTTCTAATCTCAAATTTCTTCTTTTTTTGAATTGAAAGAAGCTTGTTTTCATGATTTGCCATTTCAGATTAATCATCTTTACTTTAGCAGCGCCAATTTTAGATTCCATCTTATTCCTGTTTTATTTTAACAATAAATCTTCTGTGATCTTCAGGATACACAATCCAGAAAGAATTTTAACTTTCTTTTTTTTGGCTTAGTTAAGTCAATATATCCTTTTAAAGCTTCTTCACATTCAGTGCAAAGAATAGTATTTAAATTCTGAACATCTTCACCAGAATTAATTTCAGTATCAATGCAGATCTGAAGAAGCTTTTCATCTAAAAACATATTATTGTTTTTTATATGCAGTTAAAACAAACTTATCACTATCAATTTCAGTATCTGGAAGCAAAACCCACAAATTAGTGTCTTGATGCATATATGGTGAACTAATGTCTGGATATGCAATTGATTCAATCCAAAGTGTATCATTTTCAATAGTTAAATTTTCATTTAGTTCAGCAAGAACATCATTCATATCAACACTGTCATTAATAATGTAAATAACCTTATTCAAAAGACCTAAATCACCATAATATGTACTAGCTCTTATTCCTGTTGTTCTACTATAATAAAACATTCCATTATATTGAGTGTAATTATTATCAAGAAACCTATAATCAACTTCATTTCTGAATTTTGAAATTAGATCATAAAGAAATAAAGTGTTTTCAGGTTCCGGATAAATTTCTTGATAAATTTATGTTTTTTCACATGACATTAAAACTGCCATAAATACTAAAATAATCA
>Ga0272441_10004124_pt1 | contig 26736 bp, 33 predicted proteins | sample SSMProp6N_FD_193582 | JGI IMG/M metagenome (GOLD analysis project Ga0272441, IMG submission 193582) | Marine sediment archaeal communities from Little Sippewissett salt marsh, Falmouth, MA, United States - SSM-Prop-6N | ecosystem: Environmental > Aquatic > Marine > Wetlands > Sediment ... | reverse complement strand
GTACGCTAAAATCCCGGTTTTGAACTTGCCCGTGAACCGCTTGTGCACATGACCCGCAGCGTAATAACCAAAACCGTCGGGAAGAAGTTCAGGCGGAATTTCAGCCTCAATGTACGGCGGATTCACGCTCGGCAAGTCCACAGCAGCGTGAAAAACGAAAATGTTACTGACATCAGGGTCAGGCTTCGGCGGTTTTTGCGCCATGAAAGCTGGAAGCGCCTCCTCAGTCTTGCGCCTAGTGCGGAAGTTTGGCACGCCATACACGTAGCAGCACCCGGGTTTACGCCAGCACGCACCCTCAGGCCTAGGCAAATGGTATATCAAGCCTGCGCTGTCCAGCGGATACAAGATTGTGCCTGTTATCGTGTTGGGCGCAGAGTCATGCGAGCCGTCCACGGTTAACACTGGGATGCCAGCGTCTCTTAGCCTTTTGAAGCTTCGTATGGAGTTCTCCAGCGTCACGTTTGAAGGCCGCGCGTGATGGAACAGGTCGCCTGCGATAATCATGAAGTCAGGTTTCAACTCGATGGTTTTATCCACAATTTCGGCGAAAACGTTGTCAAAGTCTTGGCGTCTAGCTTCCAGACCGTACTGTGAGTAGCCTAAATGCAGGTCTGAGGCGTGAACGAAACTGAAAGCCTTCAACGGTTGACAACGCTCCCCTTGTAACTGTTTTTGCTTGTGGCTTTTATCTTCTGGTTTGCCTGTTTTAAGCATTTAGCAACAGCCTGCAGCTGCGGTACCTGTCGGTTTTCGGAGGGAAACATATAAACGGCTACTCGTCTTTTACCATGAAAATGGGTGGGTAACGCATGAAATGCCGAAAATGTGGGCAGGAAACGTTTCTTCCTTTTCGTTGTCCTTACTGCGGAGACCAATTCTGCACGGATCATCGCCTGCCGGAAAACCACGACTGCCCACGAATGGACCTTGCCCGCGCGCAAAGACAAGAAGAAGCCGTGGTAGTCCAAGGACCCACATCGTACGAGTACAAAGTCACTTACGGGCAGCCCCGCCGAACCACGGGACACGTGTACTTCAGCCCCAAAGAGCTTAAGCACATAGCAGTTGCAGTGCTGCTTGTCATAGGCGTTGGCTTATCATACGTGTTTTTAGCAAATGGCCTAGGCGGAGACTGGCTGCTTGTCGGATCTGCTTCCGCTGCTGTTTTAACCACATCGTTTTTTGTTCACGAAATGGCACACAAAGTAACAGCGCAGAAAAGAGGGTTATGGGCGGAGTTCCGCTTAACCCTGTGGGGCAGCCTCCTAACCGCAGTTTTCATGATACTACCCGTGATCTTCAAAATAATCTCTCCCGGAGCAGTCATGATTTCTGGACCCGCCACCAGAGACGACATCGGAAAAATTTCAATCGCAGGACCCATAACAAACATAATCATGTCAGGCGCATGTCTAGCTGTCGCATTCATACCCACACCTATTTACTGGGTTTTCGTTGCAGGAGCATTAATCAACGGCTACATTGCAGTTTTCAATCTCATACCCATTGGAATACTGGACGGCAATAAAATTTTCAACTGGAACAAAACCATTTGGGCAGCAGCATTCGCCACAAGTATAGCGCTAGCCGCGGCAGCTTACATAATCATCTACGGGTAAAAACCTAAAACGTTGAAGCTGGGGTTTTAAAGAAGGTTAGATGAGTTCGATTGTTACGTGGACTTCTTCGGGTACGCGGATGCGCATGATGCGTCGCATGACTCGTTCTTCAGAGTCTATGTCGATTAATCGTTTGTGGATGCGCATTTCCCACCTGTCCCATGTGGGTGTTCCCTCGCCTGACGGTGCCTTCAAAACGGGTACTTTGAGTCGTTTTGTGGGAAGCGGGACTGGACCATTTATTTTTGCGCCTGTTTTGTTGGCTATGGCTTTAAGTTCTTCACATACATCTTCAAGCTTGTGGTAATCGGTGCTTGTTAAGCGGATTCGCGCTTTTCGTACCATTTAATCAACCTGTGGTCCTATCGTTTAAATGCAACCATCTTAGACATTTAAACCGTACATAAAAACTTTCCGACAGATTTTAGCCTTAGCGCTTAATAACTGTTATTTAGTCAATAGTACGGTAATATCTGAGAGGAGTGAAAAAGTCTGTGAAGCAGTTTGTGGTTACCCCGTCTGCGGGTAAACGTTTAATCGCCAAAGCATTAGCCTCACACGCCGCGGTGTCCAACGCCCTGAAAAACGGAACCGCAGTCATCATTGCAGGAACTACAAACGGGTACGTAGCCGAAGAAGTTTTCAAGGCGCTCGGTATTTCCGCTGGCTTTTCTCGGAAACGGTTTTTCCGCGGCATCACTTTGCCGCCTGGCTCAGCCGTAACCTCTGAAGGCAGACTGACTGACGAAAGCAAGTTTCCCGGTGACGTTGTAATAACCAAAGGTGAGTGGCGAAAAGGCAAAACCATAGTCGACGCAATCGACGAACTCAAAGAAGGCGACGTAATCTTGAAAGGCGCAAACGCCGTGGACCTTCAAAGAAAACAGGCTGCTATCCTTATAGGTCACCCTAAAGCAGGCACTATAGCTGTAGCGTTGCAGGCTGTTTTGGGACGCCGCGCGCGGCTCATTATACCTGTGGGCTTAGAAAAACGCGTAAACGGCGACTTATTCTGCATAGCGGAGAAAATGAACGAGCCCGGCGCAGAAGGCGTCCGCTTATTCCCAACGCCGGGTCAAGTATTCACTGAGATTGAAGCTGTGCAGCTGTTAACTGGGGCTACGGCTGAACTGATTTCGGGTGGCGGCGTCTGCGGGGCAGAAGGCAGCTGTTGGCTTGCCATCACGGGGACGAAGGAGCAGGAAGAAGCGGCTGAGAAACTGCTGGCTTCGGTTGTTTCCGAACCCGCGTTCAGCCTCTGATGCACCGCGGGTCAAACAGGTATGTCCTTTTTTCGGAAGACGAAGAGGCTTGCGATAATCAAGCCTACGTTGACCGCCGTGAGGACGGCTATGTCACCTGCGAAGTTTCCAAAGGTTCCTGTTCCGAAGTATTGTGCGGGGTTGTAGTAGAACCATGTCGAGGCGTATTGGAGCGGGTTGCTGCCAGCGGCGCCAGCAGTGCCGTAGGAGCCTCCGGCGAAGAACATCAGGAACATCGTAACGACGGCGGCGGCAATGGTCTTTTTTGTGTTGAGGAAAACTGTTGAGAAGAACACGGCGGTCATCGCCAATGTTCCTAGGTGCAGCGTTGCTGTAAGGAACACGGCGCCTAACCGTTCCCAGTATAAGCCTTCTTCGATGAACACGTTGGACGCGCCCATGCCTACTGCGACTAATGCTACGATGAGTCCCATGAGGCAGACGGTGAAAACGTACAGGAAGATGATTTTGCCTGTCAGGTATTTCTCTCTTGAAACGGGTTTAGACAGCACGAGGTCTATGGTGTTGTTCTCTACTTCTTGGGACACTATGCTGCTTGCCATGTAGACGAGGAAGATTCCGCAGTAAAGCCACAGGAACGAGAAGAAATACGCATTAAACAAAGAGTAAGGATTAGTAACATCAAGTTGTCCACCTAACAAAGCCTTCACTGAATCAGGCAAGCTATCTATGTAAGCTTGCATCTGACTGAAATCCATAGTGCTCAGCATGTAGATTACGTAACACCCCAGCAAGCCGATGAGGACGCCGAGACCCACAAGAAGCCACTTCTTATCCATTAAATCCTCTTTCAAAATTGCAAACGGCTGCCTCACATAAGCCACCTCCTTTTTGCCTTCCGTGAATTAGAAGAATTTGGCTCCTTGTTGCCGCCGAAGGCTTTCCCATCAGACTTTACATCGTAATACTCGAGGAAAATGTCTTCCAAAGTGGAGTCGCTGATGTTCAAGTCTCTGAAGTCAAGTTCCTGCAACAGCGACAGCAGGGAACCAAGGTCCTCGCGGTTGGCTAACAGGCTTGCACGAGAACCCTCTACAGTGAAGCTCTTAGCAAGTTGCTTCGGTACCTTTTCTTTCAGAACTTTAATGTCTGCAGGGGATGCAAGTGACACTTCAACGTGTTTTAGTGCCAGCCGCTTCAACTGGGATAAGTCTGCTACCTCAACGAGTTGTCCTTGTCGGATTATGCTTACGCGATGCGCGACTTTCTCCACTTCTTGTAGTACGTGAGAGCTGAGGAAAATTGTGCAGCCAGACTCGGCATGTTTCTGGGCTAGGGCTTTGTAGAAATCGTTTTTGACGAGAGGGTCTAATCCTGACGTTGGTTCATCCAAAATGAGAAGGTCTACGTCAGGTGCTAGGGCTAATATGGCGCCGATTTTTTGCTTGTTGCCCTTGGATAACTCGCGGACTTTCTTGTCAAGGTTAAGTTTGAAGACTTGTGCGAGTTCCTCGACAACTGTCCACTTGACGGCGTGGTTGTATAGCTTGAAAAGGTATTGGAGCGTCCGTCGCCCAGTCCAGTCTTTGTAGAACCCTAGTTCGCCGGGTACATAGGCTATGTGCTCGCGGATTTTCTGGGAGTCTTTTCTGGTGTCATATCCGAATATGGTTGCTTCTCCAGAAGTCTTGCGGATTAAGTCAAGTAGCAGCCGTATTGTGGTTGTTTTGCCTGCTCCGTTTGGGCCTAGGAAACCGAAGATTTCGCCTTTGTGGACTTCAAGGTTGAGGTTTTCGATTCCTCGGTTTTTTCCGTAGTATTTGGTGAGGTTGCGGGTTTGGATGGTGATGTGTGTGGTCATTTCACAACCACTTTTCATTTTTCATGAAATTTAAATGGTTTTTTCCGCATATAAGTCTTTTCAATTTTCACAGATTTTGAAACGTTTATATCTTCCATTTTCCCATAGCTTCCGCAGAAATGAAAAGCGGCAAAAATGCTCTCGGTGAAGAGCAGCTTGGGGCAATCGAGCGAAGGCTCGTAGAAATCATATCGGATTTCGGGTACTTGAAGGGGCGTTCCGCCAAGATTGCTGAGGTTACGGCGTACATCTATATTCGTGAAGAGGTTACGCAGCAACTTCTCAGGCAGCTCACAGGGTACTCGCTTGGAACCGTTTCCGCGGCTCTTAAGGAACTGGAGCAGTTGGGGGTTGTCAGCAAACACCCCAGCGCCGATGCCCGGGGATACCTTTACAAGCTCGCTGGAACACCTTCACAGGTGCTGTCGCGGTCCATGACTGACGTTCAAGAGTACTTGTCTCAGACAAGCAGTTTCCTCGAAGAGATTGAGGCAAAGTTGAGCAAACAGTCTCTTTCGAAGAAGCAGGGCTACGGCAGCCTTAGGCGTTTTCTCGACGAGATGAATGTTCTGATTCCGGCTTACCAGCATATACTGCAGACATTTCAGGCCGCGCCTTCAGGTGCTGGCAAGGAAAAGGAGGGGGCAGCAAGTGACCAGTAGCAGCGCTATCGGGTTTGACCCTGAAATTCGCCAAATCGAACGGGAGATAGTGGGGTTTTTTGCGGAGAAGACTCCTGAATACACTGGTCGCCACCCAATCGTCGCTACGGTTATGGCATACTTTTACATTCGCAGAAACTTAACTCAGCAGGATTTGCGGAAGCTAACAGGTTTTTCTGCTGGAGCCATCTCGAATGCTGTGCGGCAGCTGGTTGACATAAACATGATCACCCGGGAAATGGTCCCGGGCACGCACACGCACAGGTACAAGATGGAAACGTTGCCTTTCAGGTCTCCCAAGTATTTTTTGCAGACGGAGAAAACTCTTGAGAAACGGCATAAACAACTCAAGGAACTGAAAGACATTCTGGATGACCACAATGACGAGATGCGAAACCTTGAGGGTTATCAAAGGGTCTATGCTGTTGTCACGCTGTTGCTGGAGTTAATTTCTAGTGTGCCGAGGTTTATGGCTTTGATCGAAGAAGAATTGGACAGGTTCATAGAGAAGGGCAAACGCTGATTTTTCGCGCTTGGAACTTTGTTTGGTGTTGAATGGGCTTATACTTGTGAGTTAGAAAAGGGATAGAGGTTGTCAGTAGTAGTAGACTGCTGTCACAGTTGCGTTGAGCAAATCACCTGTGTATACGTCTGTGTTACCGATTCTTATCTCTACGGGTCCAGGTAAGACGGGGAAATACGCTACTCCGTTTGTCGCCACAGTAACATTATGGTTGTAATTTACTTCGGAATAGGAGTAAAGTAGTTGAACGTATGTTGTGCTGCTTGTTGATTCAACACTAACGCCGACGTACCCAGCATAGTCTAATAGATCTTGAAACACAACTGTGTATTCACTTGCGTTCTGCCCAGTTAAAGGCGCGCCTGCAAACAAATATCCCGACGCGTTCAAAAAGAGTATGTTGAAATAATAGTCAATTTGTGAATTCAAGATTTGTATTTCCTCTTGCAAGTTAGATATGGTGTTGTTGCTTTCGTCAAGATTTGCTTGAAGGAGATAAAGTTGTGCGTTCAGAGAAGTAATTTGTGAAGTTAAAGCAGAGATAGCGTTGTCCTTTTCTGCTGCTTGAGACTCCAAGTCGTTTACCATGGGCAAGTAAACTGCAAGTGCACTAACCAAACCAGCTGAAAGCACTATGCACACCAGCACTAACGCAATCGCTACGGGTTTCCAACCAATTTTCTTTTTGCCCGTTTTTTCAGTCTTTTTACCTATAGAGAACAAACGCGACTTCTTGACTGGGGGTTGTGTTGTGATGGAAGGTTTACTGGGTTGGGGTGGCGGCACAGCTTTTTCTTTCGGAGCAACTGCTGAGGTTTTTGGAGTAATTTCTGGAGTTCTTGGGGTAACTTTTGGAGCATTTCCGGTTGAAGGCGGTAACTGTTTTTTGGTTGCTTCTAAGCCTTTTGCGAAATCAACCAATTCTTTGTCCATTAGCTTTCGGATGCTGTCAGAAGTTCCTTCCAATTCAACTTGTACCTCGCCTATACGCAGCGAAATCTTTGAGCGCTCTTTTTTCTGTTCGTCTTCGTTTGGCATATCCATACCTACGTCCTAGTTGAAGTTTCTATATAAAAATCTAAGCATTGATGGAGAGACAAAGACCCTTTCGTTTCAATTTCTGCATTTTTGGCTATAATGGTCTCCGTAAATGGCAAATTTATGACTTGCATTTTATCCATCGGTACAATCTCCTGTTCTGAACAATGTGTGTCACCGCCAATGTTATTAAAAGATTTTTCAAAATTAAACCCAAAACTATTCCTGATACCCCTCCCTGCTGAACTTGCATTCAAGATGCTAAACAAAGAGATTGGACAAAGTTTAAATTTCCTGCCTTTATCTGCTTGATATGTGAGTATTTATGACATATTGTCCAAAATGCGGTGAAAAAATTCCCGAAGATGCTCTCTTTTGTCCAAAATGTGGCGCCAAAACAATGAAAGGCGTTGAAACAAACGTTCCCGGTCCCTCAGATGAACTAAAAGCAGCATTTAACAAAATGAGCCTAGAACTTGAGAAAGCCTTCTCAGTAGCCGCCAAGGAAATAAATGCTGCATTTCAAACTGCAAGTGAAAACATTCAAAAATCGCTCAAAAAAGAGAAAATAGTTTGCTCTAATTGCGGAGAGAAAAATCCAAACAACTCAGTCTTCTGCTACAAATGCGGCAAAAAAACAAAAACCGAATAAAAATTTGCGGATGCATAAAAATTAGCAGATCAATTATGATAGTAGAGGCAAAAGAGCGAGCAAGCAAGCCTGTCTAATAACCGTGCTTGAGCCACATGAAATTAGTGTTTGCGGGATAGCCTGCAAAAAATGTTCTATATATTAATGGCAGAAACAACTGGCTACGCTAGTTATTGTTAAAAGCTTGAAAAAGCAGAATATTAGGCTGTCAAGACAGGTTTCATGCAGATTTAGTTGGAGGTGAAAGAATGACCAATGTCGGAGAGATTTACGTTTGCAAAATATGTGGAAACGCGGTTGAGGTTGTTGTAGGTGGCGCTGGAATACTTGTCTGCTGTGGACAACCCATGGAACGTGTAGAGGAAGAAGACGAGTAAACAAAGCCTCTTCAACTGAAAGTTTTGGCAGAACAGCTATTTTCAGCTTATTTCATTCTGATTATAGAGTAGTCTGCGTCCAGTTTAGGTTTTTATATGTCCAAGGCGTTTAAAAACAGCCAGAACTCTTCAACAGTGCTTATTCGTCTTATTTCCAAGTATTCTGGTTTGAATTCTGCGTCTTCTCCCGACGCTTCTTTGTAGTAACCTACCGTGTGAGGGTAACGCTCTTCAAATTCTCGAGTTTCCACGATTTCTTCTAACGTTACATGCTTTTCAGGTTCGGCAACAACATTTTTCCTGTCTATAAGCAGCACACTGTAACCAAGGTATTTTCCCTTGTTTCCATATTTCGGAAAGTAAACTAGCCAGTCCATTTCCATGAAGTGAAATTTTTTGGTTTCGTTTCCCAAATGTGGTCAACCAGTCAATGCGGCAAATGCGATTTAAAAATTCTTCGCTTGAAATGAAAAAACACATGAATGCGTGTCAGAAGTTTCCTGTCCAGCAGTACGTGCAAAGGTCTTCTCTTTTCAGGTTCTTGTTGTTTGGCGCTTCGATCACTGCCTTAACCATTTCTTCTAACGTAAGGAACCGCAACGTGGTGAAACCTATACGTTTTCTTATCTCCTCTTCCATGATCTTGTAGTTTGGATTTGCCGAGTCAAGGTATTGCGTGAAATCCGTGTCTTTTTCGGTGTCTTCCAGACTTTTATGAGTAGCCAAGTCGCGGTTCTTGGTTGTTAAGTCATAGATGCAGGGGTGCATTTGGGGCGGAGACGCTATTCTTCCATGAATCTTTGTTGGTTTGAACGGCCAAATTTTATCTCTTAGGAGATTCTGCAGTTGCGTTCCTCTTCGAATTGAATCGTCGACCAGAATTATGCTTTTACCCTTTATTATCTGGGGATTAGGAACCTGCTTGTATTTTGCGATAAGCTCTCGCTTGCGTTGGACAGGTGGAATGTAACTTCTTCCCCATCCCGGCGTGTATTTGATTAGCGGACGCCTCAGGGGAGCAACTAAATCCATAACCTCGTTTATCCTTTTTTCGAGTTCTTGTGAGTCGATTTTGCCTTGGTTGAACTCTGAAAGGTGCGTTTGGACTTTTTCCTTGGCTATTTCTATTTTTCTTTTGACGTAGCCAACTGAGTGGGGAAGACCAGAATCAGCGACGCCCAAGACCAAATCGGCTTTCACCTCGTCATTCTCAGCCAAGAAACCACCGCATCGCTCTCTAACGATTTCAGAGTTTATACCGTAAAAGTCTGAAGCGGGAAAACCTGAGTAAACATGGAGAAACGGACAGAACTTCTTTTTGCCACCCGTCGGTATCCTCGTCTTCAAACCATCTTCAGTAAATGAGACAATTTCACGGTAATCAAGAAACTTGGCAACCTCGTACCCCAAGTTTGGGAAACACGTCGTTTCAGAAGCAGCTGCCCAGCTTTGCTCCTTTGACGCAACTACCAAAGGAAAGGTATCTCCAGCCGCGTATATCGCACGGTCGTTCTCCGAAAGCAAAAGCAGAGATACTGATCCTTCAATCTTACTGTACATTTTTTCTATGCCGTCAGCGATACTGTTTCCGGTACATATCAACTCGCCAACGATTTCAGTTTGGCTAAGAATGTTTGTGCTCGCCTTTTGGCTTGACCTTTTGAAGGTTGCCCCGTTTTCAACAAGTTCAGAATACAACGCTTTCGAGTTCTTTATCAAGCCAATAGTGCAAAGGGCAAATTTTCCTATTTTTGTCTCGAATTTAATTGGTTGCTCCTCGTTTACGTCACTTATGACACCTATACCTAAGTTGCCTTTCAGTTTTCCATAATGTTTGCCGAATTTCGATTTGAATTGGCTGTTGCTGATAGTATGAGAAAATATTGTTAGGTCTCCATCAAGTAACGCCAAGCCTGCAATTTCGGTTCCAAGATGCGTGTTATAATCGGTTCCAAAAAACAGGTCCCTCGCGCAATCGTCTTTAGAGGCTACTCCAAACAGACCACCCAACATAAACTATCCACCCGTGTTGCATGGTCACAGTTATAGCCTAAAAGCTTTACCCTGAACCAAGCCAGCGTGTTAAATATCGATGTCAAGCATGGAAGCGACAACGAGGTAATACGCGGCTAACCCCTTCCATCTTCCCCAGCCTTCCGCGATTCTCCGCGCCTCTGCACTCTGAATCACTTTTCCGTCCCGGTAGTAACGTGAAATATCTCGTCTTAAACCCAAATCGTCAGCCGGCAACGCTTCCAGCCGCTGCATTCCCCTGAGCAGCGTAAACTCCGCGGTCCAGACTCCAATGCCCCTTATCTCGTCAAGCTCTTTAATGATTTGCTCCGACCGCTCATACTTCCTGAAGTTCTCAAGGTCCAATTTGCCCTCAGCTATAAGCGCAGCGGCTCCTTTGATGTACTCGGCTTTTCGAAAACTCAAGCCGCACTGACGCAACTCCGCGGTGCTGACATCGGCTAAACGCTGCGGTGTCGGATGCACGTAGTAAACGTCGCTGTCCAAGTCTAAAACGTCGCCGAACTTTTTGGTTATTCTGGCTTCTATGGTGTGGGCTACTTTTATCGAAATCTGTTGCTCAACAATCGCGTCAACCAGCGCCTCGAACACGGTGGGTGTCAATGGGCTTTTCAATCCCCAAAGCTTGCGAGTGATGGCTGCCATTACTTTGTCGTCTTTAACGGTTTCGTAGAAGGGATTCAGGTCTAAATCCAAGCTGAAAAGAGCGTTAACCGCGGCTTCTGCTTGCTTCTTGTCTTCCACAGTTATCGCATTGCCCGATTTGAGTTCAACATGAACTTTTGGCGTCTCAACCGTGCCAGCCGCTTCAACAGTAGCGAGGAAGAGTTTGCTGTTAACGCGGATTACCTGCCTAAACCGCCCGTTTTCGTAGTTGCGGATTTGACGGTCGCCGTTACTGAAGATTTTGCAGCTTAAGTCGAAACTGAACGGCGCCAAAGCGTCAACAGTGAGTTTTTCGGTGTAGCTCATTGTGTTTCACCCTTTAAGTGCTGTAGTTGCTAAAAACGTTTCTCACGTGGCTTCCAAACACGACTCAACACGCACTTGTATCGCACGTTTTTCCTAAAGGATTTTAACTTGAACTTGGCGTATTAATACGCGAAGGATGGATTTGGTCATGCGCATTGTGTTGCGGATAGGTGGTTCAGTTGTTGCGTCGCCAGTAAACACCGACTTACTGAACAAGTACGGTGAAATGGTGCAAACCCTGAAAGGGCAGGGGCACGAAGTTGCGGTTGTTGTCGGCGGCGGAGCATTAGCCCGAGAGTTCATTGGCATCGCGAAGAAACTGGGGCTTGAAGAACAGGTTCAGGATGAGGTTGCCATTTCTGTTTCAAGGCTTTTCGCTCAGCTTTTCCTCAAGACACTCGGCGGAATGGGCTGCGGGAAAGTGGCTTTGACGCTTGACGAAGCTGCTGAATGCCTAAGCACAGGGAAGATTATGGTGATGGGTGGGTTGAAGCCTGGAATCACCACGGACGCGGTTGCCGCGTTGGTTGCTGAACGCGTAAAAGCTGATTTGCTGGTTAAGGGCACAGACCAAGACGGCGTCTACAATAAAGACCCTCGGAAGCACTCTGACGCGGTTAAGCTTGACCGTTTGTCGTTTGACGAGTTAGGCGAGGTTTTTTCTGAGAGCAAGCATAAAGCGGGGATACACCAGATTATTGACCCTGAAGCAGTTAAGATTATGAAGCGCGGGCGCATGAAGCTGATTGTTGTGAACGGTTTCAAACCGGAGAACATTTTGGCAGCTGTTAACAGCGAAAGCGTTGGCACCGTGATAAATTAGGCGTTCTTGTGTTTTTGTTGCGCCAAGTTAAAATATCACATTTGATATTGCAGTTAATATCACATTTGATGTCAATGGTGATAAGTATGTTTACCCGCGAACATGACGTAAAAAGTCGGAGGCACCGCATAGAAGCAAAAAGATGGCTGCGTCACACTGCCATGGTGCCTAAAGGTTTCATACGCTATCACGTTCTCGAAGGCTTAAATCAGAAACCCATGTCTGGGTCAGAGTTAATGGAGGACATTGAAAGGCACACGGGCGGTTGCTGGAAGCCCAGTCCCGGCTCTATTTACCCGCTGTTATCTTGGCTGCAGGATAACGGACACATTAAGGAACTGCCCGTGGAAAACGGGTTGAAACGTTACGAGTTAACCGAAAGCGGAAAAGCGCTGCTTGAAGAGCAAAAGAAGATAAGGAAAAAGTTCAGAGAAGAAGGCAGTTTCCTGCCTGCACCCTTTTTTGATAGCTTCCTCATGAAAATACCGCCAGAGAAAACCACTGAAATCCACAAATCCCTGAAACAATTAACCATAACGTTTTTTCAGTTGGGTAGTGCTCTTCAGGAAGATTTCTCTGAGGAAGCCTTAAATGAAGCCTTAAGCGTTGTAGATGAGGCTTCAAGAAAATTTGAGGAAATACACAAGAAACTAAAAGGTGAAAAACATGAGTGAAGACGCAATTAAAGCTGAAGGCTTAACCAAAGTCTTCAACGGAAGCTTAGTAGCCGTTGACCACATAGACTTCAGCGTTAAGAACGGCGAAATTTTCGGTTTCCTAGGACCTAACGGCGCTGGGAAAACCACAACCATAAACATGTTGATAACGGTCTTGAAGCCGACAGAAGGCAAAGCAGCAATCTTAGGCTACGACATAGCCAAACAGAACAACGAAGTCAGGTATTCCATAGGTGTTGTGCCGCAGGAGTACACAGCTGACGAGGATTTGACAGGCTACGAAAATATACTTTTATGCGCTGACCTATACGGGATTTCCCGCAAGGTCTCAACAAAACGAGCCGCAGACCTTCTGGCGCTCGTTGAGTTGACTGCGTTCAAAGACAAGAAAGTTCAAACTTTTTCAGGCGGCATGCGGCGAAGGCTGGAACTCGCTTGCGGCTTGATTAACAGGCCAAAAGTGCTTTTCTTGGATGAGCCAACGTTGGGTTTAGATGTTCAAACAAGAGCCGCCACTTGGAATTACATTAAAATGTTGAAAAAAGAGTTTGGTATGACCCTTTTCATGACTACTCATTACCTCGAGGAAGCAGACGCCCTCTGCGACCGCATCGCAATAATCGACCACGGAAAAATAATCGTTGTTGGAACCCCAACGGAGCTGAAAGACAGTTTAGGCGGCGACATAATCACTGTTGCCATCAAAAAAGACGTTGACATAACCGAACTTGTAGAGCAAATCGAGCACGTAAAGGAAGTTAAGAAGGAGAATGGGTCATACATGATAAAATCTGCAAACGGCGAAGTAACCGCTCCGCTGATAATTGAAGCGTTACGCAAGGAAGGTCATGTTGTCACGCGGCTTTCACTTACGAAGCCAACATTGAACGAGGTTTATTTACAGTACACGGGCAAGTCAATGCGTGACGCTGAGGAATCAGGTGATTCGCTTCATGCAAAAAGAATGATGATGGCGAGGCGAAGACATTGAGTGAAAATAACAACATCTCTAAAAGCAAACTGCACGGCCTCTGGGCGTTAACCAACCGAGAACTTAAAAAATGGTACAAAGCCCCAACAGTTTTCATCCTCACATTGATTCAGCCAGTTATTTGGCTGGGCTTGCTGGGAAACGCGCTGAACTTAGGCAGCCTAGTTAGCTCCAGTTCTCTTGCTATTCCTCCACAAGTGATAACCGACCTCCAACTGAGCCCGGCGCAAATCACTGGACTTCAAGCATTATTCTCAAACATGGGAGACACAATACTTCAGGGCACTTTCGGAACAACCAGCTACATCTCCTTCATGGCTGTAGGCATGATAGCCTTCACCGCGCTCTTCACGACTATGTTCAGCGGAATGTCAGTGGTTTGGGATAGACGCTTAGGCTTCCTAAACAAGGCGCTGAGTACACCTGTGTCACGTGCAGTGATAATACTGTCCAAGGTCTTATCCGCCACACTGAGATCAATGTTCCAAGCATCAGTAATACTGATCATTGCCGTCCCACTCGGTTTCCAATTCGGTGCAGCCTTCACACCACTTAGCATACTCGGCGTGTTCGCATTCCTGTTCCTGATATGCATGGGCTTGTCTTCAATGTTCATCGCCATCAACATACGATCAACAAGAATCGAAACTCCAATGGCCGTCATGAACCTGCTGAACCTGCCGTTGACCTTTGCAAGCAGCGCTTTCTTCCCCATAGAAAGAATGCCCGAGTGGCTACAAGCAGTAGCAACGGTCAATCCTCTGTCGTATACAATGAACGGCATGCGACAGCTACTGATCAACCAGACTATCAACTACGCGGACCTCGCAATTCAATACGCGTACGTTGGCATATTCGCTGCAGTGCTGACAACAGTAGGCATAGTGCTCTCCTGGAGATTCCTGAACAAATAATTACGTGTGAAAAGTCAGTTGCCTTAGGATTCGGCGCAGGGGCAACGTAATCTTCGTTGCGCACTCTGTTTGCCGTGCGTCAAAGCTTAAACCCGTAGAAGCTTTAAGCTACGAGTAGCCAATAGTACCAGAGGTTCAAGTGTTGAGCAGGCAGTACCCTAAGAAGCCAGTTGTAGGCGTCGGCGCCATAATACTTGATGGAGACCAGATTCTGCTTGAAAAACGAAAGAACTCACCGGGCAAAGGAAAATGGAGTGTTCCAGGCGGTCTGGTAGACCTCGGCGAAACTGCAGAGCAGGCGGTCATCCGCGAAGTTAAAGAGGAGACGGGTTTGGAAGTGTACGACCCGCGGCTTGTTGACGTGGTTAACTACATCAGCTTGGGCGAAAAAGGCGCAGTGATGTACCATTACGTGATTATTGACTACTTTGTAACCTCAAAGGGCGGCAAACCTAAAGCGTCAAGCGACGCGGACGATTTAAAGTGGGTTCCCTTCTACGAGGTAGAAGAATACGATTTAACAGAGTCCTTTAGACGTTTCTTCCAGCGGAACAGGCAGAAACTGGAAAACGCTAATTTATATTTTTGAAGAACAGCCGTGTCTCACCCATTGTCTTCATGTCTAACGCTCTGACACGCGCAACTATTGGAAAATCCCGCACAACTTTTCCCAAGGTTAAGCAGTGCTGCGGCGGCAAATCCCTTGCGATGGACCTGACGGTTTCGGCGTCTACACGGGCGGCGCGGCTTACGACGTCTAAGTCGTGTTCGTTTGTGAAGTTGAAGAGGAAAATGTTGTCTGCTTGCCGATAGATGCTTTCGCGTATGGTGTCAGGCTGGTTGGTTATGAACGTGGTGAATATGCCGAAGTGGCGCATGCGCGTGACGATGTCGTCCCAGTAGGTTTCGCGGAGGTAAAGGTGCGCTTCTTCAGCGAACAGGAAAGTGGCTTTCAGCTTCCAGCTTTGCAGGGAGTCAACGAGTTTTCCGAGGACGTACTCAACCACTATTTGGCGGTCGATGGTGCTTGTGTTGCGCAGGTTTATGACTATGGCGCCGCCTTGGTCTCTGGCCTTCAGCAGGCTCTCATCTAGAAGGGTGGCTTCTGCAGGGTTGTCGGTGAAAAAGCCCGAGTTGACGAGAGCGTGATACCGAGAAGACAGGGCGTCGCGTACGTGCTGGTTACATTTCAGGTCGCGTATTGCCGCGCCCATTTCTTGCAGTGTGAGGCAGCCTTTTTCTTTCAGGTTTTTCCAGAGGCGCCTGAACTCGCGGGACGAGGTTGCAGGCAGGTGCAACGCGTGGATTAGTATGCCCATTACCACGTTGAGGTGCAGCTGGTCGAGGGCTACTTTGAAGTTTTGTGAGGGTGTTAAAGCGTGGATTTTGTCGTAGTACATGTTTCTTTTTCCGTCTTTGGTCAGGCCTATGTTTGTATATTCGCCGTTTAAGTCGAAGATGACCACGGTTGCCTTATAGCCGATTAGGCTTGCCATCAAGAGCTTGGATAAGTGTGATTTGCCGCAACCTTTTTTGCCCGTTACTATGTTTAGGGTGCCGTCTACGGCTGTGGCATCTATGGTTAGAAGCGACGAGTCTTTGGTGCCGCCGACGATTATGGGTCGTTGCCCGTCAACTTTGGCGAGTTTCAGCAGCATGGGCACGGAAAGTTTTTTGATGGTAGACTGCGAGCGGCTGGGCAGCCAACTGCTGCTGGGGCTTAACGCTTCGTTTTCCAGTGTTGCTCTTGTTTTGCATATGAGGAGGCTGGCGTCTTGGATGTATGTTATGTGAGGGGCGATTTCCAACGGGTCGATGTCTTCGCCTTGGATTGGTTCGCCGCCGTCTGGCAATGTACGTAGTAACTCTTCGAGCACGCCGGGGATGCTTGCGAACTGCACGTCAATCACCTGCGCAATTAACGCTTTGTGGGCGTCTGGGTCTTCGATGAGTAGGTAGTCGCCTTTTTCAGCGTTCTCGTGTGGGAAGCTTAAGACTTGGAGGATGTTGCCTTCTTTTTTGTAGAGTTTCATGAGTGGATTTCTCCTTTGCCGAATGGCCCGAACAGTAGCTTGTGCATGTCGGGTCGGTTGATTATTTGGATGCCGTGTTTGCGGGTGATGAAGTGTTTGATGGCTAAGACTTCGTTGGCGGTGAAAGTGCACAGTATATGTGATAGGCGCAGGGTTTCAGGGTAGCTCTGCATGTACAGGTCGTTTCCTAAAAGTTTCTCAACCGCGGCCATTCTGTGCTGGAGGGGGATTTCTCTGTCGATGTCCAAGCGGAAAGCGTAGTTTGCCTTGTTGAGTCTGGCTACGTAGACGCCGCCTAACACGACTGTGGGCGGTTTGAATTGTACACCTGTGGTTTCCAGCAGGTACGGTGGCTCATGTTTGGGTAGCTGGTCTGTTATGAGGTAGCCGTTGACTCTGAGGCTTGTCATTTTGCTGAACGCGAGTACTGTGCTTTTGTTTCTTCTTGCGAGGCTGAGGATGTCTTTCATGCGTTGCACTGGAGTGTCGATGGTTCCTGAGGTTAAGCTGCCGTCGAACAGGATCAGCCCGTGGTCCACTGTTTTTGCGAGCATTGTTTGCAGCCAGCGTTCGAGGAGGCTTGCGAGGCGTGTGGGCATCTGCATGAGGTGGGGTGTGGCGTGGCGGTTGCTGGAGTAAAGCGTGTTGAAGTAGGATTTTTCGAGGGTGTTGTAGACTTCGTTTTTGTTGTCTTCTGTTATGTGGAATATGAATGGCCCGAGGCGGGTGTAGCGGTAGCGTCGGTTTTGTTTCCAGGTTGTTGCGCCGCGGATGGCAATTATGATTCCTGTGCTTGTTTCACCGATTTTTATGGTGGATGTGTCTACTGCGGCGATTGTTGTTTCTTGGTGGTCTGGTTTTAGGGTGATTGGTTGGCGTTTGAGTTGCAGATTTGAGGGGTGTTGTTCTGAGATGTGGAATTGTTGAAATTGTTGATTTAGTTGAAAGGGTTGGTGTTGCACTTGTTTGAGTGAATGGAGTGATTGTTCTAGGAAGCGTTGGGGTAATGTTGTGTCGATGCTGGGTTGTGGAAAGTTATATTTTGGGGTTGTTGTTATTGTGTATTGTTCAATCACCAAGATTCACCAATAGCCAATAAGGCATGGGTGAAATATTTAAGTGTTGTGCATGCACATCTTGCACAATACAATAAACAATAGGTGTCAACTTGACAGAAAAACCGCAAAAACCACCAATCAAAGTAAAAATGAAAATCGGCGACATAGAATTCGAAATCGAATCGCAAGAAGACCAGTTGCAAACCGCCGTAGACCAAATACTATCCACCGTAACCGACAAACTCAAAAACACACGCCTATCCACAGTCGCAGAAAGACAAGCACCACCACCCAGAGCAGAAACATGCAAAGGCGTAATCCAAAAACTCTGGGAAGAAAACTGGTTCAGCCAACCAAGAGGCCTAAGCGAAGTCCACAGCGAAATGGCAAGAAAAGGCTTCCACTACGACCGCACAGCCGTAGCCCACGCGCTGATAGATTTAGTCAAGGACGGCATATTGACTCGTGAGGGAAAGCCGAGACGGTATCAATATGCCCAAAAACGACCACCACCATAAAGGCGCGCTTAATCTCGGTTACTTTCAATATAGAAAAATAGCAAAGCAATTTTTTATGCTTATTCAAACGAGGCTAACAGAAGCATAGGTATTATACTTTAACTCATAATCTACAGACATAGGTAAACATAAAACAGGGCGCTCTTGAACTATACCTCTTGCTTTTAAGGGCAGAAACCTTGAAAATTTTTTATTCAGATAAACCTATTGTTTTAATGGTGAATCAGTGCTAGCACCAAATGTTGCGCTCACAATTCTTGGAATTGACCCGTACCCCTTTTCCGCCTTTCTTTTTATCGTACTGATACTAATAGTCTCACTTATTGCTTTAGCGTTACTTGCCCGGTTTCCCTCTCTGAGATTTTATCGCACAAAGAAAAGCATAATTTTTTGCACAGTTGTGGTTTTGGTGTTGATTTCTCTGGTTCTTCAGGTTGATAATTTGACTAGGCGTGCCTTGATTTCCTATGGGGTTGAAGCTGATTACAGGTTATATCCTGAAACGGTTAACCAGCTTAATATCACTTGCATAAATGGTGGTGGTAGGTCTTGCAGTTTCTATATGATTATACGCAGCGTTAATGCCTCTTTCCCAGCTCAGAATCATCCAAATTATGTTCAGGTCAGCAGCATAGAGGTTAAGGTTCTTTTCACGCTTTCAGAAAGAGGAGGTTCAATGAATGCAGTTGATAGAAACCTATTCTTTAACATTGATAAGAACGTCACGGGTTTTTCTTTTGCAGTATTTCCTGAATCGTGGAGCAGCGCAACTTTCGTTTCGGCAATGGGAACTCATTTTAATTATGCTTGGAATGAAACAGAGACCTGCTACAAATCTGGCATATGGCAAGGATTTCAGGCTTGATTTGCGGCTGTTCCATAACCCGATAAAAACATAGGTATTATTCTTTATCTCATACTCTGCAGACATAGGTAAACATAAACGGGATAGGTCAAGATTTTTTGCGTCAAGAAATCTATACAAGAATGCTTTTACCAGTGAAACACGCCTAGTTATTATATGGGAACAGCATGAGTAAAAATGCGACCCTGCTGCTCATAACAGTCTCGGTATTATCCAGTTTAATTATGGTTGGTTCTGCGTTTGCTCAGTCAGCACCTAAGCCTTCTGTTCCAGAATTCACCGTGAAGTTTGTGAATGCTTCATATACCGTAACTACTACAAATTCTTACACTGGGTTAGATGAAACTGAGCAAATATGTAGTAACTCGATTGAAATTACAATTAATAACCAGCCCTTTGACTCCTCAGACTATCAAATATACTATAATATTCGTGTTAAACCTCACTTTGAAGATGATTGGACTGAAGTTTATCCATTAGAAAACAGAACCAGTTCCTATGATGGAGATGTTACTTTTTCTTATGCACAGTACATAAACGCTGATTCTACGCCCCAGTCAAAATCAAGCTACACCATTATTACTTTCTCTGTTGTGCCAACGGATCTTCATTCAGCAACAGGCTATGATATTCAAAGGTATTACTCTGGATTAGAAGGTCAAGAAGGCAGTGTTTCTGCATTTTTGAGTGCTATTCCAGATGGAGATAAAGTTGATTTTCAAGTACAGGCGTTAGTTGGGCATGACTCTCAGGTTTGGATTATTGAACATCTGATTATTGATGACCCTCTTCACCCTACGATTGGTGGACACTTTGCACCTGCTGTTGCTTATGATGGAGCAAGCGATTGGAGTAACACACAAACAATAACCATTGGCGAAAGTCAGACACCTTCCCCAGAACCAACACCAACCTCAACTCCAGAACGCACGTTAATCTCAGACCCCAATTTCAGTTTCTATACTGGGTTAGCTTTATTGACTATTGTTGTAGCTGTGTTTGCTGGTTTGCTGTTCTACTTCAAGAAACGCAAACACTAAACAAATTCTCTTATCACCTGCAAAATTGAAAATTCAATGTAAAATTAAAAACTGATGTTACACACGGCCATCTAGATATAAGGGGAAGCTATACATCGCAGAGCCGCCAACACCCCATTATATTTGGATCCTATTAGTGGTTCATTGCAGAAACCAGTAGGGGGTAGGGTCCGTATTGGTGCTTTCCGACGCCAAAAGCATGTTGAAGACACGAACGTATTTGCCGTCTAATAGTCAATCATTGCAGAAAAGGCAGAAGGGGGGTCTACCCGATGGCGCGTTTCAGGGTTTTCTTGAGTTTATGATGCCTCGGCATTTGTCTGCGTATTCGCAGTATTCTAGGCATGAACTGTTTTTGTCGGGTCTTCTCCATTCTGCGTTGCATTCAGTGCATACGGCAACGTCTTCGTCGCTCCAGATTTCCACGTCAGCGCCGCATACATGACATTTGACGTAAGAGGGGGTGGGTCTCAGGAATTCTCGAAGTCCAGGGCAGGTTTCTGGGTTCTTGACTTTGTTGTCTCTATTGCTCACTTAATTCACCTCCGATGGTCATGATGTAACGTTTCACTGGAATCTGCTTTCCTGACGCTTGAAGGGCTTTGTCTACCGCCCATTTCAAGCCTGAACAGCAAGGCACTTCCATGTGAACCACGGTTACGCTGGCAACATCATTCAGCTTCAAGATGTCCTGCAGCTTCTCGGCGTAGCCACGTGCATCCTCAAACTTGGGGCAACCTATCAGTATTCGTTTCCCGGGCAGGTTCTTCTGGAGATCAGGATACGCCACCGGCGCGCAGTCTGCAACAATCAGCAGATTAGCGTGATTGAAGAACGGGGCTTGTCTGGGTATAAGATTGATTTTCACTGGCCACTGCGGCTTAACTGGAGTTTGACTGGCTTGTGGTTTGCTTGCTGCTAAGTGTTTTTCCACGGCTTTTTCGTCAAATTCAGAGGCTTCCCGCTCTATCACGGTTATTGCGCCCTGCGGACATTGACCTATGCAGGCTCCGAGACCGTCACAGTAGGTTTCACTAACTATCTTCGCTTTTCCATTCACAATTTGCAACGCGCCTTCAGCGCATTTCGGAATACATTGTCCACAACCATTACACAATTCTTCATCTATGTGCACAATTTTTCGAATTACCATTGTTAGTTCGCCTCCTTGAGGCATTTTCCCCCTGTGGGGCAGAACTTTTCAGCGTGTGTTTCAACTACCTTGAATAGTGTGCCAATTGTTTCTTGGTTGGCGGAATAGACTCTTTTTTTGCCTTGCTTTTTGATGAAAATGAAGTTGCATTTGAGCAAGGGCTTAAGGTTGTGGGATATCATGCTTTGCTCCTGTCCTAATGCTTGCGCTAGCTCGTTTACGCTCATTGGTTTCTTCATCAACTTTTCCAGCGTGGCTAGCCGCGTGGGGTTTGAGAGGTTAGTGAAGAATTTGTAGCAAATTTCGGTCAATCCTTTTTTCACTCATATTCACTTCCAATTCTCAGTTGTTTAGTCCAACACTATTAAATGAATTATATTTCATATGAATAAATATTCATTTAAACTTATCGGCGAAAAACAGCAGAACCATCAGCAAAGCGTTATCAAGGTTTCTTGACAAACCATCATATTTGGAGCCTAATAGTATCCTAATAGAGATTCTATGCAGAAACCTATAGGGGGTCTATCAGTATTGGCGTTTTCCACAGCCATTAGCATGTTAAAAAAGCACTCTGCCCAAGCAATATAGTTCCGTTAAATAAGGGGGACTATAGTCTCTCCGAGCAGCTAGCCAACTATGGCCTAAGCGTCAAATTCACTTTGTGCGTTGTCAAAGTTTTTTCAGTACCGATAAAGCTGCAACTACTAGAAAGGTTATTCCAGCCCAGAACAGGCTTCCTGTGAAGAACCACACTACAAGCGCGAGAAGCACTGCTGGAATGAGCATTATCAGCAAGCGGATGAGCATTATGATTATTATGCCGATTATCACGAGGACAACAAGCGCAATTATGTCAATTTGGGGAATCGAGTCAAAAATGCCTAAAACCGTCAAGATTACTGGTAAAAGTTCGTCCACAACTAAGCCTCCTCAAAAAAAGAATGCCGCTAGACAGTAATATGTTTTTCCAGAAACACGCGTGCAGCGTTTCAGGTGCTTGTTTTAGCTTTGATTTTCGCGAGAAGGTCATTCTGCATCTGAGCAACACCGAACGTTGTAACCCTGAACTTCTCGTCAACCGTCTTTGCCACCGAGCCATTCTTCACGAGTTCGCCCAAACGTGTACTGGTTATTTTGCCGCTTTTCCCCAGTTTCGCCTGCAACTCCTCCTTAGAAACAGCGTCACTCGCCATCACACCCAGCTTATGCCCCAAATAACCCGCCAAAAGCCACAGCAGCAAAGTCTCATTATCCGTCAACCTGCTCTTAGACACCAGCAAATTCGCACCTTCCGGCGAAAAACCGATTAACCCCTCACAGTCCTTGGCAAGCTGCTGCAAGTCAACACTGAGCATTAGCTTGTTGGCGATTTCAAATGAAGGGAGAAACTCGCTGAAAAACCGGCTCAGCAAAAGCCACGCCTCTTCAGGCAAAGCAGAAAACGTTTTTTCCACATTTTTATATTTAATGTTGACTGCAACTTTTTCAGGGTTTTCTGTCAAGCCATTTTTCCTCTGAGCTTCGATAGAACCTCTTCTTCAAGCCATTTTTCGCCCTGAATCGTCAGCTTAAAATCTGGTTTACTCGGATCAGGCTTGAACACTTGCCCACGTTTAGTCATTTCATTCAACCTAGCGGGAACCATGCTTTTTATTCCACTGGACTCCAGCAGCCTAGTCACCTTGGCAGCAGTGTTAGTCTTGTCTTCTGAAGCGTAAAGCACCAAACCCACCGCCTCATAATGAGTAAGCTTCTCACGCGTAACTACCACAGGACCCTCAGTTGTCAGCTCAACGATGCCTTTCAACTGCGCTCCCGAAGGCATCAATCTGTCAGAAACAAAGTCTGAAAGCTTCTCAACAAAGTTCTCTGGCATCGTTTCCAGCATGCCAAGAATTTCTTTGGGTGTTTCGCCTTCAATAACGACTTCGCCGAAAGGAGTCTTTATCCGCGCTTCAATCCGCTTCATTATGCTTCTCCCCCAGCGCTTGCGGGTTTCTTTTCAGCTAGTATGTAAACAAAACCTGTGTTCGTGTTCCAACGCCGCACCATGCCCTTGTCCGCAAGCTTGTTCAATGTTCTCTCTAAAGTGCGCTTAGTATACGTGATTTTGCTCGCTTTCATAGCATCCTTTAATTCTTCCATGGTTCTCGGTCGCCATTTCCCCCAGTCAGTTTCCAAAAGCCCAAAAACCGCGTCTTCACAATTAACCACACCCGTGATTTTTGGGTACGCTTGTGCAGGCGCTTTAGGCGTTTCTTTCGCTTTGACTGTCGGCTCCGTTTTCACGGTTAACGTTGCAACGGTTTTAGGTTTCACGTTTTCAAAAGCTTTGTGAACGTTAGCAACTATGTTAGGAAGGTCGTTAAGCGTCTTTGCTACATCTTCCTGTGTTCCTTGTATTTCGACTTCGTACTCGCCGAGTTTGATGCGGAAGGCAAAGCCTTCAGACTTCTTTTCTTTAGCTGTTTTATTTGGCAATGTTATCCCACGGATATACACGTATTTTATGCTTTTTAGGATTTGTGTCTTTTGAAATATTTCGTTACGGGAATATAGTATTATATAGTGAGACGCAATATTCAAGCTAATTGCGCCGAAAAACAGGAGACAACCGCTTGAGACGAAAAGGAATAGCAATATGGCTCTTCAGCACGGTAACCGTCATATCCTTTATACACCTAATAGACGCGGCATCAGCCTTACTTTTCAACAACCCAACACAAATCCTCCAACTCTACCCCCTGATAAACCAGCAACTGCAGCAAATACCCGTAGACATCTACCTCTACTTGGCAACCGCTTCGACCATCATACTGTGGGCAGTAACCTGCCTAATAGCCTTCGACAATCCTGTGGAAACTTTCCTAAACAAAATACTGTCAGATGTGAAAAACCAAACCACAACAGAATCACAAATTTTAGACAGCAAAACTGAACTCTTCGATCTAATGTACGAAACCGTAGAAGCAGACAGCGAAACACTCGCACAAGTCAAAGACCTGATGCGAAACATTCGCGTCGAAGTCAAAGACATACAACCAATGAAAGAAACAATGGAAAAAACAAAAACAGAACTCGGCAGCATAAAAAAGCAGATAAAAACGCTTGAAGAAAAACTGCTCTTCAACATAGTATGTCCAGCCTGCGGAAAGATGTTGCGCCCAGACTTCAAACTTTGCCCCTACTGCGGCGACAGCATAACTCTTCAAGAAAAAATGATAGCAGTCACGGACTACAAAAAATAAATCCGCTACTACTTCAACTGTTCTCTTAAAAGTGCAGTGACAAGTCCTGGGTCAGCCTTTCCCCGAACTTCTTTCATCACAATGCCCATGAGCATTCCGAAGGCTTTTTTCCCCATCTGGTCAACCGACTGCCTGTTCTCTTCAATCACACGGTCAACAAGCTTGGCTAACTCTTTTTTCGAAAACATTTTCAGTCCAAGCGCGTCAACAGCATCTTGGAGGCTTTTACTTTCATTCTCTGAAAGCCAAACAAAAACGTCTGCCACAGCCTCCTTCACAATCTCGCCCAAGCCGACCCCTCTGAAAACTTCCATTATTTGACCGTCTGTAACTTTCTCGACCACAACACCGTCGCGTTTCAGCGCCTTCAAAGTTTCAGTCAAAAAAACTGCAACCGTTGTAGCTGTAACACCCGTTTCCTTCACGATAACCTCAAACAACCCGCCATATTCTGAATCAACAGCCTGCTTAGCTAACTTCTCGTTCAAGCTGTACTCCGTCATTAAACGCTTAAGCTTCTTCGCTGCAGGCTCAGGCAAGTTCAAGCGGATTTTCTCCACCAAAGCGCTCGTTATAGCTGATGGCGGAATGTCCGTTTCAGGATACATCCTCGCCGCGCCTGGTCTAGGCCGCATATACCGGGTTGTCCCATCTTCTTTTGCGGTGCGAGTTTCCGCAGGCACCCCATCTATTGCTTCTTGCGCTCTTTCCACAACTGCCTTCAAAGCGTCCTGAACGTTTTCCGCGGTGTCAGCCACAAAGACTACGGTATCTTCCTCTCTGGCGCCTGCTGCTTTCCGTAGCGCTTCAACCTCTTCAGCGATTACGCCGTAATCTGGCATTTCGTCGGTGTGGAATATTCCGCCTACTCTGCCCCAGAACTTCGCGCGGTCAGACAGTTCGGTGCCTACCCTGAAGTTAGGCATGAGATCACGTTTCAAAACGCCGCCGAACTTTGGGAGCTTGACAGCTAAAACCTTCTGGCCCTTGTCCACGGCTTTGCGGATGACTTTGCACTGGGTATGCCTGAAAATCTCTGAAACGTCAATGAATTCCTCTTTAAGCTCTTCTGGTTTGACGCCTCTTTTCTGCAGGTCCTCCCTAACTTGGATAAGCCCAAGCTGGCGCTGAACCTCATACTCAACAACTTTCGAAATCAACTCAAGCTCCTGCACGCCCTTAATCTCAATTAAAGCGCCGTTTGGCAAGGACACGTTCAAGTCCTGCCGTATCGTGCCTAAACCACGCATAACCTTGCCTGTGTCACGTAGGATTCTGCCAATAGCGAACGCAACTTCCTGCGCTTCCATCGGCGAATAAATCACTGGTGCAGTGGCAACTTCAATAAGCGGAATTCCTAAACGGTCAATGCGGTAACGAATCGTTTTGCCGTCGTCTTCGGTTCCTGTTTTGCGTGCCGCATCCTCTTCTAAGCTTGCAGCCTGCATCGGAATAATTTTTTCTCCAACCTTAATCCACCCGTCAGAGGCAACGATGCAGGTTCGCTGGAACCCAGTAGTGTTTGAGCCGTCAATGACAGTTTTGCGCATAACATGCACTTCATCAATAGGCTGCATATTCATCATTAACGCTGCGGTTAAAACCACTTCCAAAGCATCCATGTTCAGTGGGTGTGGTGGCTCCTCATCCATCTCCACAAGACAGGACGTAGCCCTGTTGGCTTCGTACTGAATCTTAATGCCCTTCTGAAACTCGAAAAACGCAGCTGGGTCCACTTGGCCTAGCTCGCTTTGGGTTGGTCTGAGCCTGCGCAGAAAAGTTATTTCAGGTTCTTCCTTGAACAGCGCAGGTGGACAACCACAGAACAGCTTCGTTTTAGTGTTAAGTTGCTGGTGGATTTCCAAGCCAACTTTTAGCCCTATCTTTGCGTAGTCAATTTCCATCTGCGTCTTCTCCGTCAACGCCAATTTCTTCTGGCATAGTCCGCGGCGAAAACTCGCCGGCAATGTTAGTCTTCAGAAGCTTTTTGGCTTCTTCTGTGTCGCTGGTTTGACCGAGAACCCACATGAGCTTGACCAACGCGGTTTCGGGGAACATGTCCTCTAGAGGAATTACTCCTAAATTCAGTAGGTCGCGTCCTGTGTCGTAGACGTTCATGTTTACGCGTCCCCAAATGCATTGGGAAGCTAACGCGACCACCACTCCGCGTTTAACCGCGTTGCTAATGGCGTCGAAGCAGTACCTGCTCACGTGGCCTAAGCCGCTGCCTTCAAGGAGTATTCCTTTGCAGCCTTTTTTAACGTGCCAATCGATGACTGCAGGGTCGAGTCCTGGATGAAACTTCACCAGCGCAACCGCTTCACTGAACTCAGGTTTCAGAACAAGATTTTTTGCGGCATCGCGCTTTTGATAGTTATCTGTCAGCATGATTATTTCGTTGTTTTTAACTCTGGCGATTGGCGTGGAGTTTACGGGCTTGAACGTGTCT
>Ga0272441_10004123_pt1 | contig 26739 bp, 79 predicted proteins | sample SSMProp6N_FD_193582 | JGI IMG/M metagenome (GOLD analysis project Ga0272441, IMG submission 193582) | Marine sediment archaeal communities from Little Sippewissett salt marsh, Falmouth, MA, United States - SSM-Prop-6N | ecosystem: Environmental > Aquatic > Marine > Wetlands > Sediment ... | reverse complement strand
GGCTTCTCAGAAATGGGGGGGGGGGGGGTACTTTGTGGATAAAATGTGAGGACTTTTGGGGGGACTTTGGAGGAGGCTTTAGATGGGACTTTTGGGGGGAAACTTGGGGGGACTTTGGGGGGACTTTGGGGGGACTTTGGGGGGACTTTGGGGGGACTTTGGGGGGACTTTGGGGGGACTTTGGGGGGACTTAGCCGAAGTTTTTGGTGAAAATTGACTGCGATTATCAAGGCTCGGATTTTCTGGATCCCCGAAAATGGGGTTTTCTGGAAATCCTGTAACCTGGTTTTTTCACTTCCCCCAGACCACCCTTTTCTATACCCCCTATTTCTACAATGTCAGTCCCCCCGCTTTTCTCATTTCCCCTATATGAAAAATGAGGTTCCCTGTTTCCCAGGAACCCCTTTGTTGTTTTTGTCAGTTTCCCTATATCAAAATATGAGGGGTTGACATTTCACAAACTCAGCTTCCTTCATTTTAAACACTACCTGCTTTCCTGAACGACCAACTTCCACTTTAGGAACATCATAGGTTGACAATGCAAAACCAGACATTGCCATTCCCAGTCTCCACTTGAGGTCGAACCATGCTAGGTAGTCCTCAATGGATGCGAAGCCATGACGGCGTGTGTCACCAGTACGAAGACCATCGAGATAAGTAGCCGGGTGTTGTCTGCTTCTGTCATGATGCCACAACATATCTTTATACTTAATTCGAATACAATCAAGGTCGTTACTATTCCAAAGGCTTTCATCATACGGTCCATAGCCTTTGTGGTTCTCTACGCGGTAAACAATCATTAGTTTCCGACCTTATTGTTTTGTGGGCGCGTCTTCTTCTACTTTTGATTCAACAGGGAAATATTCATAACCGAGAGTATCGTTCATGAAAAAACAGTGACTCTTCCCATCGGCTGTTGTAAGTTCATATTGTCCTCTACGACCGTATTCAGCACGTTCTCTTGTAATGATGTAGAATTTTTCTTTTGACAACTGCATTTTGATTTCCTTTTTTTGCGCCCACCATTTATTCAAAAAATGGTGAGCATTTCTTACAACTAGTTCTAGTGATCACCCTCTGTTGGTGGTGTGTCTACTGCTGTGCCTGCCTGAGGGCTGCGCGGGCTTTGTCCACCTTGGGGCCGGTTATCCGGGCGTGTTCATAGAACTCTACCGCATCCCTCAGCGCCTTCACGAGGGCGTCGCGGGAGTTGCCGGCAGCGCGTGACTTCTCAGCCATTTGGGCAATGGTCTCATACGGGGCGTCTGGTGCTACGCACAGTCCATTACAGATACGGAGCCATATTTCCCAAGGTACTTTCTCGACGGTGGCAGGTGTATGCATGGTGTGTCTACTCCTCTGTTTGTGGTGTGTCTACTGCTGTGCCTGCTTGAGTGTTTCGCGGGCGTCTGCGGCACTACGGTTACAGCTATCCTGCATCGGGCCGGAAATCTGCCCGAGTTTCCTAAGCAAGAATTCGGCATCCTCCAGAGCTTCCACAAGGGCATCATGGGAGTTGCAAGCGCGGACTATGAAGGTGGCAACCTGTTTCCCGTGTTCCCCCTCTGCGAATGTGCGGCACAGGTGATTCCCCGACCTGTCATAGACGTTGTATCCTATCTTGGTTGACTTGGCTATCTGTGGGTGCATGTCTCCCGCTCCTCTGTTGGTGGTGTGTCTACTGATGTGGTGGGGTGGTTAGAGGTTCCCGTCGGGGTCTGTCCAGTCGTATTCGTGGTCGCACCCTGACCATTTCTGGGCTGCCATCTCGCGGGCCGTATTGAGACTGTCGGCCTCGCCTATCCACAAACATCCTTGTGGGCTCTGCACAAACTCAGCATATCCAATCACATCTCCCGCCGTTGTTTGCCAATAGTGGTTTTCCATCCCTATCCCTGCCATGTCTCCCGCTCCTCTGGTTGGTAGTGCGTCTCTCTCCCTACACACATAAGATACAACAGAACCATTGATTTGTCAACCCCTAAGTGCATCTTTTTTATGTTTCATTTTGAAACGATTGTGGTGTTTATTTAACCGATTAAATAAAAGGGCAAGCGCCCTTTTAGCTCCCCGTGGTCTAATGAAGACCAAAGATATCTCAGTACTTTTAATATACATCAACTAGGCTTGTTTGTCAACAGTTATCTTTTCTTATCCCACTCTTCGGCCAGCAGTATGCGAGTCCTTTCGATAAGCGGGTCGCTTAGCCTGATAGCTTCGGATCGCTTCTTGGCCGTTCGATGGCTTATCAACTTAGGCTTGACGCCTTCTGTAGATATGTTTTCCCATCGGTTATTCAACGTCCAAACGAACGACTGGTAGTTCTTGGTGTAAAAAACGTAACAGCTTGGCTTGGTTAGAAGGTCATACATTATTCATCTTCCCTTTGGTTCAGGCAAGTCCTTAAGTTCCTTGGGGAATGACCACTGCATAGCTTCCATATCCTCCTCTTCATACCATTTAGACTCCCACTCAATACCAGCCAGGCTTAGGATTTCACTCTCACTTACCCGGTGGTTTCCATAGACGGACTTCCCGTCGATGTAGACTTCAGTCCAGTCATCAGTCTTTGCTAGGAAAATCTTCATCAGTATACCAGGCTTCCCTTCTTATCCCAGTGCGTGTACAGCCTACAGTCCTCACGCAGTATGAGATACTTGAGTGTGTCTTTAGCTTCGGTATTCATACAGTCGCTGTCGACCACGGTGCTTATTCCATCGACATCATACTTCATAGCTCCAAAGCTAAGCCGGTGAAGCGGAGTTCCCATAGCCAGAATATAGTTGTCAATAGCCGTCGTAACCTTGTCTGGAGCCCGGTGTTCATCTATCCACTTATCTTGTGGCAAATCACGACCGGGCGACTGGTACAGAATTCGGAAGGTAACTTGGTCGGCTTTGAACTTACTCTTAGCTATATTGAAAATACTCTTGGGGGGAAAGCCACAGAAAGCATCGGTCATATTCAAACTGAGTCGCAAGTTAAAACCACAGCTCTTTATCTGGTGACACAGCTCAGCAATCTCGAACTGCCATTTGACTGGTGTACGATTGTAAAGAGCATTCTCGTCGCTTATCAGACTCGACAAGCTAAGCGAAATAGTCTGGATGCCCAGGTCGCGAAGTTCCTCAAGCTTACCCGTACTCAAAGTAACTCCGCTTGTCTGGAGTTCGATGTGCCGGAAAGGTCGGTCAAGACTGCGATTAACTCCAGCAAAGAAGTTAATGAACTTCATATTGGTTATTGGTTCGCCAGTACCAGTCAGAATGGCGCAGGGAACTCCATTGTCCCTGGCATACTCTAGCCTATTCATAAAGTCCACGTCAGCACGATGGCCGGTACGATTTGGGTAGTCATTAGCGTGGAGCCGGCTTACGCAGAAGTGGCAGTTGTTAGGACACCCGGCCGGAACGCAAATCGATAGGCTTTGTATTTCCATCAGCTATCCTTCACGACCTTCACTTCGTAGCCAAGCTTCTTACTGATCTCGGCTACCGTCATTTCCTTGACTGGTGAGGTACGACGCTTCCAATCGGCTTCGGTCAGCTTTTTGCCGTTAAGGTACCATATTTTGGTTCCATCCGAATCTTCATACGCCGGACCATCTTCTCGGTGGAGTTTGCCGTTAAGGTACCATTCTTTGCTTCCACTGTCGTAAACAAGGACTTCGTAGGTTTTGTAGGACATATTTACTCCTTTACAACCTTCACTTCGTAGCCAAGCTTCTTACTGATCTCGGCTACCGTCATTTCCTTAACCGGCGAAGCCTGGCGCATCCATTCGTCTTCGGTCAGCCTTTCGCCGTTAAGCCACCACTCTTTGCTTCCATTCGACCATTCAACTGCCGGACCATCTTCTCGGTGGAGTTTGCCGTTAAGGTACCACTCTTTGGTTCCATCCGAATCTTCATACGCCGGACCATCTTCTCGGTGGCGTTTGCCGTTAAGGTACCATATTTTGGTTCCATCCGTCCATTCAGTTGCCGGACCATCTTCTCGGTGGAGTTTGCCGTTAAGCCACCACTTTTTGTCCCCATTGTCGTAAATACGGACTTCGTAGGTTTTGTAGGACATATTCTTTCCCCTTTCTATCTATAATATACCACAGGATTGCTGGTTTGTCAAGGGGCAATCTTGAAAAACATTTCGGTATCACCAGTCGTCAGGCATTCCAGACATTTCTTGATATACTCTACATCCTTCCGCCGAACGACTTTCTCACGGCGAGCATCTTCCATCTGAGCAATCTCATAGCAGTAGCTTTCCGTCACCTGCTTGCGCCATGCTTCGTACTCTCGTTCAGTAAACTCCCAAATCATTTTGTTGGCTTCTTCGCTGGTCATACCTCAACCTCCTTGGTTCCAACAAAGAAAAGATTCTCGACAGGACTACCGCACTTGGCACACTGCCAGTCAGCCCCACCCGGACCACTAACGACGTTTCCATACTCGTCAACTGGCAGTTCACATCCACACTTGGATTCCCGGCAGCACGAGTCGCAGTAATACACATACATCGTAACCTTGCGTGACATTTTCTCTCCCTTCCTATACCTATAATATACAACAAAGGAGTTGACTTGTCAACCCCTTTCTTGGACTTTCTTTGTGTTTCAAAATGAAACAACTATCTCGTAAAAGTAACCATCCTCAAACCCATCACCAGCATATGGGTTACAGGTTTGGTCGTATGCTCCGTATTCACCGATAAGGAAGATCATGATTTTAGCAAAAGTCCTGATAGGGCGATTATTCCAAAAAGAAAGTATATCATGCGTACGGATCCAGATCAGGATTAGGAATAAGGTCCCAAGAATTTTCGTGGTCGCGTTCTACAGAAACAGGTCCAACGGCCTTGATAACTGTAAGAGCCAGAGCATACTCACCGTTCTTCAGTAGGTTGATAACAACAATCTCGTTCTTTTCGTTGAGGTCAACCTTAAAGAAACAGGCATGTCTCTGGCGGTTCGAATTAGCCCGCAGGAACATGATTTGCAAATTTGCTTTGTCTTCGGGATAAAAGGAATCGATTCCGTGAGCATCTGCTACGCCATAAAAAGTCTTCATTGTTTCCCCTTTCATCTATAATATACACCAAAGAAACAGATTTGTCAATAGGCAGTTTGAACTTTCTATTTAACCGCTTAAGTAGTAAGCTAAAGAAGTGGGGCCAGCCGTCGCTGGCCCCGTGGACGGGCGGAGAGAGGGAGAGAGTTACCCGTCCAGTTTGTCGAGAATTTCTGACAGTAGATCATCTTCCACATAGAACGCATCGGCACCATTTTTTTCAACAATGCTTTTGACGTATTCAACCAGCTGGAAGAAGCGAAGGTCAGGATACCGATACCATATGGATCGAATGAGTCCAAGAGTCTTCTCTATTCTTGCTGGATCTCTCATGATTATCCCTTCACGACCTTCACTTCGTAGCCAAGCTTCTTCGAAATCTCGGCTACCGTCATTTCCTTAACTGGAGAAGTACGGCGCTTCCACTCGGCTTCGGTCAGCTCTTTGTCGTTAAGGAACCATTCTTTGGTTCCATTCGCCCATTCATGCGCCGGACCATCTTCTCGGTGGAGTTTGCCGTTAAGGAACCATACTTTGGTTCCATCCGGCCTTTCAACCGCCGGACCATCTTCTCGGTGGCGTTCGCCGTTAAGGTACCATACTTTGGTTCCATCAACCCCTTCAATTGCCGGACCATCTTCTCGGTGGTATTTGCCGTTAAGGTACCAGTATTTGTCTCCATCCGCCCATTCAATTGCCGGACCATCTTCTCGGTGACGTTTGTCGTTAAGGTACCATATTTTGGTTCCATCCGACCTTTCAATCGCCGGACCATCTTCTCGGTGGAGTTTGCCGTTAAGGAACCATTCTTTGGTTCCATCGTCGTAAACACGGACTTCGTAGGTTTTATAGGACATGATCTTCTCCCTTTCTACCTATAATATACATCAAGAAAGCCGGTTTGTCAACCCCTAAATAGATTTTTTTCGTGATCCATCAGTTCCGACAGCATAGCAATCTGCCATAGCTCGCTATCAATTTCGCCATCTCCCAAAGTTATACATGTATGATTTTGAGACGCTGTTAGACGGTTGGTAATATCCCGACGAATAATACCTAGCTTAACAAACTTACATGGTTTCATAATCCATGTTTCGCCGGTAATCCAATAATCATCAATTTCCATTCCCTCTCCGGGGTGTTTAACATGACGATCGTCTATCTTGGATTCCGTGCGGTAAATATGATAATTCGTAAAATCGAGAGGAATTGCAATAAGAGTCTGGATTATAGTCGGAGAAACACAAATCCGTGGGGTTATCGGTTCAGAGTCTCCACGGTTTGACCCATCACTGGCCGGATAAAGAACCTTGAACCGGCCCCAATTACCAGTGTTACGAGTCGCATGGTAATAGTACCTTTTCATGTTCTCCCCACAAAGCAATGCTTCATCAGACAAAGAGTTGACCAACACATTGCCGTAATCAAATTGGCACTAAAGGTCAACCACTTGCCCATGATAGCAAAGCATACGGTCATTACCCAAATACCAAAAGCGCTAACCAGAAGAGTCTGCCAAGCAATCTCAACAGACTTCTCTGACCAAGACTTTTTCAATTGGGGTATCAGTGACCAGGCAAACATCACCGCAACAGAGCCCATTGTCACATCTATTGAATCCATTTCCTCTCTCCCTTCACCTATAATATACACCAGGATCGGGAATTTGTCAAGCCTTTCTTTTCTTTTTTTCGGGGAAGGTCGACATCAGATATTGTATCCAATGGTGGACTCTCTGCTTAAATTCATACCGAAAAGATCGACGAACTTCAAAGAAACCGGCACCAAAATCTATTCGGTACAAGGTCCCATTAGCCGATTTCAAAACATTTCCCCCATGCCAATCATCAATATAGATACCATTTTTATACGCTTTTTTATTCATTTCGCGGCTGAACCGAGCGAAAGAATAAGTATGCGTACCCCTAATATGACTCATTAGGATTCCCACAGACCACCGGTTTCCTTTTTTGACCCACGCCAGACCATACGGTTTCGGAATACGCCGACCACCAACCATTTCCATTGCCGAAATTTCATGAGCAGCCCGTTCCATTACTGAACCACGTTTTGAGTTCCAACCATCAAAAAACGTAATCTCATATCCGTCAGCCAAATTCTCGGTATGATCAACAAACTGTCTTTCAATAGCCTCTCGACCACGAGGCATCGACATGACCTTGAGCCCGATTCTTTTCTGGTTATCCAAAACATGATAGGAACCAAAAGATCCGGATCCTCTGCTCGGTGGGGTCTTCTTAATAACAGTTGGTGATTTCATTCCCTCTCCTTTGACATCTATAATATACACCAGCCAAATCGGTTTGTCAACCCCTAATTTTAATTTAAGCGATTAAACTAGTAGATAAAAAAAGGGGAACGGCCAGAACAGCCGAACCCCTTTTGGAGAGAGGAAAAGCCTTCTCCCTTACGCGGTCACCTCAGCCTGATTCTCATCCACCGGCACATTCTCAGTCTCCGGTGCGGGTGTCTCCGGAACCGGTGCCTCAACCTTCTCGGCCGGCTTTGTCTTGGCAGCCTTCTTGGCAGCCTTGATCTCGTTCTCGAATTTCTCACGGGCTTCCTTCGTCACGATAGGAATGCCGGCCTTCTTGAGCATGGACACAACCTTGCTCGTGGTCACACCAGCCTTCTTGGCAATCTCGCTGGCCGTACGCCGACCACTCTTGCCAAGGTTCAGTATACGATACTTCGTACGCCGAACCGCCACCTTCTCTGCTCCCTTGGTCACAGCATAGACCGTCTGGTACGTCATTTGCGCACCAGCATCGGCCAGAATTTTGACCGTCTCCTTGAGGGTCTTTCCAGACGCAACCAGAGCCTTGGCTGCGTGCGAGCGGGACGGATACTCCTGCCCGTCAATGGTTACCTTCTGCTTGGAACCTGCCATTTTCTTTCTCCTGTTAGAGTTGGATTCCAAATGATCTATCTATAATATAACACATTCTCACTGGTTTGTCAACACTGTTTTTGTCAACTAGACTTCTTCCTCCTTTTACATCTATAATATACAACCAAAACCAGAGATTGTCAACACCTTTTTGAACTTTTTATTTAAACGATTAAATAGGGGGATAAAAAAAGGGGGAACCGAAGTCCCCCCGTTGGGCAAATTACACCCTCTGGTAGCCGCCAACCACCATCTTCATCTTGACGGCATACACCGTCTGGGGCTTCACCCCAGCCATGCGGGCAATGTCGGTATCCGACATGACATCGCCGGCGTCCTCCAGCAGTGCCCGGACAAACGCGGACTTGCTGGTGTAGGTCGTACCAAGAACCTTGAGCGCCTTCATACCTGCTCCCTTCGTTGTTTGAGTGATTACCTTTCCCTTACATCTATAATATACAGCGGAAAAACTGATTTGTCAATAGTTTTTTTTAAAAAATTCTCTTAATGTTCTTGTTAGACGAGGTGATGAGAATCACATCCCCAACAGAGAACAAACGAAAACCACCCTGCGCCTCAAGGAAAAAGCGCAGACCTTTCTTTAGGGTCCGCATGGATACCCGATACGATCGTCTACCCGTGGCAATCCGACCAAGGTCAGCACGAATATCCTCATCCTCATCTGCCCATTCCGCAAGATGATCGATGGTAGTAAATTCATCAAACTTGATTTCGACGTCGATGTGATCAACCAATTCTTTAAGATGCTCGGTCATGTTTTTCCTTTCTCTACTACTAATATAATACAAGAAGACTGATTTGTCAATAGTTTTTTTCAGATTTTTTACAGAAGAATAACCAGCCCAAGAACTACCGCAATCACAATGAACGCACATATAAGGCCGGCAAGGTCCGATATGATTGCCAGGAATATCTTGAACAAGTTCCAAGCAACCAGACAAGCAACTGGGACACCAACAATAACAGCTAGCAAAATCAGAATTGTCATAGAAATCGCATTCATATTTCGTTCCTTCCTTTGTGTTTCACTTTGCGACAGTATTTCGTCTTATCGCGAATGACTTTTGTTGCCCTTCCACCACGCATCTTCCCCATATGAACTATCTTTTCTGTTCTGGGGTCTATTGTCTGTTTCATATCTTCTCTCCCTACACTTATAATATACAACGTATTGACTGATTTGTCAAGGCTTTTTTTACTATTTATCCAACAAACTGTATCGGTGTGTGACAAATTCCACAGTAATATCTCTTACCAGACAATGCCCGGCGGTGACGAATTTCGCCAATCTCCATTGTCCGACAAGCACACTTGTATGTATATGTCTTTCTCCGGCGCTGGCGAGCATTGGTTACGTTATACGTGTGGCACCGAGAAGGATGGAGCCCGAAAATAGTAACCATTGCGTTCTTCCACTCGCGGCCGTGGGGCTTTGGCTTGTAGAACGAACTAAAATACTTGTGGTGAACAATGTAATGACAGAACTCATGAGGCACCGTATCCTTAAGGTAATCCTCAAGGTTCTCCTTAGCAATCACCAGATTCACGCGGAAACGACCCGTTGTCCAATTCCAGCAGAACATTCCAGCCGTACATCCCTTAAGGTTAAACTGAATTGGAATCTTCGGCAGGTCAAGGTTGGCACGCTTACGGGCCATCTCGTAGCACTCGTTGAAACGGTCGGTAACGGCCTGCTTGACCAAATCGTAATGTTCAGGCGAATCCGTAACCACGACCTGGGGCCGGGGCCGGTAGTTCTTATCCTTGACCAGCTTCGGAGGGTTTACCGGACCATACTTGGCCACATGCTTCTTAATGGTCGCATGGACGGTTTGTACGGTGATACCGAACTTGGCAGCCACCCGCTTCTTGTCCTCAGGAGAGTTCGTTATCTCTCCCCGGTCGTACATTCCTCTAATTATCGCAGCGATTGACATTCTCTCTCCTTCCCTTACATCTATAATATAAGCCAGGAAAGCCGTCTTGTCAACCCCTAATTTTAATTTAATCGGTTAAACTGGTAGGTAAAGGAAAGGGCCGGAACAGAGTGAACATCTGACCGGCCCTTAACGGGCGCTCACGCTGACAAGCGGTCGCCCTATAGGCTTAGAAACCCATTGCCGCAACAGCCTTGCGGCAATCCAGCTGGCTCTTCGTGTACTCAATGTCTTCTTGCCAGTTGCCATCAGCATCCTTGTACGCCACAATGTCGTGGGCATAGACGCTTCCGGCTTCCTCATAGAAACCGTAGACATTGGCAACCCGAGTGTTACCCTTCATGTTGTCCCACAGATCAGCTTCCCAACCATTGCGAAGCATGATGCGGGTTCCCTTTTTCAGATCGTTGGTCTTCATATCGTCTCTCCTTTCTACCTATAATATACATCAAGAAAGCCGGTTTGTCAACCCTTATTTTTGTTTTCTCGTATATGTTCAACAAGGTCTTTGGCTTCCTTCAGGCCGAGATTCAGATGTCCGCGCAGGATCTTAATAGCTCCAATCGTCCGGTTTCCATCTATACACTCCTTAAGCGTTCCTTGCTCGGTATGCCAGGTCCAGTTCTTCGGAATGAATGTCGGACCAACGCCGCTCGTGTTCCGATAACAATCACGACCACCAACTAGAGCGGTAACAAAAGACAAATGCAAGTCACGAAGGTCGTTTTTGGCCAAATGAAACATCATTTCAGCAATCTGGTCAATCGTCAAATCAAGAGTTATTTGCATCAAATCTCCTTTCTACCTACAATATACATCAAAAATCTGGTCCTGTCAACACTTTTCTACAATAATTGTTTCCCCGTTTCCAACCTGTTCATGAGCGACATCGTATGCCCTTTGCTCGGTCATTCGTCTGGGTCTGGCATCCTCTGCCTTTACCCAAATCGGGTTCTCTTGAATTCTCCCCTCATACGTCCACTTCTGACCATTGGCATCCACAATCGATGCGATGTAATTCTTGGAATAAGACATTTGGATGCTCCTTTCATACCTATAATATACATCATGGGTCGTATCTTGTCAACCCTTAATCGTTGAAGATGAACAGCCCGAGAGTTCCAGATATGTACTCTACAGATATCAAATCTTCGGCATTGTGGTTGCCTCGGCGATAGTGGAAATCTACCTCTCCACCGGTCTTTGGATTATACACCGTAATCACCTTTGGCCATGTCGGATTCCCAATACCCAAGTTGGATGCTTCCGTAACGAACTGTCGGGTATCCTTATGCCATGTGAAAAGATCCGTAGGGACTTTCATGTGTTCTCCTAGACAGAGGCTACGATATCGTATCCATTGTCAATTGCTTCCTTGAGGAAAGCAACGAACCGTTCCTTCTTCTCTGTAAAGAAGTCATTCCACGAGTCCGGTCCATCATCTACCTTGCAATTATTTTCTTCCAACCACGCCAGATCAACCGGCTCAATGTCAATAGATTCTACCATGTCAAGAAGCTTCTGCGCATTCTCGGTGGAAATGACCCCGTCTTTCATAAGACCCTGTTCCTCAAGGCCCCACCATGACAGACCGAGACGCCAGAACAGGGATGTGCCATTGTAGGAATCACGGAAGTATCCGACTTCGTACATCTTGTCGTAGTACTTTCCCACCTTGTTCTGTGCCTTAATATACTTGTTGTATGCGGCACGATATCTTTCAAGGCTTTCCGGAAGCGCCATATTGACAGGAAGATCAAGCATCGGCCCAAAGAAATCTATGTCTTTGCCAAGAGCAACGGAAATCCTTTTCTGAATCTTATTCGTAATTCCTTCGGGAATCAAAATCGCATCCCGTGCGTCGACAGCATCTTTAAATTTCTTCTCGTATGCTTCCTGATTCGGCTTAAAGATTTCGTTGATGTACAGATCCACACCCATCGGTTTCTCCTTTGTCAGTTCAGTTCTTTCAATACCTTTGTAATGGCGGGTATTACTCGGTGAACGAAATCGTCAATAATCCAAAGAGCAGCATCATGATCGGGCGCCAATTCATCTTCAAGAATTATGGTACCGACTTCTTCGTCGTCAATTGCCTTGTTGAGAATCTGCTTGGCAACGAGTTTGGCAGATTCCAAAGCAATGTCTCCTTCATCATCCATATCAATCGGAATCGTGTGCTGCTTCGGAATGACATATATTTCATCTTCCCACGCACCCTTCAACATTTCATACGTCCCTTGCACAAAGGAATTAAAGGTGGTATCCTTCTGATCAGGATCGCCCTTCTTGAAATCTTCGTACTCTTCGCGGAGGGAAGAGAAACCACTTTCCTCAATCCATTCTATGATTGTGGGGAATTTCGTTGCCATATTCTCTCTCCTTTCGTACCTATAATATACATCACCGCAAAGGATTTGTCAACCGATTTCTTTGTATTTCTTTTGGGCATTCTCAAGAGACAAATAAGTCCAGGCCGTTTTGCCAAAATCCTCATTGCCAGGAAACTTCTCAGCAGGCGGATAATGGTACCACATACCCTTCTTCTTGCCCGACTTCTGCTGAATCACGGCTGCGTTGGTATGAACAATCTTGCAAACCTCATACGCCACAGAAGTATCTTCGGGGTACTGTTCGTTGACCATGGAATAGATGGCGGCCTTCTCGTTCCGTTCCACCAGAGTATACGCATACCCATTCTTCTTCTTGGTCTGCGGCAGGGGCTCTATACCCTTATGATTCACCTTGTCAGTCTTGTTCTTAGTAATGATTGCGGGCACGTTCTCCCTCTCCTTTCCTTACATCTATAATATACACCAAACCATTCTGATTGTCAACACTTTTTTAAACTTTCTATTTAAGCGGTTAAACTAGTTTACATAATTATAGCCGCTCCCCGAGTCTTACCTTGTGAGCTGGTATCTCAGCAAGGGGACTTACCAGCGGGGAGCGGTTTTCATTTAATCGTCTTGGCAAACCTTTTCTGTCAAGGGCTTCCAACCGGAACCTTCGAAGGTTTCCTTATAGTACCACGCCTTGTCGTTGACATTGAACATATATTCATATGCCTGCCAACCATCGGCCGCCCAATCCTCATAATCCTCAAGGCAATCGTGTGTCCGTGGCCCAGTATCCTTCTCGCCTCTGTCTCTGCCATAGTAGCAGACACAATCGCGGTTGGGATTCTCAAAGGAATGTCCCTTTGGGCAATCACAGTGGGACGCCAAATAAGACATATCCCCTTCCGACAGAAGCTTGGCAACCTTCCTCTTTGTCTTGTAATGATCAAGGAGAATCCGACCATTATGAGAAGGATACCCGTCCCAATGACAATAGGCCGAAGTGACCTTTCCATCGGGGTACCGCATCAGAATCATTGAACGAGTTGACATATTCTTTCCCCTTTCTACCTATAATATACATCAAGAAAATCGGTTTGTCAACCCTTTTTTCTCATGCTGCGCCGCTTTTCCTTCGCCTCGGCCATCGCATCCTTGTATGCGTTCTCCGCATAGGCCACACCACGCCATTGGACACACGGCTTCCTCTTGTCGGACCAGATATCATTTCCGCGGGCATCCTGAAGCACACAACCCTCTCGACAAACGGGCTGCTCGTCGTGGGGCTTGGCATGGGGGCAGACCACATTTCCCTTATCGTCGTATCGACGGGGGCAGTTCCGCTCGGGGCAAATCATGATCATTGTGTTTCTCCTTCCTTTGTTCATCTATAATATACAACAGGAAAACGAATTTGTCAAATCTTTTTTTCAATTTAATCGGTTAACCACTTTTTAAAAAAAGGGGTTGACAAACCTATTTCGATTGTGTATATTATAAATGTAACAAGAGAAATGGTTCTTTGAAAGGATAAAGATTGGACCGGATGGTGAGCCATCCCTCCACGCGATGTACATACCTCCCTCCATGTCTCGTAAGGCGCCAAGAGAATGCGACAGGTACCTGCTCGGTGCGATATGTTGTATCACATCCTCCAATCCGAAAGCAAGATGTTTTTGCGAAGGGTCTCCGCGGGTCGGCCAATCCAAGGGGGCCCTTTCCTTTCATCTTAAAGACTAGGATAACTGGGAGGTGGTTACTATGGGCTGAGGTGATTAAAGAGACTACACAATACGATAGTAAATTTAGAATACTTAAAATTTAGTTAATGTTGTTAAATGGGGGCTTTCCGTAGCGCTGCGGGAAGTCCTCTTTTTTTTTCATTTAGGGGTTGACAAGACCAGATTCTTGATGTATATTATAAGTGTAGTAGGAAGGAAGCTTCTTCTGAAGTAATGGTGACCGGGGGGAGATCCATTCTAAAATTTAAGCGGTTAAATAAAACTTCAAAGAAAAACCCAGCCGAAGCTGGGTTCTTCTCGAGCGGCGGTGCCAGGTATCACCTTTGCTCTATCCCTTTACAACCTTCACTTCATAGCCAAGCTTCTTACTGATCTCGGCTACCGTCATTTCCTTGACTGGTGAAGTACGGCGCTTCCAATCGGCTTCGGTCAGCTTTTCGCCATTAAGGAACCATGCTTTGGTTCCATCCGCCCCTTCAATCGCCGGACCATCTTCTCGGTGGGGTTTGCCGTTAAGGTACCATACTTTGGTTCCATCCGCCCATTCATACGCCGGACCATCTTCTCGGTGGCGTTTGCCGTTAAGGTACCATTCTTTGGTTCCACTGTCGTAAATACGGACTTCGTAGGTTTTGTAGGACATGTTTACTCCTTTACAACCTTCACTTCGTAGCCAAGCTTCTTACTGATCTCGGCTACCGTCATTTCTCTGGGCTGGTACGCGAACTCAATTTTCTTCAAACCATTTTCGATTATAACAGCCGCCCGGCCAAGCACACCCAATTGGAAACTATCTTCCTTCTTGCGGCGGACATTAATTCTGTCCTGTATTTCCCGTATGCGTTTGACAACAGAAACCACCACATCGTATTCTTTTTTTGTCAACTCAACTGTGTCCATTACATGCTCCAGTATGCTTCGGTTGATGGGTCACAACAACGATGTACGTTTACGGGCTGTGTGAATTCCCGGCCTGACATGAAATTTCTCTTGGTGACGGTCTTCTCAATGTTCGCATAGAAATCGACACGTTCTGCAATTGCCCAATCTTCTCTCTTGTACTTACCAGCATTGACAAGACGAGTAAGAGCACATTTTGCACCACGTTCGGTGTGAAAATACTTGGGCCACCAATCCCGGCCCGATATCAATTCCTTATGCAGAATCGTTGTCTCTTTGTGGTATATCAGAAACATTTAGACTATCTCCGAAAACAAATGAAGGTTTAGATGAGTAACTGCGCCGTAATCATACAGCCCATGTTTTACCGGTATCCGAAAATCATTGGGGCGAGTCTTCCACGTCTTTACCTTACCAGTCACTCGCCAACGAACAGGCGTACCATCGGCGTTCTTCTCATCCTTCATATGAAAAATATCGCCATGTCGGGCTGACTTTGCCTGTTCAACAGTAACCATGTTCTTTCCTTTCTACCTATAATATACATCAAGAAAGCCGGTTTGTCAACAGTTTTCTTCAACCAGATCCAGCGTGGCCAGGTCCAGAGGTTCCGGATCCGTTTCCCAATCGGCAGAAGTATCGTTCAAATTAGGGTAGACCCAGTGAACATGTGAAACCCGAAGAACAACCTTATCAAAGTAGGGTTCTATATCCACACAGATATTGCCCTTCGGATACACCGAAATCTTGGTCGCGCCTTCCTTCAAATGATATCCCCACTTCCAGCCCGGACCTCTCCATCGTCTACGAATGGGACAAACATAGTCCCGAATACCATCTACCAATGACATATTCTCATCGGTAATCGGCACACCCGTCACAATGGATCGATGGTTGGGATTGTTGTACTTCTTGACAAAAGCAATAACCTGATCTCTGGTCACATTCATATTCTCTTTCTCCCTTCTACCTATAATATAATAAAGGAATAAAGTATTGTCAACATCTTTTTTTATTTAAACGATTAAATAAATTATTTAAAAAAGGTGTTGACAAACTCTGTAGAATGATATATATTAGTAGTAGTGAGTGAGAGAACCCAATATTATTGGAAACAGGTTCTCTTGCTTGCGTAGGGGATAAACGACGTCACGAGCTCCCGATTCGGGGGCCGGGCGTGGTAAAGGGAACCCACCAATTCCCGATGCTTGTTGGTTTAGCCGTTGGTGGCGGTGAGAACCAGTCCTGTCATTCCCCAATTTTTAAATGGGTGGTATTTATTTAAATGAATGAGGTAGATGTATGGGGCGTTGTGTTCTAGGCACAACGCCCTTACTATATCTTGTGGTTGACTTTCCATTCATTCTGTTGTATATTATAAGTGTAGTAGGGAACAGGCAGCGGCGACGTGCCGACCGAAGACCCCGAAGTGAAGGTGACCGGCCCGGGAATCCATTCCCAAATTTAAGCGATTAACAAACATGTGAAATATGGACATACTTTTCCAACATCGTCGGGCCAAACTGACTAAAACATGGAATATATTGCCATTTAAAAAGTCCATATTAACCCTTGACAAACCCTCTCCCATGATGTATATTAGTAGTAGAAACAAGTTATGGTGAGCGGCCCGGACTCCAGTCTTCAATTTAACCGCTTAAATTGACATATAAGAACTCCCCCCAGTTTAACCGATTAAACACCCAGCCCAGTTCCCCCACTCTATAGACTCTCCCATTTCCTTGACATTCCCCCCAGAAGATGATATAATGGTATTGGGATGGTCTGTATTGTACTATAACTCCTCCTCTCTATGGTGCAATTAAAGAGTCTCGCAGACCATCCCCTTGACAGAAAGGAAGACTTAATATGACAAAGAAGAAATCAGCTTTCCGTGACCTGATATTCAATATAATCTTTTGGTCTGTTTTAAGTGGTTCTAGTCTATGGATGGGGTGGACTACATCTAGTATAATTAAACTGAAAAGAAATGAAGAGTCTATGATTAATTATATAGAAGCCCAAGGAACAGTCATTGATATGCTATTAGAGATGGAAGGAATAGACCTTGAGAGGGAATTTGAAAGGAAAATAAGACCAAAGAAGGTTCCAGAGAATGAGATATAAGTTCGGAAATATGGATGGATTTTCTGGACGGGTCTCAATTGACTGAAAGTAATTTGAAATGACTTATAATAATATGGAAATATGGATGGAAAATCTGGACTGACTTATAATAATCTAAGTCTTTGGGGGCGTAAAGGGGACTTTAATGAGTCTGGGGGGACTTATATATTAAGTCCTGATGGTCAGTCTGGTCAGTCTGCTCGGTCCTGGATGGTCAGTCTGGTCAGTCTGGTCAGTCTGGTCAGTCTGCTCGGTCCTGGATGGCCAGTCTGCTCGGTCCTGTGACGTGAGAGAGTCCCTAGGCCCTATTATTTGTATAGTGGGGAAAAGTGGGGAAAAGTGGGTTATCTTTATTGTGTGTCAAGGGATTAGTATGGATTTTGGGATGGATTTTCTATACAGGAGGTCTTTATGAAGGCTGAGGAAAAGATTAATCGGGAGAGGGGTTTTGCCTTGGGGTCTTGCTTCTTCTGGTTCTCTCTTATCATGTATGTTGGTCATAGTGATTTTGCTGGGTCACTGGTGGATAAGTGTTGTTTTGCCTTTTGTCTTGGGGTTGCTTGGTGTCTTTCGGTCTGGGGTTCGCGTAGAAATTGGGATGGATTTACTGTATGAGACGGTGGCGTATTGCAAAGACAAATAAGCATTGGAAAGATTACTTGGGTATCTATATGGATTGTATGAAGGACTTCAGTCCAAGTAGCTGGTCTACTTCTATAGAACACGGGCAAGGAATTTTTGTGAGAACACATTTGAATATGAGGTATGGGCCAGTTGTTAATCCTCAACTGGGATACTAGGATGGATTTTCTATACGGAGTCATTAATGTACAGATGGAAGGTCAAGAAATATACAGGAGCAAAGGCATTGAAATATCGTGCTTATTCTAAAAGGATGGATGTGTTGAAGATGAAAGGTAAGCATGAAAAGATTATGTTAAGCATAAGCGTTCCTATGATGGGATATCGTAAGTACATTTGGTTCCTTGAATTCGGAAGTCTGGATGGATTTTCTATATGATACGGTGGGTGAAGCATAAGAACTATAAGTATGGAAGTTAGGAGAGATTTTCTATGTTGATACTATTTAAAATCTTTATTGCAGTTTTGACAGCATTCGTTTATCTAATGTGTATATTCGCCATCATAGGTGCTTGTACTGGATGGGGTGAAGATTCTAGAGAGTAGGTATTAGAAAAGAGTATGTAAATGGAACGATGGCGAATAAAGAAGAATTCGATGATTGCAAACACATGGTTTGAATGGTATATGGATATTGGGGCGTGGATAGAAATCTATAAAGACCGGAAGGTAAATCAAGAATGGTTGTTATGGAAACGTGAGTTTGGAACTATGGATGGATTTTCTATATGATATGGAGAAATCTATATGTGGTACTGGCGATTTAAGAAACGTGATAAGAATCAATATAAATGGTTGTTACAAGACAGGACTGATATCGTCTTCTACCTAAAAAGGTGGCATTCCGGTAAAGAGGGCGACCCAGAAGGCGCAATTGAACGATGGGAATCTATAAGGGTTAAGTATTAGGCGTATTATCTGAACCCGTTGTTTGGGAAGAATACTTAAAAGCATTAGAGTTTGGAACACAGTTATGATTAGATGGACTGTTCCTAAGAATGAATTTCATAAAGAGATTCAGGGCTGGTATAGGCCCAAGGAATATTATCTTGATGTACTGGAGTGGAGAAAAGAATTTAAGGGAAGATGTGGTAGTTTCATACTTGAAGAAGCCTTCTTAAAGGAACTTGAATATGGAACTTAGGATGGATATTCTGTATGAGACAGTGGAGATTTTATAAAGATCGTGTTCTTTGGAAAAGCCAGTTGGATAATAGTATGGATATTACAGTCTATTTAAATAAGATATATTCTAGTACTTTGCGTAAGAAAGTGTTATGGTCAAGGGAGTTTGGAACACTTCAAGGGTTTACTGTATGAGATATTGGAATTTTAGAAAGTCTTATGATCAGTGGAAATATAATCGTGATCGGTGGATGGATATATGTAAGCGTGAAGAATACCCTAACAATAGAAGTTTAGAACTGAAAAGAGATCGATGGGTTGATTATATCGAAAGAGATGGGCATGTGATACACTTCATATATCAATAAAGTACTAAGAATGTTTCGTGATGTTGGGTATGCTAGCGAATATCAAAAGAGACACGCGTTTGATAGTGACAATCAATATAGCTTCATAACACATAAGAAATTTATGTATGACTTATGTCGTTTAGTATTAGATGATTAGGAGTTAATAATGATACGATGGGGATGTGTAAAGAAATCTAGAATCTACAAAAGCTACATCAAGGAAAAGACTGATGTGCTTGTGGTTAAAAAACTCATTAAGCATTTGTGGGGAGAAAAGGGATCAAACAACTTTGACATCTTCTTAGAAGATTTAGAAATGGGGTATCGTCGTGTTTAGATGGCCGGGATTCGCTTATGGTTACTATAAAGATATCTTTTCGGATATAATGAAGTGGAAAGACCGTTGGGAAAGTGATTATGAAGAAACATTGTGGTTTATTGAGTTTGGAAACATGGATGGATATAAGGAATATGAAACTGAACTATGAAACGATGGCGAATAAAGAAGAATTCGGTGCTTGCAGACATACGGTTTGAGTGGTATATGGATGTTATGTCGTGGCTGGAAATCTATAAAAAATATAGGTTAAGTCAAGAATTGTTGTTATGGCAGCGCGAGTTTGGAACTACAAGAGGATTTTTTATATGATACGGTGGTCTTTTTATAAAAAAAATGTTGGGGGGAAATGGAATGAAGACTTAAAAGAGCATATTGATGTTCTGTACTTTCGACCTTCTATAAAGTTTGGTGAAGGTTGTCCTTATAAGACTAAAAAAGATGCTTTGGCAGTTTGGTTAAATAAATTAGAATAAGAAACTTAAGAAGAATTTCTGTAAGGTATGACTTATGATTAGATGGCGTAAAGACTTAAAACGATCCAATCACTGGGCGTTCATAAGTATGGATCGTCTAAAAGGGTGGATAGTTGAGCAAGACCCTATGGATTTTCTTGATGTAATGGTATATCATGATCGGAAGGGTTGGTGGCTTAATAGCTTAATAGATGAGGTTGATGATGGAATATTGGAAGATTTATAAAACTTTTGGATTTGATTGGTTACACAACTTAAAATGCTTTATGGATGTAAAGTTTTATATAGGTGAGCTAGAAAAAACTGTAGGGGGAGAATATATTACAAAACGAATAGATGAAATGGAAGAGCTTGAAACAAGGTATGACTTATGATTAGGTGGCGATTTGAAAGAGATAACGAAGATCAATGGGTGTACATAAACTCCAATGGGTGGCGTGTTGGCTTTTATAAAAAGAAGGAAATAAAACCTAAAATGGAAGAATGTATGGATGTTTTAAAATCTGATAGGAATGAAAGTTATCTTAAGACATTAGAATATAAGGATGAATATGGAAAGATTTCACTGCGAATCGTGATGTAGATGAATGGATTGACGTGGTAGAAGAAGCTTATATTCAAGAAGTAGGTTCCCTCTATTCGATGGAGTTAAGCTATGTGGTGGTGGAGAATAGATAAAAAAGATAAAGATAAGTTAATTATACTAACGGACATTATAAAAGGTTTAAAATTAAGAAAAGAATATATGATGGAAGATTTTATAGATAAATGGGAAAATTATTGGTCGTCTTCTTCGTCTGATAGATGGATTTTTTATGATTAAATGGAAAGTTAAAAAAAGAAACTGGGAAGATAAACCAATTCCTTTAGAAAGATTTCAACTTAACCTAAGAAGACATACAGACTTAATGTACATGAAAGAAACTGAAGAAAATGCGAAAAGCGCTGGTGGTGTTGATGGTCGATGGAGTACGGAAAAATATATAGGCGCTGCTACATTTGAAAGATACTTACTCTTTTTAGAAGATTATTATTATGGAACGATTTAAGTGTAAAAAATCAGCTTTATTTCTTTGTATGGATATTAAAGAATATAAAAAATGCTTTTGGAAATTCATGATTAGAGAAGGTTGTATCGTTCAATTTAAAAATGAATGGAATATGTTACTTAATCAAAGAGAATTTGGAAAGTAGGATAGTTCAGCATGAAGTATTGGCAATTTAAAAAAACCGAAACTGAATTTAAGAAATGTGATATTGCCGTTTTTTTGGACTGTATGAAGGATTTAGATGTGTCTGGATGGGTTGATATATTAGAAGATGGAACACCGCACCCGCCATTGTATAATTATAATAAGTTTGGAAATCCAAAGAAGTTTGTATGATATGTTGTACATATGTCATTAAATTATCTAATGTTAAGGAAAGGTAAAGTATATGTGGTCATGGCGAATACAGAAAAGATGGCCCCTTTGGCCGGAATTATTAGAATGTAGTATAGATATTTTAAAAGATTTAGACAATCATACAGATAATCGTTCAAATTCAATCCGATTGGATTTGTGGGAAAATGGTTGGATTTACAATCCTCCTAGTCAAAGGAGAGAGTCAGGATGATACGGTGGATATCGACTAAAAAAGATTTTAAATCTTGTATGGATTGTTTGTACGCATTTAAAAAATCCATAAACTTATTAGAAGATTTACATCTTCATAGATATGAAATTAAAAAATATGAAAATGGAACCAAAGTATGGTACCTTAACGGCAAACCCCACCGAGAAGATGGTCCGGCGATTGAAGGGGCGGATGGAACCAAATACTGGTACCTTAACGGCAAACTCCACCGAGAAGATGGTCCGGCGATTGAATGGTCGAATGGAGACAAAGGATGGTTCCTTAACGACAAATGCCACCGAGAAGATGGTCCGGCAATTGAAGTGGCAAATGGAACCAAAGAATGGTACCTTAACGGCAAACGCCACCGAGAAGATGGTCCGGCGTATGAATGGGCGGATGGAACCAAAGAATGGTTCCTTAACGGCAAACTCCACCGAGAAGATGGTCCGGCGTATGAATGGTCGGATGGAACCAAAGCATGGTTCCTTAATGGCAACGAGTTGACCGAAAGTGAATGGAATCAAAGAATGGTGGAACAATAATGAAAAAGTGGAAATATCCTAAGTCTTATTTTAAATGGAAACAAAGCGTTAGTTTGTGGATGGATATCTATATTTGTGTCTTGGGTAAAGATAAGAATACTATAAACCAGTGGGTTGGTTATATAGAAGGAGAAAAAGGGGAATAATGAGACGATGGCGGGTTAGTAAAAAGTCTTCTGAGAGATTAAAAGAGCATTTAGATATTCTTTATTTCAGTCCAAATAGTGAGTTTGGTGAAGGTTATGATTTTAAGTCTAGAGAAGAAGCATTGAAAATTTGGATAGAAACAACTGAAAATGGCGATGGAGTAAATTAAAAATGAGAAAATGGTCATTTAAAAAAAGCACTCTTTCACCAAAGAAGTGTGCGAAAATTATAGATAATTGGTTGGATATTCTTAAGCATCTTAGTTATTTAAAACCAAGTGTACACGAAGAAGCAATTGATTTTATTGAGTTTGGAGAAAAGGACGCAAACATTACAGGAATTTGGTTCTAATGATAAGGTGGACAAAAAGTAAGAACGTGAATTTAAAGAGGCCAAACGACATTGATTTGACCGGAAACCAACATGTCTTCTGGCGCATATCTCAAGACCCAATGGATGCGTATAAAGTAAGTAAATTGTTTTCTAGAAAAAAAAGATTGGTATATTTAAATCAATTAGAAGGAGATATTAATGTATAGGTGGAGACTCAAAAAGTATAAGGCATTAAGATATCCGGCTTATTCAAAAAGAATGGATGTACTAAACATGAAGGGAGTGTATCAAAAAATCTTGGTAAAAGATGCTATTATTGGATATTCAAAGTATCTTTGGTATCTTGAACATGGAAGCATGGACGGGTTTTATGGTTAAGTGGAAACAATTCAAACTAATATATGAATTACAAAACCCAATTAACGGTGAGGTAGTCGTATATGTTCCAATGAAACCTATTGATGTTTTGGAATTAAGTAAAGAGTATACAAGCAAACTAAGCAAGAAACACATTCTTTACATTATAGAATATGGAGACATAAAAGGATTTTCTGTATAAAGGGAGTATCTTTATGTTATGGTGGAGAGCAGATAAAAATTCACTTTTTGTTGACATAATGTTTGACGTTTATAAGTACTTAAATTTGTGTTCAGACTCCCCAGAACTTTTAGAAGAATTGGAAAATGGTGTTGAAAAAGTTAACTACTTTAACAGAATGGACTTTAGAAGTACCCCATGATTAAATGGCAATTTCAAAAAGAAGGTCGTGATTGGAAAGAGAAATTAGAAGCTTGGATGGATATTTTTGGGGATGACAAATCTTTAAATTTCAATGTGGAAACGTGAGTTTGGAAATATGGATGGATTTTCTAACAAAAGTTAAAAATGGATCATATTATGTATAAGTGGGCTAGAAATAAAATGTCTTCTAAATATAATGGTTCTATGGATATATTAATTGTAAAGGCATTTTCGGGTGATCGTTTTGATATCTATCAAATTTGGACTAAAGAGGAAGGCGTTAAAACTTTTCATTCATATGAAGAATATCTTTATTTCATAGAACACGGGGAGAAAATGTAAATGATAAGATTTAAAAGCAACAATCTTTTTATCGAAGAACTAATGGATGTAATGAAAATGAAAGACATTTATTTTGCCAATAGTACTACTTTTAAACATAAATTAGTTAATTGGAAAAATGACGAACTAAGATGGCAAGAGTACTTGAGAGACTTAGAAAATGAAACATATGCGGCAAAAGGAACAATGTTTTAAGGAGATATATATTATGGAAAGATGGAAAATTAGTAAAAATTATTTAGATAATACAGAAAGTATTCTCTATTCTTGTTTTATGGATGTTGGTTATTGGATCGGCAGAATGAAAAAAGCAAAAGAGTCGCCACAATATATTCAAGTCGTTTTAGAACGAATGGAAAATGAAGATACAACTTATGATTTGTAAGGACAGAAATCTATTATGATTAGATGGCCTAAGATTAACAAATATGAATTAAAGCATTTTAAGGAGGTTCAAAAAATGCTTTTAAGAGAGACTGATTTGGTGGAAATGAGAAAATTTATTTTTAATGATATTGCTCGAAGTGGCCTTACTTTTTCGTTAAATGAAATTAAAGATTTATCAACACAAAAAATACAAGAATGGTATAATTTTGAAGAAGGTTATTTAGAGTATTTTATAATCGCTGGTTCTATTCGAGCTTCAAAAAAATAACGTACATCTATAAAAAGGAAATATATGTGGTACTGGAAAATTGATAAAGTTAAGGATTTTAAAAGCCGTTTAAAAAAAACAACTGATATTTATATATGGCTTAAAAAAGCTATGAACGGACATGCTAAAGATTTTAACCGGAGCGTTCAACTTATGATTTTAGATAATTGGGAACGAGAACACAGCCCTCAATTATCTTATAGGAAATAAAGAAATGACTTATTGGACAATTAGTAAAAATCATGATGATCTTTTAAAGCTAATAGAAGAATATATGGATCTTTTAGTGACTCAAAAAAAGATGAATGAAACAGGTTTTTATTGGGAAATATTTTTGAGAAACCGTGAACGCATGTCACGAACAGGAATATTCTAATGATACGGTGGAGATTTTCAAAACATCATGGAGCTATTCTTTAGAAGAATACTTAAAATTTTTAGAGGAATTATAAAGATGAGAAGATGGAAAGTTTCTAAAGATATAATATGTGATCCCGAAAAAACAATTAAGTTCTTGATTCAATATCATACAGATATTATTTTTCAGAAAAAGATTCGAAGCAAACAGCAAATGTTTATGTTATCTTGGGAAGATCATCTTAGATATATTGAAGAAGGTAAAGTATGATTAAATGGAAGTTTCGTAAAAGCATACCAATACATCTTTCAATGCATTCAGTTATGTTAGATATATTAAAATTATCTGATTGGGTTGATTTATGTCCAATGAACGCAAGTATCTGGATTTGTAGAAATTTAGATACTTCTCAAGAAAATATAATTAAAGAATTTTTATATCAACTCGAAACAGGTGAAAGAAATAGATATGATTTATTTTAGACTATCACAAAGAGTTGGCTTAATAGAAATGAAAGAATGTTTAAATAAAGGTGGTATTGTTATATTTTCAGCAGGAAAACCATCAACTCAACAACTATCGACAACATCGACTATAGATTGTAAAACCTTTAATGAAATAGCTGAAGCTGGTGAGGAAGATGATATTACATATGAGTCAATGGTTTTTCCACCACCAAAAAAATTAATGGAAAGTTGTAATAAAATCTTGGATGGTTTGAAATGATTACGTGGACACTATCTCAATCCGGCTTAGATAAAATGAAAGTCAGAGCATGTCTTTTAGATATTTTATTGTTACAAGATTGTCTTAACGATTATGATGATTTTGAACATTGTCTTGATCTTATAGAAGAAGGAAAAGATAAAGGCCCTTGGAATTTAAACTTAACAAACAAAATACTTGAAGGTATCCACCAAATGAACTGGGATGGTTATTTTGATTAAGTGGCAGGTTTATAAATATAGATCAAATTACAAACGGCGGGTTTCAAATATGATGGATATTTGGCATTGGCGTTGTGCTGTTAAACATATAGGCAAAGGTTTGGAATCGAATTGGTACAAACAATACGAAACAAGGCTAGATATATTAGAATATGAAAGTCCTCAAGTAATTATAAAATGATACTTGACACAACACATTAATAATGTTATAATAATAAGGAGGATGTTATGAGTATGAAGCGCGCATATATTTGTAATCTTTGTGGAGAATCTTTTACGATGCCAGACCATATTCGCAAATTCTATATCGACGATGAAGGAAATCGTGGAATTTTTGCAGCGGATTGGAACGATAACGAAGAAGATGCCCATCTTTGTTTTAAGTGTATTCAGGTTATAAAAGCCACCGACGCATTTTAATATGACACCAAGAACTTGGAGAGTTTCTCATTTTCATAAACTCGACTTTGGTCGTGGTGTGCGTGTTACGTTTACTATTAATAAAAATATAGAAGGATTTATTTCGACAAACCAAAAAGATTTCGACCAATATGTTGAAATTATGATGGACGAAGTTGAATTTAGAAAAACGCTTCCAGAAGACAAATTAAAAGTATATGAGTCTTTTTTGGAGGATGATAATGGTTAAATGGACTATAGTTAAAAATAGCAAACATCATTGGTATGGTTTTTTTCAAGTTTGGGAAGGTAGACTTCATGATGACACTGTTACTAGTGCTGTTGAATCTATGTTAGATATATTGGTACTTAAAGAAAGTTACTTTTGGAGTTCTTTATATGATGTTATAATAATGGATAATTAAATGCCTAAAAGTGAATTGAAAATCGTTGGTGGGGACAAAGAATGGTACCTTAATGGCAAACTCCACCGAGAAGATGGTCCGGCAGTTGAATATCCGGATGGAACCAAAGCATGGTACCTTAACGGCAAACGACACCGAGAAGATGGTCCGGCAATTGAAGGGGTGGATGGAAGCAAAGAATGGTTCCTTAACGGCAAACCCCACCGAGAAGATGGTCCGGCGATTGAAGGGGCGGATGGAACCAAAGCATGGTTCCT